>JADHED010001582.1_pt1 | contig 18662 bp, 18 predicted proteins | sample 8952041 | NCBI WGS metagenome assembly JADHED01 (sample SAMN16124423, study PRJNA663239) | bioreactor sludge metagenome | isolation source: sludge (control) | place: India:Bengaluru | collected 2018-09-08
AAATTAAGGTATGCTTTAATGCTAAACGTATCTGTCGTAAATTTGTTGGCTTATGTTAATCGCATTACAAAATATTTCATTTCATTTCGGCTCAAGAACAATTCTGGAAGATGCCAATTGGCAGATAGGAACGGGCGAACGTATTGGTTTGGTTGGTAGCAATGGTGTAGGGAAATCTACACTATTGAGGCTCATAACAAGAGAGTATACACCTGATGCAGGTACTATTAATAAACCCAAAGATGTAACAATCGGGTTCTTTAATCAGGATTTGCTTAGTTTCTCTACAGATAATTCCATTCTTTCAGTAGCAATGACCGCTTTTGAGCGTGCGCACGAGATAGAAAAGGAAATGCAGCGATTGATACAAGAATTGGAAACCAAACCTGATGATGCACAATTATTGGACGATTACAGCCATGCCCTGCACGATTTTGAAGTAGCGGGCGGTTATGAGATGGAACATCGTAGTGCAGAAGTGTTGGAAGGTCTGGGTTTTTCTACAGAAGACTTGCAGCGCCCGTACAACCAGTTTAGTGGTGGTTGGCGTATGCGTGTGTTGCTTGCTAAAATGATGTTGCAGGCACCTGACCTGCTATTGCTCGATGAACCGACCAACCACTTAGATCTTCCATCTATTGAATGGCTGGAAAGGTATCTTATCAGCTATCCAGGTAGTGTGGTAATAGTATCGCATGATAGGTACTTCCTTGACAGGATGGTAACAAAGATTGTAGAGGTATGGCAACAGGATTTGCATCAGTATAGCGGCAACTATACCTTCTATCAGCAAGAGAAAGCTGAACGCATGGAACTGCAACAACGTGCTTTTGAAAATCAGCAAGACTATATACGTCAGCAGGAACGCTTTATTGAGCGCTTTAAGGCAAAAGCTTCAAAAGCTGCACAAGCACAGAGTGCTATGAAAAAGCTTGACAGGCTTGACCGTATTGAAGCACCGGATGGCTCTACGCCGGTAATGAACATCAATTTTGACGTTGCCGTACAACCTGGTAAAATCATCTGTACACTTAAAGACGTTACCAAACGCTTTGGTAAGCTTACAATACTTGAAAAAGCAGGTGGTGAAATATTGCGTGGTGATAAAATTGCCCTGATTGGTGCTAATGGTAAAGGTAAATCGACCTTACTGCGTATAATAGCAGGTGTAGAGCCTGTAGAAGGGGAGCGCAAAGGAGGACATAACGTTGAAGAAAGCTTCTATGCACAGCATCAGTTAGAATCGCTGAATGTAGAAAATGAAATTTTGGATGAACTGAAGCAGGCAGGTACAGGTAAGACAGAATTGGAGTTGCGCCAGTTACTGGGTTGTTTCCTCTTCAGTGGAGATGATGTTTTCAAGAAGATAAAAGTATTGTCGGGTGGGGAGAAGGCTAGGGTAGCACTGGCTAAAACCATAGCCATGAAGGGTAACTTCCTGATGCTCGATGAACCGACCAACCACTTGGATATGCAATCTGTAGAAATGCTGATTGATGCATTGAACAAGTATGAAGGTACACTCATCCTCGTATCGCACGATCGTTACTTCATTAAAGAAACCGCTAATAAAATATGGTGGATTGAAGAAGGCCAGATTAAAGAGTTTGTGGGTAGCTATGACGAGTGGGGCGTCTTCATGGCAGACCGTGAAAAACGTATAAAACAGTCTACAGCACCTGTTGTTGAGAAAAAAGAAATGAAACCTATTGAGCAACCTAAAAACGTGAAGAACGATAACGAAATAAGGGAACTGCGTAAAGAACATCAGAAACAGCAAAAGCAATTTCAAAAACTGGAAGAGCAGTTGAATAAACTGAATACTGAAAAGGCTGAAATAGAAGCACAATTGTCAAATCCTGCAGTTTACTCGGACAAAAACAAGTTTGCTGAACTTGACAATAAGTATAAACAACTTACTACTCAATTAGACACTGTTACTAAAGATTACGATCGCGTTTTTGAATTAGTACTTGAGCTTGAAGAAAAAATTGGTTAGGCTCATAGGTATTGTATACAGTTTTATATAAGATTATCTTTACAGTCTGAATTTAATAATAGTATATGCCATCATTTGATATTACCAGCAAGGTAGACCTGCAAACACTTGATAATGCAATAAATATTGCTAAAAAGGAAATAGACAATCGTTACGATTTCAAAGGTGCTCATGTTTCTATAGAGCTGAATAAGAAAGACATGATTGTGAATGTGGAAGTGGAAAGCGATATGCAATTGAAGCAGGTTGAAGATATTCTAATTACAAAATCAATGCGCCAGGGATTGGAGGCCAATTGTTTTGACCTTAGTAAAGAACCGGGAGCATCAGGCAAGTATATCAAAAAAACAATTCCTGTGAAGAATGGTATTGACAGGGAAATGGCTAAGAAAATTGTAAAACTGATAAAAGATAACGGATCAAAAGTTCAGCCTGCTATTATGGATGATATCATTCGTGTAACGGGTAAAAAGATTGATGACTTGCAAGAGGTAATTCAACTCTGCCGTTCTTCTAGTCTTGATATTCCGTTGCAGTTTGTAAATATGAAGTCATAAGAAATAATAAAGCCCTGATATTCGGGGCTTTATTATTTTAGAAATTGTGGATAGCATCTTTAAGCATTGGTTGCACCAAATCTTTTTCTGAAACTATTGCATCCTTCAGGTCTATCTTCCAGTCTATGTTCAGCGAAGCATCTGCATAGTTCACCCCTCCCTCTGCAGATTTATCATAGAAATTATCACACTTATAAAATACTTCAGCAGTTTCGGAGAGCACCGAATAGCCGTGTGCAAAGCCACGAGGTATCAGAAACTGGCGTTTGTTTTCTGCAGACAGCTCTACACCAAACCATTGTCCGAATGTTGCACTGTCTTTACGCAGGTCTACTACAACATCCCATATAGTACCTTCCAATGCGCGAATCAGTTTTGTTTGTGCGCTTGGGCTGTTTTGATAATGCAAACCACGTAATACATTGATGGTAGAACGTGCCTGATTATCCTGAACAAATGGTATATGATAGCCAATTGCAGCTTCCAATGTTTTAGCATTATAGCTTTCAAAGAAATAGCCACGGTCATCATTGAAAACGCGAGGTTCTAATATCAGTAAGCCTTCAATAGGCGTTTTAACTACGTTCATTATTTAGCCAATTGTGCTATTACTTCCAGAAAGTTTGTTGTAATAAAGTTCAATTCTTCAGTAGTGAACTCTGTATGTATTGGCAGCGATATTACACAGTCTTGCAGCATGTCTGTTGTTGGCAAAACAAAATCTGCGCCTCCAAATTCTTTCAACATGTTTTGCTTATGGCATGGCACAGGGTAGTATATCATGCTTGGTATCTTACGTTCTGCCAGCAATGTTTGTACCTCATCGCGGTTTACACCTTTTAGTTGCAGTGTGTATTGATGAAAAACGTGTTTGCTATATGGTGCACGGAATGGTGTAACGATATGTGCATTGCCTTTGAAAGCATTATCATAATAATCTGCAACTGCACGGCGTGCATCACAGTACTCATCCAGATGCCTCAGTTTGATGCGTAATACTGCAGCCTGTATACTATCAAGGCGGCTATTGCATCCTACCATTTCGTGATAATAACGAACCTTCTGTCCGTGGTTAGCAATCATTTTCAGTTTCTCTGCAAGTGCATCGTCATTAGTAAACATTGCACCGCCATCGCCATAGCAACCAAGGTTTTTTGACGGGAAGAAAGAAGTACAGCTTATTAACCCCATAGAGCCATTTTTCACAGTTCTTCCGTTGCTAAAGGTATAGCTGCCACCAATAGCCTGCGCATTATCTTCTATTACGGGTATGTTGTGTTCATTTGCAATAGCTAGTACTGCTTCCATATTGGCACTTTGTCCATATAGATGCACCGGTACAATTGCTTTTGTATTTGGAGTGATGGCTGTTTTCAGTGCATCAATGTTCATGGTAAATGTATCTGCATCTACATCTACAAATATTGGTTTCAGGCGTAGCAATGCCATTACCTCAACCGTTGCGATATATGTAAATGAAGTTGTGATGACCTCATCTCCCGGTTTTACATCCAATGCCATCAGGGCAATCTGTAATGCATCTGTACCATTTGCGCAAGGTATGGCATGCTTTACCCCCAAGTATTGTGCTATTTCTTTGCCAAACTCCTGTACATCCTGACCGCCAATAAATGCAGTAGTATTTATCACATTCTGGATAGCAGCATCTATTTCTGGTTTTATCTTTTCATATTGACGCTTAAGGTCAACCATTTGTAAATTGAACATATATCGCTTTTCGGACTGCAAACCTACGCCTTAGGCTCCATTCATCAAAGTATAATGTTATTGTCAAAAGGCTGTTTTACCTTTTTTCTAACAGATTTTTCAGTCGTTTTTCTTGTATCTTCACCATGTTTTATAGCTGTTTTCTATGAATAAAGTCATTGCATCATTACTTCTAATCTGTAATCCAGTATTTTCATTTGCTCAAGACGAGCTTTTTGGTAGTACAAAACTGCCTGCAAGAAAAGGGTTAATATTTGGGGTGAATGGTAATTATGATTTACCGGCAGGCGATATGGCCAAGCGTTTTGGTAATAGTTTCAGAATAGGTGGAAACATCTCATATAAGACAGCTAAAAACTGGATTTTTGGAGCTGGTATTGATTTCATCTTTGGAAATACCATAAAAGAAGATTCACTGATTATCAATCTTAAAGATGATAATGGCTCAGTTATAGCTCAAGATGGACAGCGTATTGGTGTAGGTACTTTTGAACGAGGCTACATGATTGGTATTAATGCGGGCAAAATCATTAATATAGGCAAGAGGAATGGAGATAATGGTATTCTGTTTTTGACTACGGTTGGTTTTATGCAACATAAAATTAACATTTTTGACAGAACACAGTCTACACCTCAATTGAACAAAACTTATAAGAAAGGGTACGACAGGCTTACTAATGGTTTGTTTATTGAAGAGTATATTGCCTATGCTTATTTTGCAAATAACGGTCTTATTAACTTCAATATTGGATTAGATATTGCTGCAGGTTTTACAAAGGGTAGAAGAGATTATCTATATGATGTAATGCGACCTGACGATAAATCTCGCTTAGATATATTCTTTGGTATCAGAGGAGGGTGGTATATACCTATTTTCAAAAGAAAATCTGAAGAGATATTTTTTGAATAGATCTATATGTTATAATACATATTAACTATGTTGAAAAATGATTGTACTATATCATTTTCTACATCCCAATTGAAATTAGCGTTCAACCAATGTATCGCTTGTTGATTATTATCAAAGTCACCAACTTCCTTTAATGTAGTATTATATAGTTCGGTATTGTTATCGAACAGTTCACTAATAAACCGGTATTTATCATTAATGCCTATTAACTGTTCTATAGATGCTTTGTTTGCTTTTATTATCGGTTCAGGAATAGTTACTAGGGGAGTAGTAGTAATTACAGCTTGTTCTTGAAAAGGTTGTACAATGATTTCTTGTATTTGCTCTTCAACTTTTGCTGGTGCAGTATTGACTGCAATATCGGGCACCTCTGTTCTGAATGCAAGTTTACTTTTAATCTCTGCCATGTCAGCATACAATACCCTTGTATAGTCCATCATAAGGTCTATTTCTATCAATGTTGCCTTGTCTCCTTTGTAAGCAATTTCATTGATTTTTTGTAGAAGCATTTTGATGCGTTGCATGTAGCTTGGGTATTAGTTTTTGACAGTTAATGTTCTGAAGACATCTTCAAGTGAAATAGTTTCTGTTGAAATTGCACTAATATTAAGATTGTTATTCAGTGCCAATTGCATCACTTCCTTACGCAGTTCGTCAGGCTTATCAGTAAATAACTTCCAGCGATTGTTTCCTGCTGATTCAATCTTTTGAATATGTTTTAAGCTACTTAGCAATTTATTGTCTATAACAGACTCAAAACTAACAAGTACTATGTCTTGTTTAGTGTTTGTCTGCTGTATTTTATCAATACTGTCGTCAGCAGCTATTGTACCATTATTGATGATGATAACCCTACTGCACATTGCCTGTACTTCCTGCATGATGTGTGTGGAGAGTAATACAGTCTTTTCTTTCCCAATACGTGTTATCAATTCTCTGATTTCAATAATTTGATTTGGGTCGAGACCTGTAGTTGGTTCATCAAGTATCAATACCTGTGGATTATGTAGCATAGCTTGTGCCAAGCCAACACGCTGTTTATAGCCTTTAGAAAGCATTCCGATTTTTTTGTGAGCTTCCTTGTTGAGACCTGTAAGATCAATCATTTCTTCTATACGAGCCTTAGATTTGCTGCCAAGCTTATGAATACCAGCACTCATTTCAAGATATTCACGAACGTACATGTCATAATATAATGGGTTTGACTCTGGTAAGTAACCAATAGATTGACGAACTTCCATGGGCTGAGTATATATATCGTGGCCACATACTTTAATATTGCCCGATGTAGGCGGCAGATAACCACATATCATCTTCATTGTAGTAGATTTACCGGCACCGTTTGGTCCGAGAAAACCTACAATTTCCCCTTTTTTTAGTTCGAAACTAATGTTGTCTACTGCTTTTTGACTACCGTATATTTTAGAAACAGTGCTAACTACTATTGACATGAATGCAATTTACGCAATTCTTAAAGCATAAAAAGAAAAGCCGGGTAACGTTTACCCGGCTTTTAAATATATTTAGATATGTACTATTAGTCTTGAAGCTTTGTGCCAGTAAAGTTATATGATCTTATTAGGCTATTTTCTTTTTCTACTGATTGGAAAGTAAGCTTATTAGTAGCATTATCAACAGTAATAGTAATATTTCTACCACCGTATTTTGCATCACTCACTAAGATCACATTATTAGGATTTATTGTACCGCGAATAGTGTCATCTAAACGTTTAACTCTTACAAATGATACAGAAGCCGGGTACTTGTCTAATAAAATCCTTGCAGTATCCAGAAATGGGGGCTCTTCATTTACTTTAGTGATACCGTAGTAAACGCCAATATATCTGTCAGCTATTTTGTTTTCGCATTGAGTACCTTCATACCCCGAAGGACATTTGCAAAGGTTATCTGCACAAGTACCACCGTTGCGGCAATTCAGTTTCTTACAAGAGTCATCATTGCAGGAAGTATATAAAACAGTGCTGGATACACCTAAAAATGCAATTGCTGATACGAGAGTATGTTTCCAAAGCTTCATGCTAAAAGAATCGTTTTATTTACGCCAAAATACAAAATTATTTCACGTTTAATAGCTATTACCTCTTTTTTTCTGTATTAAATGCGTTCCAGCCTTGGGCTATCAGCCTATGCTTATTTCCCCCCTTTGTCAGCAAGTTAGCGCCTTCACTTACTTCAGTCATATAGCCTATAACGCTTATTTGCTCACTTAGGGTTATTTTTTCATAATCTTCCTGCTTTATGGTAAACAAAAGCTCGTAATCCTCACCACCGCTCAGTGCACATGTTGTAGGGTCCAGATTGAACTCCAAGGCAGTCTCTTTAGTCTCGTCATGAATAGGTATCTTTTCTTCATATACAATACAACCTTTTTCACTGTTTTTACACAAATGAAGTATTTCAGAGCTAAGTCCATCACTTACATCTATCATAGATGTTGGGATTATTTCATTCTTTTCCAGCCAACTGATAATGTCTGCTCTTGGTTCCGGTTTCAGAATACGGCCCACTGTATATGCCTTGTTTTGTAAGTCAGGTTGTACACCCGGGCTTTCAAGGTATATTCTTTTTTCTCTTTCAAGCAATTGCAAACCTATATATGCAGCACCCAAATCACCCGAAACACATAATAAATCGCCTTTCTGTGCGCTTGAACGTGTTACATATTTATCAGGGGCTACTTCACCAATAGCAGTAACGCTAATAACGAGACCTTTTTGAGAACTACAGGTATCTCCGCCTATCAGGTCAATATTAAATTTATCACACGCAGCATATATACCTTCGTAAAGTTCGTCTAATGCCTCTACAGAAAATCTGTTAGATATTCCGATGCTAACTGTAACATGTGTAGGGATTGCAAACATTGCATACAGGTCTGATAGATTTACAGCAATAGCTTTATAGCCCAGATGCTTCAAAGGAGTATACATCAGGTCAAAGTGTATGCCTTCTAATAACATATCGGTTGTGATAACCGTCTGCCTGCCGAAATTGTCTATAACGGCAGCATCATCACCTATACTCAATAATGTTCCGGCTTGTTTTGTTTCATTATTTTTAGTCAAATGATCTATCAGTCCGAATTCACCTAGTGATGCTATATCTGTACGTTCTTCACTCATTATTATGCTTCTTTCTTTTTAATTAATCGCAACATTTCCTCATGTATTTGGCCGTTTGTAGCTAGCGTTTCTTTGTCAAAAACACTATACACATCTCCCTCAAAATTGGTTATTCTGCCACCGGCTTCCTGTACTATAAGATAGCCTGCTGCAACATCCCAACTGCTCAGGTTGTACTCCCAGAAGCCATCAAACCTGCCACACGCAACCCAACAAAGGTCTATTGCCGCAGAGCCAAGCCGCCTAACTGGCAAGCCTTCCATAATAAACCTTTCGAAAACACGGATAGGATGCTCTTTTGAGTCGGGCCATTTATATGGAAAGCCTGTAACAAGGCATGCTTTTCTGAAGTCTGACTTTGTAGATACCGATATGGGTTTGTCATTCAGAAATGCCCCTTTGCCTTTTTCTGCAAAGAATAGCTCATTCATCATCGGGTTATATACAGCGCCCAATATCAGGTCGTCATTGTGTTTTAAACCTATGCTTACACAACACAATGGTATTCCATGTGCAAAATTTACCGTACCATCAATTGGATCGATGATCCACTGATAAGGAGAATCCTGCATCAATTCTCCTACCTCTTCACTTATGATGCTGTGGGTGGGGTAGTTTTTACGAATTATTTCAATAATCTTTTTTTCAGAGTGTTTATCTACTTCTGTTACCAGGTTGTTGATGCCTTCTTTGTTATCAACCGTAAAGCTACCTTGAAAGTAGTCTGAAATTATCTTTCCGGCCTCTCTAGTAGCCTCAAATAGTACCTCTTTTAATGCAGTCATGTCAGAGTTTCAATTCTTTACCAAGATAATAATCTATTACCTTAAGTTTAAATATCAAATCGTATTTAGCCTTAGCAAGATTAGCAGAGGCTGTGTACAGATTGTTTTGTGTTGTCAGGTATTCAACGGTATTTGTAAGTCCTAAATCGTAACGCTTTTGTGCAAAGTCGAATGCACGTTGCGCAGAGCTAGCTGCCCTATCAGCTGCGTTATATTTTTGGATAGCATTCTTTGCATCGTTGTAGGCCTTGTAAACATCCTGCCTCAACTTTAATTCTGCCTGATATTTATTTAACTCTTGCGAAAGCATGTTGATTTTAGCCTGTTTGACTGAATACTGAGCCTGCCAACCGTTGAATAATGGTATATTCAAACTCAGCGAAACTGTTTGACGAAAGTTGTTGTCTAATTGTTCACCAAGTGGAACATCTTTGGTGGTATATGTTCCATCATATCGGTATACATTCAAAACCGTATCTAAAACAGGTACGATGTCTCCTGTAGGCCGGATACCTGTAATATTGAAGCCGGTATATTCTTTTACTGTGCTAGACCAGTTGCTACCTAATTGTGCGCCCATTCCCAATTGCGGCAGCAAAGCACCTTTGGCAGCCCAAAAACTTTTTTGCGTTGCTTTCAGTTTATAATCGCTGCTACGTATAGTTCCGAAATTTTTAGCTGCTTGTATAAAGATGTCTTCAGGAGTAAGACTTGCATCCATGTTCAACATACCTAAATTACCATTAGGTACATCTACATTAAATGGTATCTGAAAATCAAGGTTTAATAATGCCTTAATATCAAGAATAGATGAAGTATAATCTGATATAGCTGTAATTAGATTTGCACTGTCGCTTGCAAGTTGCGCTTCCAACTGTGCCACATTCAATTCCGGCAATCGACCGGCTTCTGCAAACTTTCTGGTCTGTGCTAATTGTGCATAAGAAAGTTCTACCTGTTTCTCGCTCACTTTAACTTGTTCTTTAGCTAGCAAAGCTCTTAAATAACCTGTAGCAACATTTAGCGAAACATCGTTACGGAGTTGCTCTAAATCTGCAGCTGCCGCAAGGTAGTTATACTTGCTTGAGCTGATTTGGTTTCTCTTCTGAAACCAACCAAAAAGCAACACATCTGCATTGCCACTGAGACTTAGGAAGTCATAACTGGTACCTTGTACAAACTGATTGGTTGTAGGGTCTACCGAACGACCAAAGCTACGGCCAAGTGCTGCAGAACTATTAAGATTTGGTAGTTGTGATAGCTTGTTCTGAAGATTTGTAAGTTTAGCCAATCGCTTATTCAGTTCATTTTGCTGAATAGAGATATTATGATCTAAGGCGTAATTGATGGTTTTCTGCAACGACCATACGTCTTCTGATTGAGCTTTTGCTAAAACAGTTGTGATAAGTAAGCAGAGCGTTAATATGCGGCGCATACAACAAAAATAGCGCAAATACATAAGCTGCACATACCTATAGCGTTTTTTAACGCTTCTATTTTTTGCCTTTTTTAGGTTTTTGCTTCTTTTCGTCCTCGCAAGGTGTTATCTGCGGGTCCTGATTTTCATCTATCTGTATTGGCAGTATTACGGTTTGCTGTTGGTTATTGCTTTGGCTTACGGCATCAAGATACTCCTTGTATCCACCAAACTGAGCCATAAGCTGTGTCCCTTCTCTGGTCAGTTCTATTTTTCCGGCATTACCAAAGCCTATAACAGGGCTTATCCATCCGCTGGCTACTATTACGTTCCATATCCTTTCACTCTCCTTAAGAGGCAATTTAACATTATTAGGTTCGTAAATGTCTTTTTCAATATGCAGGGCTTCTTTATCTGCATTGTTATACAAGCATTTTAATATCAGATCTATTATTGCTTTATCAAGGCTGCTTCTGTCCAATACGATTGTTGGTTTCACCTTCATTCTTCTTAATACACGCCTGTTTTTTTCAGTAGCCATATTGTAAATGTAAATAACTCCTGTTTATTGACGACAATACCGCCATAAATACAGGTTACATAACATAAAACTGCTATATTTTCAGGTGCTATATGAGTTTAAAGACAAGCTGTCTTGTAGTTAGTATTGCAATCTGTCAATACGGCTTGAAAGTGATTTTGGAACAGTTTTTACAGCATAGAATTATAGAAATAAAGTAGCGTATGAATTTGAATAATTTCACCATTAAGGCTCAGGAAATGCTGCAACATGCACAGCAACTGGCATTTAACAATCAAAACCCTAACATTGAAACTGCACACCTTCTTAAAGCATTGATTGATGACGAAGAAGGTCCGGTTTCTCATTTGCTAAAAAAGAACAACGTAAACCTCAATTTTATGGAGGGTAAGTTGGCAGAGCAAATAAATAAATTACCAAAAGTGCAGGGTGGAGAACCCGCACAAACTATAAGTCGCGAAACGAATAATGTGATTTTGCGAGCTGGTAATGCTTTAAAGGAATTTAAAGACGAATTTGTAACGCAGGAACACCTGTTGATAGGCTTGCTACAGATAAATGACGATACTGCTAAACTGCTGAAAGATGCAGGTCTTACAGAAAAGGGGCTTTTAGCTGCAATCAAAGATTTGCGTAAGGGTAGTACTGTAGGTTCTCAAACAGCAGAGCAACAATACAATTCGCTGCAACGCTATGCAAAGAACCTGAACGAGGCTGCTCGTAACGGTAAGCTAGACCCTGTGATTGGTCGTGATGAAGAGATACGCCGTACGTTGCATATCCTTTCTCGTCGCAGCAAGAACAACCCGATATTGGTAGGTGAGCCGGGTGTTGGTAAAACAGCCATAGTAGAAGGGCTTGCTCACCGTATCATCAATGGTGATGTGCCTGACAATCTGAAGTCTAAAATCATCTATGCACTTGATATGGGGGCATTGATGGCAGGTGCCAAATACCGAGGTGAATTTGAAGAACGCCTGAAAGCTGTAGTAAAAGAAGTAACTGAAAGTAATGGCGAGCTGATACTGTTTATAGATGAAATACATACGCTGATAGGTGCAGGTGCAATGGAGGGAGCTATGGATGCGGCCAACATTCTAAAGCCTGCATTAGCTAGAGGCGAACTGAGAGCAATCGGTGCAACAACACTCAATGAATACCAGAAATACTTTGAAAAGGACAAGGCATTAGAACGCCGTTTCCAAAGAGTATTGGTAGATGAACCTACACCGGAAGATGCTATATCTATCCTCCGTGGTTTGAAAGACAGGTATGAAGGTCACCATAAAGTGCGTATTAAAGACGAAGCAATTATAGCTGCGGTAGAGCTGTCACATAGATATATTACAGATAGGTTTTTGCCGGATAAGGCTATAGACCTCATAGATGAAAGTGCAGCCAAGCTGAAGTTGGAAATGAACTCTATGCCTGAAGAACTTGACGAACTGGAACGTAAAATTCGTCAACTGGAAATTGAGCGCGAAGCCATCAAACGTGAGAATGACGAAGACAAGTTGAAAGAGTTGGGCAGAGATATATCAATGCTGATAGTACAGCGCGATACGCTGAAAGCTAAATGGCAGGATGAGAAAGAAATAGTTGATAAGATAAATAAGGCCAAAGCAAGTATAGAAGTGCTGAAGCTGGAAGCTGAAAAAGCAGAACGTGACGGTGACTACGGTAAAGTAGCAGAGATACGCTATGGCAAGATAAAAGAAGAAGAGGCAACAGTACAACAATACAGTGCGCAGCTTGATGAAATGGATAGCCAACACAAGCGTTTGCTGAAGGAAGAAGTAGATGCGGAAGATATTGCTGAAAATGTAGCTAAAGCTACAGGTATACCGGTACAGCGTATGTTGCAAAGTGAGCGTGAAAAGCTGCTGAACCTTGAAGATGAATTGCATAAGCGTGTAGTAGGACAGGAAGAAGCGATACAAGTGGTGGCAGATGCCATCCGCCGTGGACGTGCAGGTCTGCAAGACCCACGAAAGCCAATCGGTTCGTTCATCTTCTTGGGTACTACAGGTGTTGGTAAAACGGAGTTGGCAAAAGCGCTGGCAGAGGTGTTGTTTGATGACGATAATATGATGACGCGTATAGACATGAGTGAGTACCAGGAAAAACATAGCGTAAGCCGTTTGGTAGGTGCGCCTCCGGGATATGTAGGTTATGATGAAGGTGGCCAGTTGACAGAAGCTGTTAGACGCAAACCATATTCGGTGATACTGCTGGATGAGATAGAAAAAGCACACCCTGATACCTTCAACGTTTTGTTGCAGGTATTGGATGATGGCCGCCTGACAGATAACAAAGGCAGGGTAGTAAACTTCAAGAATACTATCATCATTATGACAAGCAATATGGGTAGCCACATCATACAGGAAAACTTTGCTGAGATTGAAGGAAAAGATGTAGATATGGTGGTAGAGGCTACTAAGGAGCAGGTGATGGATTTACTTCGTCAGTCGCTAAGGCCGGAATTCCTGAATCGTGTGGATGATATTGTGATGTTCCACCCACTGATGCGCAAAGAGATAAAAGGTATCATTCGCATACAGTTAGAAAACCTGCAAAAGCAGTTGTTGCAACAAGGCATCAACCTACAGTTTTCAGACTATGCACTCGATTACTTAGTACAGCGTGGCTTTGATCCGCAATATGGTGCAAGACCACTGAAAAGGGTGATACAAAAAGATATAGTAAACCTGCTGAGCAAAAAGATAATAGGTGGTGAGATAGATAAAACAAAACCTGTGATGATAGATGTGTTTGATGGTATAGTGGTAATGAGAAACGAAGCGTAAGAGGTTTTGTGATTTGGTTGGTTTTAATGGGCATCTGTGTTTACGGGTGCTTTTTTTTTGCGCTATATTTACCAAAACAAATAGGAATAATGCGCACTATATTGGCCTTGTTAGTATCAAATTGTTTTATGACTTATGCCTGGTACGGACATCTTAAAAAAGCAGGTGAAGTACCCTTGCTTAAACTGGTATTTATCAGTTGGGGTATAGCATTTTTCGAGTATCTTTTTATGGTTCCCGCAAACAATAAATATGGATTGCAGGAAGGGTATTCAGCATTTCAGCTAAAGACTATACAAGAAGTTATTTCGCTTGCGGTATTCTGTGCATTCGCTATTTTCTTCCTCAAAGAACCATTTAAGTGGAACTATGCGGTATCATTTGCCTTGATACTTGGCGCTGTATATTTTATGTTTTATCCTTCTCGTTAGGATCCAATTTCAATGTTTTTAGTACCGGGGCACTAAAATAGGTTACCCCAACCACAACCATCGTCATGATGCCACCAAATACGACGGCAGGTACAGTGCCCATCCATTTGGCTGTGAGGCCGCTTTCCATCGCCCCCAATTCGTTTGATGAACTGATAAACATGGTATTTACGGCAGCAACACGCCCACGCATATTATCTGGCGTGTACAGTTGCAGGATTGTACCGCGGATGATGACACTTATCTGGTCGAATGCACCACCGAGTAATAGTGCTATAAAAGCTAACCAAAAATTGGTAGATATACCGAATATAATAGTAGATACCCCAAACCCTGCAATACTTAATAGCATTTTAGGTCCTGCTTTTGTTTTCAGTGGTATGAATGCCAGGAATGCAGACATTATTATGGCGCCGATTGCAGGTGCAGCTCTCAGCCAACCAAAACCTATTTCGCCCACTTTCAAAATATCATCTGCATAAACAGGTAGTAAGGCTGTAGCACCGCCAAATAATACGGCAAACATGTCTAATGAAAGGGCTGCCAACACAGCCTGTGTGCTGAACACGAATCGCAATCCTTCACCAAGGCTTTTCATAATAGGTTCTTTGCCTTTGCTGTGTATGGCTTGTTTCGGTATTCTCAACAGTGCTATGAAGGATATCAGAATAAGCAAAAACACAATTACTAGGCTTGTGCTGAAACCACTTAAGGCAATGATAAAACCACCCAATAATGGCCCTACAACAGCACCCAAATGCCATGCAGAGCTACTCCAGATACTTGCATTGGCATAGTGCTTTTTAGGTATTATCAAGCCAAGCAGTGCGAAGGTTGCAGGGCTCAAAAAAGCTCGAATGATGCCACTTACAAAGACGCCCGCATATATCAGCCAAACGGTAAGGTCTTTGCCTGCTATATTTTGAAAGCTGTTTGTGGCAAGCAAGATGAAAAAAGCCGATAATGCCAGATAAGCTATTACTACTTGCAGCAGTGTTGTTTTTTTCTCCCTTTGGTCAACAAAATGCCCTGAGAAAAGTGAGAAAATTATGGCTGGTATCACCTCTGCCAATCCTATAATACCAAGCGATAACTGGTCTTTCGTGATTCTGTAAACCAAATAACTTATAATGGTTATTTGCATATTCAGGGCCATGATGATGGCAAGGCGCATCACCAGATAGTTTCTGAATATGGGATAGTTTAATGTTTTGTTCTTGACTAAGAAAGATATGTATGGACGCATGATGGAGCAACAAATTTAGCATATAGCATAATTGAGATGCAGATAATTCAGTTAAATTTGCCTATCAATGGCACAAACTGCGCAGATAATTGGCACCAGTATTAAACAGGCACTACACGAACTTCGTGCCAACAGGCTGCGTACATTCCTTTCCTTATTGGGGGTCACTATCGGTATCTTTTGTATTATAGCCGTGCTTACCGTACTGGATAGTATGAAGAATAATATCAGCAAAGAAATGTCTGCTCTTGGTAGTGATATTATATATGTTGGTCGCTGGCCGTGGATGGATGAAGGCGGAGAGTATAAATGGTGGGAGTTCTGGCGCCGTCCCAGTATGTCTCCCAAAGAGTTGAGGGCAGTGCAGGAAAACGTTTCAGGTGCACAATACGCGACTTTATGTTTCACCAAGCGTGGTATGGTAGTAAAGCATCAGGATCAGGAACTGGAAGGCATATCAGGATATGCAGTTACTGATTATTTTGATAAAGTACAGAATATAGAAATAGCGCAAGGTCGCTACCTGAGTGGCTCGGAACTATTGGGTGGTAGCAATGTAGCCGTAATTGGCGATGAAGTTTACCATGAGCTTTTTGGAAATACTAATGCAATTGGTAAAACAGTTTCTTATCTGGGTCGACAGTTTTTGGTTGTAGGGATAATGAAAAAAGTGGGGCAGGATATGGCAGGATTCAATTTTGACAGGGGGGTGGTATTCTCATACTACGCTGCATCATCCTTGTTAGATACCCGTTCATTAAATAATGACCCCAACCTGATTATTAAAGTGGCAGAAGGTAGAAGTCCTGAGGATGTGAAGTATGAAGTAGAAGGTGCATTGCGCAGAGAGCGAAAGATAAAGCCAGGGCAGAAGAATGATTTTGCCATGAATCAACTGAGCGAAGTATCTGCAAGATTGGATATGATATTTGACAGTATTAATCTGATTGGTGCTATTATAGGTGCGTTTTCATTAGTGGTAGGTGCGTTCGGTATAGCCAATATTATGTTTGTAACCGTGAAAGAGCGTACCAAACAGATAGGTTTGAAAAAAGCTATCGGTGCACGTTCGCGCAGCATACTTACGGAGTTTCTTATGGAAGCCATCACGCTTTGTATAGCAGGCGGATTGATTGGTATTTTTATCGTGTTATTACTAAGTCTTGCGCTTACTTACGGTGCAGATTTCCCTGTAACACTTTCGGTCAAAAACTTTTCTTTAGGCATAGGAATATCGGCGTTGGTAGGTATACTTGCAGGGTATATTCCGGCAAGGGCCGCATCCAGGTTAAACCCCGTAGTAGCAATACGTTCAAATTAACAGGACAATGGACAAGAATAAAGTACTCATAATTGATAAGGATCAAATAGATAGTAAGCTGCAAAGAATGGCTTACGAAGTATGGGAACATAACAGTAACGAAACAGTAGTTACACTGATAGGTGTTGAGGCAACGGGTATGACGGTTGCTCAAAACCTTGCAAGCCGTATCAGGAAAATCAGTCCGCTTCAGGTAGATGTATTGTCTGTAAAAATGAATAAACGCAATCCGCTTGCAGAAAATATCACGATAGATGCAGACTTAACCAACAAATCTATTGTACTGGTCGATGATGTGTCGAACTCGGGCAAAACATTACTGTATGCATTGCGACCTGTATTGAACTACGAAACATCTAAAATACTGGTAGCAGTGCTGGTAGAACGCAAGCATAAGGCATATCCTTTATCGCCGGATATTGTTGGCCATACCGTATCTACTACAATACAAGAGCACATAGAAGTAGAAGCACAGGGTGGTGAAATTACCGGTGCTTATTTGTTATAATCTTAATTATTACGCATAGAATGATTACACTCGTTATACATGGTGGTGCAGGTAATATTACCCCTGCAATGATGACTAAAGAAATGGAGGCAGAATATGATGCAGGCCTTAAAGCTGCGTTAGATGCCGGTTATGATATACTGAAAGGTGGTGGTACATCTACAGATGCAGTTGTTGCTGCTATTGTAGAGTTGGAAAACAACCCGATTTTCAACGCAGGACGTGGTTCTGTATTTACGAAGAAGGGATTGCACGAAATGGATGCTATGATAATGAATGGTAAAGACCTTACTGCAGGTGCCGTTTCCGGTGTCAGGAATATCAAGAACCCTATAAAACTGGCGCAAGAAGTAATGCTACATTCAGGACATGTGTTTTTGAGTGGCAGTGGTGCAGGTGAGTTTGCACTATCTCGTGGCATAGAACAAGCAAAAGATGATTATTTCTTTAACAAGCAACGTTACGAGCAGTGGGTGAAAATCCGTGATAGCGATTTTACCCAACTGGACCATGAAGGTGATAATCTAAAAGGTGCTACTGCTCCTAATACTGATTATAAATTTGGGACTGTAGGTGCTGTAGCTTTCGATGCCGAAGGTAATCTTGCGGCAGGTACATCTACCGGTGGTATGACCAACAAAAGATATGGTCGCATTGGTGACAGTCCTGTTGTGGGTAGTGGTACTTATGCCAACAATAATACTTGTGCTATTTCATGCACGGGGCATGGTGAATTCTTTTTGCGTGCTGTTGTAGCCCATGATGTTTCTTGCCTGATGGAGTATAAAGGACTTTCACTGCATGAGGCTTGTAATATTGTAGTGAAAGATAAGTTGGTGAAGATGGGTGGTGAAGGCGGCTTGATTGGTGTAGATAAACATGGTAATTACGAATTTTGTATGAACTCTGCCGGTATGTATCGAGGTATGCGAAACAGCGAAGGGCGAGAGGAAATAGCTTATTACGGGCAATAAAAAAAGAGGGTAGTAATACCCTCTTTTTTTATTATAAAGTTTCATTTAAAACACATTGTCTTTATAATCAAGGCTTTTAAAATATTCTCTGTCGCTTAGCAGTTTACGTTTTTGTAATTGCATCTGGATGAATGCTGTAAACGAAGAAATGGGTGATAGCATAAAGATGGCTACAATAAGCAATCTTTTGAATAGAACAACACGGCCTAATCTTTCCGGTGCACCAGGACCGCCTTTTTCGCGAATGTATTTTGACCACTTTCTGAAATTAGTTATTGCTCTGCGTTCCAGTACT
>JADHED010001569.1_pt1 | contig 18661 bp, 16 predicted proteins | sample 8952041 | NCBI WGS metagenome assembly JADHED01 (sample SAMN16124423, study PRJNA663239) | bioreactor sludge metagenome | isolation source: sludge (control) | place: India:Bengaluru | collected 2018-09-08
CTCCCGCGAGGGAGAGCAGCCGCGCGAGCTCCACGTCGACCAGGGCCGCGTCGGGCCCGGGAACGGCGCGCACGCGGCCGGCCCCCTCGAGCGCCGGCAGCGCGAGGAGGGCGCTCCCCGCCTCGACGCGGCAGACGTGCCGGCGCGGCCCGCCCCCGGACTCCGGCTCGTAGAAGACGCCGACGCAGCCTTCACGGACGAGCCAGGCGCGCGTCCCGGCCTCGATCGGGAACGCCGAGCCCGGTCCCCCGCGACGAATCGGGCCGGTGCCTCCGGCCGCCGTCGCGATCGCGTCGAGCGCGGCGCGGAGATCGGCCGCGTCAGGCATCCTGGATCAGCCTCGAGTAGGCCCCTCCGGAGAGGACCAGCTCGTCGTGAGTCCCGCGCTCCACGACCTTTCCCGCTTCGAGGACGACGATCTCGTCGCAGTCGCGGATCGTCGACAGCCGGTGCGCGATGATCAGGCAGCTGCATCCCCTGCGCCGGAGAGCGTCGTCGATCTTCTTCTCGGTCAGGGGGTCGAGCGCGGACGTCGCCTCGTCGAGGACCAGGAGACTCGGGTTGGCGTGCAGGGCGCGCGCGATCTCCAGGCGCTGGCGCTGTCCGCCGGAGAGGTTGCGTCCCCCCTCCTCGACCGCGCCGCCGTACCCGCCGGCCCGCGCCGTGACGACGTCGTGCACGCACGCGTCGCGGGCCGCGTCGACGACGTCCGAGTCCGGGACCGTCCCGTCCCAGAGCGTGAGGTTCTCCCGGAACGTCCCCTCGAAGAGGAAGATCTCCTGGTCCACCGACGCGACCGACGCCGCGAGGACCTCGCGGGGCCGCGCGGTGCGGGGCCGCCCGTCGAAGAGGATCTCGCCGCTCCAGGGCCGGTGGAGACCCGCCACGAGCTTCGCGACGGTGGACTTCCCGCTGCCGGACGCGCCGACGAGCGCGACCCGGCCTCCGGGACGGACGGTCAGGGAGAGGTCCTTGATGAGCGGCTCGGCCAGCGGGCTGTACCCGAACGTGACGTTGCGCAGCTCGAGGTGGCCCGAGAGCTTCGGCACGTCGGTCGCGTCGGCGGCGTCGAGCGCGGGGACCTCTGGGCCGTACCACTGCGGGTCGACCGGGTTCTCGAGGACGTCGTCGAGACGGTTGAGGTCCCCGTCCACCTGCTGCAGCTGCGAGCCGAGCGCGACGAGCGTCGTGACGGGGAGGAGGAACGCGGCCATGAGGGCCTGGAACGCCACGAGCTCGCCGAGCGTGAGCTGCTGCTGCATCACCCGCAGCCCGCCGACGCCGAGGACGACCGCCGTGTTGACGGTCGTCAGGAGGGCCGGGACGGCGTTGAGGACCTGGGTCGCGGCGGCCAGCTCCTGGCCGGAGTTGCTCGCCCTCGCGTGCTGGCCGCTCCAGCGGGAGAAGAACGCCGACTCGCTCCCGTTCGCCTTGAGCGTCTCGATGATCTGGAGCCCGTTGAGCGTGACGCCGAGGAGCTTTCCCTGCTCCTGGAGGACGCGCTTGGCGAGGTCGCGCCGGCGGCGGGAGACGGCCGCGAGGACGAGGAGGCTCGCCGCCGCGAGGGCGACGACGACCGCGGTGAGGAGGAGGTCGAACTGCGCCATGACCAGGACGTAGAGGACGGCCAAGAGCGCGCCGAGGACGTTCGTCGCGAGCGGACCGGAGAGGAGCTGAGCGACGCGGTCGTTGATCGCGACGCGGGAGCCGACCTCTCCGCCGAACCGCTGCCCGAAGTAGTCCATCGGCAGCCGCAGAAGGTGGGCGAGGAACCGGCTCGAGGAGGTGAGGGAGAGCTTCGCCTGCAGCCGGTAGAGCGTTCGCTGCTGGAGGGCCGTCAGCGCCAGGAGCATCGCGATCGCCGTCCCCATGATCCAGAGGAGCGGCGTCGTCCACGAGCGGTGACCTCCGACGAGGATCTCGTCGACGAAGACCCGGGTCAGGCTCGGGAGGACGAGGCCCAGGACGGCCAGCGCGAGTCCCGTGGCGGCCGCGACGGCGAGAGGCCCGCCGAGGCCCCGCGCGCGCCGCGCCAGGGAGTGAAGCAGGCTGGGCCCGGTGCCGCCCGGCTTGAAGTCGGGACCCGGCTCGAACGTCAGGACGACGCCCGTGTACGACGTGTCGAAGTCCCGATCGGAGACGAGCCGCGGCCCGCTCGCCGGGTCGTTCAACCACCATCCCTTGCGCCCGTGCCCCTCGACGACGAGGAAGTGGTTGAACTCCCAGAAGACGACGAACGGCGCCGCCAGCTCCCGGAGCTCGGCCGGGCCCTTGGCGAAGCCGCGGGCCTGAAGGCCGTAGTGGCGGGCCGCCCGGACCACGTTCCCGGCGTTGCTGCCGTCCCGCGAGACGCCGCAGGCCAGGCGCAGCTTCTCGAGCGGCTCGAACCGGCCGTGGTAGGCGAGGATCATCCCGAGCGACGCGGCTCCGCACTCGGCCGCCTCCATCTGGATGACGGTCGGCGTGCGGCGCCTCGCGGGGCGGGCTCTGCGGGTGACGTCCTCGGCCGGCACGCGCACTCGGTCGCCGGCCTAGAGGCCGAGCAGCTCCTTGAGCTTCGGGACGACGAGGGTGATCGGCGCCGTCTCGCGCACCATCACCTGGGCGGTGCAGAGGGTCCCGCTCGAGACGGCGAGCGTCCGCCCCTTCCGGGCCGACCACTTGAACCCGTTCTTCGCGGCCGGGTCGAGGACCGGCTCCGCGGAGACGATCGTGACCGGGCCCGCGGCCGTCAGGACCTCGACGAGCGCCTCGTTCGAGAGGAGGCTCGTCAGCCCGTCCCGCGACGCCGGGTAGTCGCTGACGTCCGTCACTCGGGCCAGCATGTAGCCGTACTCCTCGAGCTTGACGGTCGTCGGCGTCAGCCGCACCTCCATGCCCGGGCGGATGCTCCTCGCCTCGAGGGCCGGCACGGCGACCCCGACGCGAAGCGCCCCCGAGTCCCGCTCCAGGGCCAGGATCGCCTGGCCGGGCGAGACCAGGCTGCCCGGGTTGACGAGGGACTCCGTGATCCGCCCGGCGTAGGGGCTCGCGACCTCGGTGTTCGTCCGGTGCTCGAGCTCGAGCTGCGCGACCTCGTTCCTCTCGTCGTCGAGCTCCTGCCGGATGCGGAAGACCTTCATCTCCTCCTGCTCGTCCAGGTCCCCGATCTGGGCGCGGAGGGCGCCGGCCGCCGTCACGTCCTGCTCGAGCTCGATCCGGGTGGCGTCTCGCGTGTGCTCCAGCTCGGCGAGCGGCTGACGCGTCGTAAGGCCGGCGTCGACGAGCTTGCGGGCGCCGACGATCCGCGTCTCGAGCCACTCGAGGCGGGTCCTCGCGGCGCCCGCCTGCTGCTCCGTCTCCGCGATCCGGCGGCGGAGGACGCTTCGCTGGCGCGACGCCTCCTGCTCGGCGAACGCCACGGCGCGCCGCTCCTGCTCCTCGAGCTGGACGAGCTGCGTCTGAAGGTTCTGAAGCCGCGCCGCGAGGTCGGGCCGCGACAGGACCGCGACGACCTCTCCCTCCTTCACGACCGACCCGGGCGCCGCGCGCAGCTGAGAGAGGGTGCCGCTGCCCACCGAGACGACGCGCACGAGGCCGCCGCCCCGGATGAAGATCCCCATCCCGTCGACGGACGTGGTGACGCGGCCGAAGATCCCCCAGGTCGTCGCGGCGAGGAGCAGCGCGGAGAGCGCTCCGACGGCGATCCACGACCGCGGGCCGGTGACGACGAGGAGCTCGTCGAGCCGGTCGGGGTTCTGGAGCTTCTCGAGCGCCTCGCGGCGAAAGAGGCCGCTCACGCCGCACCGCCCGCGCGGACCGGGCGAGCGGCCAGGTCGGGTGCTCCGGCAGGTCGTCGATACATTCCGCTCCCCCGCTCCGGACCACGTGATCCGGTCCCCGCGAGGACCGGGGCCACCCGTCAGTGTAGCAGCCGCGAACGGGTGGACTCCGGTCCGGGAGCGGTCCGGGGAGCGACGCTACTTCTTCGCGCCTTCTTCCTTCTTCTCCTTCACCACCATCACCTTCACGCGCTCGCCGTCTTCCCCCTCCTTCGCGTGCCAGACCATCGGCATCGCGCGCGGCGCGAGGACGTCGCCCGCGTCGATCAGCTCCTGCAGGACCTGCTCGACGGCGCCGCGCGTGCGGGTGTCGAGGCTCTCGAGGCTCTTCGGGGCGGCCTTCTTCAGCAGCTCCGCGGCGCTCGGCTTGTCGTCGCCGTCGCCGATCGCGTAGGCGAATGCGCGCTTCTCCAAGACGACCTTCTTCTCGTCGTCTCCCGTGAAGACCATCGTCGGTCCGTCGCCTTCGCCGACCTTCACGACGTGGACCTCCTTGCCGCCCGGGAGGAGGACGTGGGGCCCTTCACCGTCCGAGAAGGTCTTCACGGTGAGCTCCTTCTCGCCGACCTTCAGCGTGTAGCCGTCCTCGGTCCGCGTCACGACGACCGGCTTGCCCGACTCGGAGGTCAGCGTCTTCGTCTCGCCCGGCTTCATCGGGTCGAGCTTCAGGACGGTCGCTTCCTTGTCCTTCGAGGTGGCGATCGTGATCGTCGTCTCCTCCTTCTCCTCGCCCGCCTGCGCGACGCCGCCGAGCGGGAGGAGCGGCGCGGCGAGCGTGACGACGGCGCCGAGGGTGAGCGCGCCGAGGGAGGCGCGGGGGACCATGCGGGTGAGACTCATCGGGAACCTCCGATCGTTCTTTCCGGTCTTCGCCGGTCTCGACCGCATTTCGCAAGCGGCGGGCCAGGCCCGGAAGGCCTCCGCACGCCTCGTGTCTCCCGAAATCGGGAAGGACCTCCCGTTTTCGGGCTACTCCTCGGCGGAGGCGAGCCCGAACTTCTCGAGGCGGTAGAGGAACGCCTTGTAGGGGAGGTCGAGGAGGCGGGCCGCGCGGGCCCGGTTACCTCCCGCGAGCTCGAGCGCCTGCCGGAGGGCCTCCTTCTCGTGCTCCTCCCAGGAGAGCCCTCCGGGCGGGAGCTTCCAGCTGGCGTCGGGCGCGGGCCGTCCGCCGAGCGGCTCGGGGAGGTCCCCCGCCGAGACGTGCCCCCCCTCGGAGAGGAGGACGAGCCTCTCGACGACGTTCGCGAGCTCGCGGACGTTCCCGGGCCAGGGGTGGTCGACGAGCCGTGCCAGGAGCGCCGGGGGAAACGGCTCGACGCGGATGCCGTAGCGGCGCTCCGTCCGGGCCACGAAGTGCCGGACGAGGAGCGGGACGTCCTCGCGCCTGTCGCGAAGCGGGGGGAGCGTCACCGACACGACGTTCAGGCGGTAGTAGAGGTCCTCGCGGAAGCGCCCCTCGGCGACCTCCCGCGCGAGATCGCGGTTCGTGGCGGCCAGGATGCGGGCGTCGGTCGGGATCTCGACGGCCCCGCCGATCCGCGTCACGACGCCTTCCTGGAGCGCGCGGAGGAGCTTCGGCTGGAGCGGGAGCGGAAGCTCTCCGACCTCGTCGAGGAAGAGCGTCCCGCACGTCGCCTGCTCCAGCTTCCCTTTCCGCGTCCGGTCGGCCCCCGTGAACGACCCCTTCTCGCTGCCGAAGAACTCGGCCTCGACGAGGCTTTCCGGAATCGCCGCGGCATTCACGGCGACGAACGGCCCCGTCCGCCGGCGCGAGAGGGCGTGGAGAGCCCGCGCCACGAGCTCCTTCCCCGTGCCGCTCTCCCCCGTCAGGAGGATCGTCGCGTCGGTCCCGGCGAGCTTCTCGACCTGCCGGTAGAGCCGCGCCATCGACGGGCTCTTCCCGACGAGGTCGACGAGGCGGTCGCGGTCCCGGACCTCCTCCGAGAGACGCCGGTTCTCGTCGGCGAGTCGCCGCGCCCGGAGCGTCCGCTCGACGGCGAGGAGGAGCGCCGCGCGCTCGAACGGCTTCGTGAGGTAGTCGTCGGCTCCCGCCCGCACCGCCTCGACCGCGTGGGCGATCGTCCCGTAGGCGGTCGACATCACGAACCCGGTCTCGGGAAAGCGGGCGCGGACCTCGGCGAGGAGCTCCATCCCGTCGCGCCCCGGGAGCTTCCAGTCCGACAGGACGAGGTCGACCGGGGCGGCCGCCAGCTCGACGAGCGCGGCGTCGACGGAGCCGGCCTCGGCGACGGCGTACCCCTCCCCGCGGAGGATCCCGGCGACGAGCCTCCGCTGGTCGATCTCGTCCTCCACGAGGAGGAGGCGGGCCTCAGGCAGGGCGCCCTCCGGCCCGCGGCCCCGCCTCGAGGAGGGCGCGGGTGCCCCGGGGCGCACGGCGCTCGAGGACGAGGCTCCCGCCGTAACGCATCGTCGCGATCCGATGGGCGAGGTAGAGCCCCATCCCCGAGCCGCTCGGCTTCGTCGTCACGTGGGGGGTGAAGAGGCGCGCCGCGACCTCTTCCGGGAGGCCCGGCCCCTCGTCCTCCACCGACACGCGGACGCCGCCCTGCGCGCGCTCCTCGACCCGGACGGAGACCTCGGCGCCGTCGGCGCTCGCCTCGACCGCGTTCACGACGAGCGCGTGGAGCGCCGCCTTCAGCTCCGGCGCGACGGCGCGCAGGCGCACTGCGCCGCTCGCCGGGGCGACGGTGACGCGCACCCGTCCGCGCGCCTCCTGGAGCGCGGCGAGGGCGACGTCCTCGGCGAGGGAGCGGACGTCGACCTCCTCCTCGGTGCCGCCTCCCGCGGCGAGCGCCAGGAAGGAGCGGATCGTCCCGTCGACGCCCGCGATCTGCCGCCGGGCGGCCGCCGCGAGCGACGCGGCCTCGGCGTCGTCGGGGAGGCGCGCGGCGAGCTCGTCCACGGAGAGCCCGACGGCGTGGAGCGGGTTGCGGAGCGCGTGCGCCATGCCGCGCGCCACCTCGCCCATCTCGCCGAGGTGCTCGCGCTCCTTCAGGCCGAGCGCCTCCCGCTCGAGGGACGCGAGGCGCGAGGACATCTGGTTGAACGCCGCGATCGCCTCCCCCACCTCGCCCCCCTCGCGCGTCTCGACCCGCGCGCCGAACGCTCCCTCCCCAACGGTCCGCGCCGCGCGGGAGAGCTCCGCGAGCGGGCGCGTGACGCGATGAGCGACGAACGCGGCCGCGAGGAGGCCGAAGGCGACGATCCCGAGCGACCCGAGGACGAGACGGATCCGGAAGCGGCCGACGGCCTCTTTCACCCCGGTTCCCGGGATCGGGATCTTCACCTTCTCCACCGGCCCTTCCAGGAAGATGAAGCCGGTTCCCCCCTTCGTCGTCCAGCTCTCCGTCGCGGAGGTCGTCCGGTTCCCGTCGGTCTGGACCGTGGTCACGACGAACCGCGGCCCCTCGACCTCCTTCGGTGAAACCTCCGGTCCCGTGGTCCCTTCCTTCGCCCTCGCCTCCGGCGGCGACGGCGGCAGGGAGACGACGTGAGCCTCGTCGCGGACGACGATCCTCCGGACGCCTGTATCGACGCCGCCCAGCTCGACGAGCTTCCCGTCGCGGCGCTGGAGGACCTTCACGACGTCCTTCCCGACCGACGTCGCGACGGCCGTCACCTCGACGCGCAGGTCGCGGGTGAGCGCCTCCACGAGGAGCCACTCGGCGCCCACCATCAGGGCGAGGAGGCCGCCCATGAGGGCGAAGAGCTTCACGCGGAGCGTCATCGGGGGCCCGAAGATACAAGGTCCGTGCCGCCGCCCGGCTCCTTCGCGGCGAACGCCGACGGCGCGCCGTCGAGGACGACCACGTACGGCCGGCCCTTCGTCTCCGGAAGGTCGTACTCGAGCCGGGGATCGGCCAGCAGCTCCCGCCGGACGTCCGGCGGCGCGTAGTCGAGGAGGTAGAAGACCGGACCCCACGTCGCCCCGGCCGGGTCGACCACCTTCCGGATGAGCCGGGCCGCCTCGGCGAGCTGCTCGGGTGTCCTGTCGGCGTTGTGCTTCGTGTAGCGCCCCGACTTGTTGTTGACCGTAAACGCGCGCGATTCTGCGTCCCAGAGGATCTCCCCTCCGATCCTCCCCGGCGCCCCCCCGAGCGCCGCGACGTGCCCGTATGTCTCGACGTACCCCGGCTCGCGATCGGAGCCGTCCTCCGGGCGATGGAAGCCGTTCGGGTAGGTACGGCCGCGCGGGTGCGGCACCTCGCGCATGATCGCGACGCGGCCGGCGACGTCGATGACCCACTTGTACGTCCCGTCTCCCGGCTCGAGGAGCGCCGGGACGTCGTGCGTCGCCAGCTGGAGATACGGGTTCAGGAGGACCCTGCCACTCCGGTCCGCCTCGTACTGCTTGACGTAGGCGGGTGGGACGGCGGCCCCGTACTTCGCGTCGAGCGGGTCGGCGGGCGGCGCAGCGAGCAACGACGACGCCGCGAGGAGGAGCGCGTTCGCCGTCCGAGACGCGTACGGGAGCATCCGAGCCTCCTGCGCGCAGGAACGGACGAGGCCGCGCGCGAAGCCAGTCTAGCGGCCCCGCCGTCCGTTCCCGCCGGATCCGCGCCGGTCCGTGGCGGAACGCCCCCGGAGGCCCCACGTCGAAGCCCGGCCGCGCTCCGGCGCGGGTTTCCGCACTCGCTCGCGCGGGAAGCCGCACACCGGTCGCGGCCACGCTTGGCGGGCTTCGGACAAACCTCTGCGGCAGAATCGGTTCGCCCGCGCCCGGGAAGCGGCACGACGCTTGCCGTGCAATTCGCGGCGGAGCCCGGACGGGCTCCGCGATTCGAGCATCACGACGCAAGGGAGGAGCCCTCACATGGCACAGGAGATCGAACGGAAGTTCCTCGTCGCCGGTCCCTTCAAGGAGCAGGCGACCCGACAGACCCGCATCGTGCAGGGGTACCTCTCTTCGGTCCCGGAGCGGACCGTCCGCGTGAGGATCAAGGGCGACAAGGGCTTCCTGACGATCAAGGGAATCGGGAACGCCTCCGGCGCCTCCCGCTACGAGTGGGAGCGCGAGATCCCGGTCCCGGACGTCGAGCAGCTACTCGCGATCTGCGAGCCCGGCGTCATCGACAAGGTCCGCTGGCTCGTCCCGGCCGCTCGCGATCTGCGAGCCCGGCGTCATCGACAAGGTCCGCTGGCTCGTCCCGGCCGGCGCGCACACGTTCGAGGTGGACGAGTTCCACGGCGAGAATGAGGGGCTCGTCGTCGCCGAGGTCGAGCTCGCCGCCGAGGACGAGGCCTACGTCCGTCCCGCCTGGCTGGGCACGGAGGTCACCGGGGACCCGCGCTACTTCAACAGCATGCTCATGAAGAGCCCGTACACGCGCTGGGAGCGCCCCGCGGACGGCGCCGAGGGCGCGTGAGCGGGCCGGACCGGCCGGCGGCCGCGGCGGACGGGACCCCGCGGGCCCCGACGGCGGTCGATCCGCTCGACATGCGGAACTACGGCCTGGAGAAGCTGCAGGAGATCAAGGCCGGCCCCTTCATGGCGAGAGCGAAGCTCGCCGGCCTCCCGCTCGGAGTCCTCGCCTTCCTCTTCTTCCACCTCCGCTGGTGCGGACCGATCGGCTTCTTCGAATCGGCCGCCGGCGCCGCGAACGTCGGCCACCTCTACACCGTCACCGGGATCTTCTTCTTCTCGCTCGTCCTCTGGATGACGGAGGCGATCCCGAGCTACCTGACGTCGTTCATCGTCATCGTCTCGACGATCCTCTTCGGCATCCTGAAGATGCGGCCGACCTTCGCCTACCTCGGCGAGCCGGTCATGGTCCTCAACATCGCGAGCTTCATCCTGGCGAGCGCCCTCGTCGCGAGCGGCCTCGCGAAGCGGATCGCGCTCCTCCTCGTGACACGGTGGGGGAACCACATCACGGGGATCTTCTGGGCCTTCATCGCCCTGAACCTCCTCCTCGGCGCGTTCATCAGCGCGACGTCGGCGAAGACCGCCATCCTTCTGCCCCTCTTCATGGTCATCGCTGCGATGTACGGCGCCGTCGGCGGGGTCTCACGCAACAACGTCGGGAGGAACCTCGTCCTCCAGAACCTCCTCGCGAACAACGTCTCGGCGAGCGCCTTCATCACCGGCTCGGCGGCGAACCTCCTCGCCGCGCAGCTCCTCGAGAACGCCGGCCACAAGGTGATGTACTCCCAGTGGCTCATGGCGCTCCTGCCGCTCGCCGTCCTCCAGTGCGGCATCGCCTGGTTCACGGGGACGAAGCTCCTCTTCCCGGTCCGCCCCGAGGACGCGCAGCCGAAGGTCGACGGGGGCATGGACCGCCTCCGGTCCGAGCTGAAGGCGCTCGGCCGCCCGAGCCTCCGCGAGCTTCGCGCCGCAGTGGTCTTCGTGGCCGTCCTCGCGCTCTGGTCGACGGAACCGCTGCACGGTATCCGGGCCGAGGTCGTGGCGATGTGCGGAGCCGTCCTCGTCCTCCTCCCGCCGTTCTCCGGGCTGCCCCGCTTCGGGGTGCTGACCTGGAACGAGGCCGACATCCCGTGGCACATGCTGATGTTCAGCTGGGGAGCCTACGTCCTCGGCGGCATCCTGGAGTCGACGCACATCGTCGACCTCGCCGTGGAGGCGATGTTCGGCCACCTCGGCATCACGGCCGCGACGCCGAAGGTCGCGGTCTTCCTCGTCCTCGCCTCCCTTTTCGCCTTCACGACGCTCATCAACGAGAGCAAGACGGCGCGGACGATCGTCCTCTTCCCCGTCATGATCGCGACGGCGACGAAGTTCGGGTGGGACGTCGTCGGCTTCTGCCTCCCGATGGCGTTCCTGATCAACCAGGTCTACGTCCTCTACTTCAACTCCAAGCCGGCCAACATCAGCTACCTCTCGAACATGTACTCCACCGGCGAGTCGTTCAAGTTCGGGATGACGCAGCTCGTCATCATCCTCGTCGTGCTCACGCTCTGGACCCAGTACGTCATGCCGCTCATGGGCTTCCAGAGCCGGCTCTGGTGAACCGGTAGCGCTCCCGCGAATCCCGAGCCCGCTCCCCGGGGTCGAGACCGGGGGGCGGGCTCTTTCCTCCCCCGTCAGGGTGCGGCAACGGGAAGAAGGAAGACGTTCGCGAGAACGAAGAGCGCGACCAGAGAGAGCAGGGCCGCGACGGCCGGCGCGAGGATCCATCCCGCGACGATCCCGCCGACGGCCCGCCATTTCACCGGGCTCCTCCTCACGAGGGAGATGCCGAGGATCGCGCCGACGACCGCCTGCGAGCTCGAGACGGGGACGAGCGGCGGGGCCGGCAGGCCGAGCGTTCGCAGGAAGTGCGACAGGGTCGGGGAGGCGAAGACCCAGAGGACCGTCGCCGTCGCGGCGACGACGATGAGGGCCGCGAGCGGCGAGAGCGCCGTCAGGCCCCCGCCGAGCCGCTTCATGACCCGGTGGGAGTAGGTCGCGATGCCGGTCGCGATCGCGAGGCCGCCCGCGAGGAAGAGCATTTCCACGCTCGAGACGCGCAGCGGCCCGACGACGATCTCCTCGGGGAACGGCGAGACGCGGAGGAAGACCCCCATGACGTTCGCGATGTTGTTCTGCCCGAGGCTGTAGGCGCCGAACCCCCCGACCGCCAGGAGCCCGACGCGCGTCCAGGCATCGACCTCGAGGAGGTGGATCCTCATGTGCGGCATCGCCGCCCGCGCAGCGATGAAGAGGACGGCCGCGAGGGATGCCGAGAGGGCCGGACAGAGGAGCCACGAGGAGACGATCCGCCTGAGGACGTCGGGGTCCGTCGGGCGCCCGGTGTAGAGGTTCCACCCGACGATCGCGCCGACGATCGCCTGCGTCGTCGAGACGGGCAGGCCGATCCGCTTCAGCAGGAGGAGGACGGCGAGGCCGGCCGCGAGGGCGACCGCGAAGGCCCCCGCCGGAGCGTCGATCGCTCCGAGCCGGCCGAGCGTCCCGGCCGCGCCCGAGACGCCCGCCGCGGAGCCGAGGACGACGAAGAAGCCGGCGACGACGACCGCCGTCCGGAAGCGCACCATCTTCGTGGCGACGGCCGTTCCGAAGACGTTCGCGGCGTCGTTCGCGCCGAGCGACCAGCCGAGGAAGAGTCCGCTCGAGAGGAAGAGCCAGGTCAACGCGTGGGGACCTCCGAGGGCGTCAGGAGGCAGAGCCCGCCACGACCCTCGCCCCGGCGGCCGGCCGCGGCGTGGCGCTCACGGGGAGCTCGAAGACGTTCTGGACGACGAAGAGGCCCACGAGCGCGAACACGAGCGCGGCCGCGGGCGCGGCCACCCAGCCGATCGCGATCTGCCCGAGAGGCTTGAGCCGGATGCCGCTCCTCCTCACGAGGGAGGTCCCGACGATCGCGCCGACGACGGCCTGGGTCGCCGAGACCGGGACGAGCGGCCAGCCGGGGAGCCCCGCCGTCCGGAGGAGGCGCTGGAGCGCGGGAGAGCCGAAGATGAAGAGAACCAGGCCCGCCGCAAGGACGACGAGAAGACCTGCGAGCGGCGAGAGCGACGCCAGCCCCGAACCGAGCCGGACCATGACCCGGCCCGAGTAGGTCGCGATTCCCACGGCGATCGCGATGCCTCCGAGCAGGAAGAGCAGCTCGACGCTCGTGAATCGGAGCGGCCCGATCGCCGTCTCCGCAGGGAAGGGCGAGACCCGGACGAAGACCCCCATCACGTTCGCGATGTCGTTCAGTCCGAGGCTGAAGGCGCCGAAGGCCCCGACGACGAGGAGTGCCGTTCGGGTCCAGGCGTCCACCTCGAGCAGGTGGACCCTTCGCCGCTGAAGGAATCGACGGGCGACGAGGAAGAGGCCCGCGGCGATGAGACCCGCCAGGAGAGGGCTGAGGAGCCACGACGAGAGGAGCTGCGTCAGCGTCTTCAGGTCCGTCGCCTTCCCGTTGAAGAGGTTCCAGCCGAGGATCGCGCCGACGATCGCCTGGGTGATCGAGACGGGGAGCCCCGACCGCGTCAGGAGGAGGACGACCGCGGCCGCCGCCGCGAGGGCGACCACGAAGGCGCCCGCCGGGGCGTCGATGGTACCGAGCCGGCCGAGCGTCTCCGAGGTCCCCTGAGCGCCGGCCCACGCCCCGATCACGACGAAGACGCCCCCGACCAGGGCCGCCGTGCGGAACTTCAGCATCCGGGTCGCGACGGCGGTCCCGAAGAGGTTCGCCGCGTCGTTGGCGCCGAGCGACCAGCCGAGGAAGAGGCCGCTCGTCAGGAAGAGCCAGGACATCCCGTCCGCCTCCCGCTCAGATCGTCCGCTTGATGGTGTAGATCGCGAGGCGGTCGGCGACGCCCTCCGCCCGGTCCGACAACGTTTCGACGTGGAGGCAGAAGTAGCGAAGGTGGATCTTCCGCGCGAGCTCGAGGTCCGTCGCGAAGATCTTCCGCTTCAGGCCGTCCGCAAGGCGGTCCGCCTCCTTCTCGAAGAAGTAGACCTTGTGGATGTGGCTTCGCACCGCCGTGATCTCGCGAAAGAAGGCCCGGCAGGAGTCGACGAGGTGCTGCGTCGCCTGGACGCAGGCCCGGGCCAGGGCGAGGTAGTCGGGGGCGAGCTCCTCCGGGATCTCGGGACGCTCCACCTCGAACTGCCCGAGGGTCTGCTTGGCCTGGTCGATCACGTTGTCGAGGTTTTCCAGGAGGCCGAGGACGTCGCCCCGGTGGTCCGGGATGAGCGATTCAGCGTACAGCCGCGTCTCGACCTCGCGCCGCAGTGCGTCCGCTTTCCCCTCGAAGACGCCGATCGCCCTCCGACGCTCCTCGAAGCTCGGCTCGTCGTGGCGGAGGTAGTCGTCGACCCCCTTCTCGAAGACGAGGCAACCTTCGCTCACCGCGTCGAGGAACTGGTCGATCTGCGCCTCCAGGGCGCGGGTACGTCGGAAGAGGATCGTCACGTTGCACCTCCGGTGGGGACGACGACGAGGAGGAGCGGCGGGCGACCGGACTCCGGCGTTCCCCCCAACCTCCCTGGCTTCACATGCGGTCCTCCGACGTCCGTCGTCGAAAGAAGGGCGGGCGCGGACGATCCGCGCCCGCCGGAAGGAGGAGGGGCGGAGGGGCGACGAACCCCCTCCGCCGGAACGCGCCGATCAGCCGACCGGCGGACCGGCGAACCGCTTGAGCGCCTTGATGTAGTTCGTGTTCGAGAACCTGTCGAGACCGAGCTTCCGCACCGTCGCGATGACGAGCGCGGGGTCCTCGTGCTCCACGGCGGCCGTCCGGATCGGCGTGCCGTCGAACGTCAGGTTCGCCAGCTCGACGATGCAGCCGTCCACCGTGAATCCGAATCGTTCCTTGCCGACGGCGATCGCCCGGAGCTTCGGATGGGCGCCGACGACCTCGGCGAGGAACTCGTCGAGCGTGTAGCCCGCGCGGGCCAGCTTCGGGAGCGCGACGCCCCAGGCCCCGGCAACCTGAGCGAGGACCTCGTTCGTCAGCGGGAAGCCCGACTTCAGGACCGGGTTCCACTGCTCGAGCGTGTCCCCGTTGACGTTCTCGAGCTTCTTGATGTCCATCAGGCCGTCGCGGATCTTCGTGTTGTTCGGGCTGTCGGCCGAGACGATGTACGTCTCGGCGCTCGAGCGCGCCTTCGCCTCGCCGTGGGAGCGGATGTTCGACTCTGCTTCGCCGAAGCTCTCGCCGAAAGTCCTGTATTCCCAGCGGGGGATGATGACGGGGGCTGCGTTGCTCATGTCGATACTCCTGGCACGGGCGGCGGGAGGCTCCGGCCGCGGGCTCGTCAACGGGGCGCCGGAAGGCGCTCCTTCGGGGAGCACCTTCCGGCAGCCGGCCGGGTTATCTAGAAGGCGTACTGGACGCGGAACTGGAGGACGCTGAAGTCGTCGCCGGGAACGGCGCCGTAGAGCTTTTTCGGCTTCGCGTACTCGTCGTTGTCGACGATCGTCCAGTCCAGCATCAGGCGAATGTTGAAGTTCGGGTAGTAGTTGAGGCCGAACGTGAAGTTGTCGGCGCTGCCGCCCTTGATCGGGTCGACGGCGGTGAGGTCGTTCAGGTCCATCGTGCTGTAGCGGGCGACGACTTCGTAGGCCCCACCCTTTCCGGGCGAGACCTTGTCGACGAGACCCTCGTCGGCCGCGTACTTCCGCTTGCCGCCCAGGACGTACGAGACCTGCGCGTACCACCCGTCGAAGTCGTGGTCGGAGAGGTCGACGGCGCCCGAGAGGCGGTCCACGCTCGTGGCGTTGTATTCGGCCTGCCAGGCGAAGGCGTCCCAGACGCCCGCGAGCTCGAGGCCGTACTGCCGGACCTGGTCGACGTCCTCGAGGTCGCCCGTGTTCAGGTACTTCGCCTTCGCGATCTTCGAAACCTCCGGGCGGCTCGAGAACTCCACGACGTAGGCCGCCGGCGGCCGGGTGCTGCCGGAGCCGACCGCGGCGTCCGGCTGCCAGCCCGTCGCCGCCGCGCCGATGTGGATCGCGCGCGTCTCGGAGGGCATGACCGGCGCCCACGTTCCGCGGGCGGCCCAGCCCCAGCCCTGGTCGAGGCCGCTCACGTCCTCGCCGATCCCCTGCGTGAAGAGCGTCGCGGCGGCGGAGAAGCGGTCCGCACCGTAGAAATAGCCGACGCCGAGCCGCCGTCCCGGCGCGAACGCGTCGACGTAGGCCCGCTCGACGAACCAGATGTCCTTCGACGAGACGAGCTGGTCGTAGCCGTAGGGGATCTTGAACTGGCCGAGGCGGATCGCGCTGTCCGCGATCCCCTCGTAGCCGACGTAGGCGTCCTTGATGTCGACCGCGTTGTCGGCGAAGTCGACGTCGAACTCGGCGGTCCAGTCCTTCGCGACCGTCGCCTTGAAGCCGATGCGGCCGCGGCGGAGGCCGAGGGCGTTCCCGTTCCGGTTCTCGTCCCCGGAGAAGAACACGCCGTCGAGCTGCGCACGGCCAGCGAGCCGGAACTTGTACGCGCCGTCGGCGCTCGCCCACTCGAGCTTGCCCTTGTCGCTCACGGAGCGGAGGGTCGTCCCCTTCGCGGACTTCGCCTTCTCCTCGGCGGCCGAGCGCTCCTTGTCCTTCTTGACGAGGCTCTCGACCCTCTTCTCGAGGTCGACGATCCTCTCGGCGTCCGACTGCGCCAGGGCCGCGCCCGGGGCCGCGAGGAGGGCCACGAGGACCGGGATCCCGAACTGCTTCTTCATACCGTTCTCCTGTGTCTTTTCACGCCGCTGCCGCGGTCACTCGCCGATGTTCTTGGCGCCCGGCCAGCGATAGAGCTGAGGATTCCCCTTCTCGTCGAGGGGGCGCTTGTCGGCGTCGGTCACGACGGAGGTCTCGAAGTCGAGGACCGCGTCGCCGATCGTCTTGATCGCGACGGCCCGTCCCTTGAAGCCCGGCGACGTCAGCTGGAGCTTCCCGTCCTTGCCGTACCCCTTGTAGTGCGTGAACCAGGTCTGGAGGATCGTCGTCACGCCGGGGAACCGCTTGTCGAGGTCGGCAAGGCTGCTCACCTTCGCGAAGGGCCCGGTCTGCATGACGAGGATGACCTTGTCGTCGATCTCGCCGTTGTCGAGGAGCGTCAGGATGCCGATGGGGCGCGCCTTGACGACCGAGCCGATCGGGACCGTCGGGCCGAGGACGCAGACGTCGAGCGGGTCGCCGTCGCCCCCCTTGCTCTTCGGGAGCATCGAGCGCGGGATGAGGCCGTAGTTGCACGGGTATCCGAGGTACTGGACGAAGCGGGGCTTGCCGTTCTTCTGCTCGAGCTCGAGCATCCCCGTGTCCTTCGTCGTCTCGTACTTGGCGGTCGTTCCCGCGGGGATCTCGATGACGGCGTTGACCGTGCCGTCGAGGTTGATCGGGTCGTAGTCCGTCAGGAAGTTCGCTTCGCCCCTGAGGACCGATACGTGGGGGGTGACGCCCTCGGCCGCGAGGGCCGGGGCGAACGCGGTGGCCGCGAGGGCGAGCGCCAGCGAGAGCGCGGCGAACGGGGTCTTCTTCATGGTCTCTCGGCTCCTTTTGCTGTCTTCACTCATCGCCGCGGCGTCAGGACGGATCGTCGTTGTGGGCCGCCTTCGCCTTCTTCTTCTCCGGCGCGGCGGGGGCGGAGGCCTTCGGAGCCTCGACGGCGACGGCGGGCGCGGCGACGGCGGCCACGGCGACCGGCGCGTCGGTGCTCCCCATCGCGGGAGCGCCCGGCAGCACCGCGACATGGGGGCGCTTCTTCTTCTTCTCGTCGTCGTAGCGGAGGTCAGGGCTCTTCATCAGCTGCTCGCGGAGGTCGGCCGGCGCGTATTCGAGCAGGTAGAGGGCCGGGCCCCAGGCCACGCCCTGAGTGTCGACGACCTGCCGGATCAGGTTCGCGGCGTTCGCGAGCTGCTGCGGCGTCCGGTCCTTGTTGTGCTTGCTGTAGCGGCCCGACTTGTTGTTCGTGATGTAGGTCTTCGTCTCCTTGTCGAAGAGGATCTCCCCGCTGATCCGGCCGGGGGCGCCCGCGAGGGACGAGACGTGGCCGTAGTTCTCGCGGGTCCCGGGCTTCTTCTCCGACTGGTCCTCGGGACGGAAGAAGCCGTTCGGGTAGGTCCGGCCGAGCGGGTGGGCCACCTCCGGGATGATCGTCACACGCCCCGTCTCGTCGATGACCCAGTTGTACGGGGCCATCTTCGTGTCGAGAATCGCGGGGAACTCCCTCGTCGCGACCTGGAGGTACGGGTTGACGAGGACCTTTCCGGTCCGGTCGGCCTCGTAGTGCTTGATGTACGCGGGCTGCGAGGCAACGCCGTAGAGCTCGTCGAGCGGGTCGACCGTCGGGCCGGCCACCGCGGCCGCGGCGACGCCGAGGGGCCGGTTCATCAGCTTCCGGACCTTCGAGCCGCCCCACTTCTCGCTCTCGGGCATCGCGATCGCCGCGAGGTCGGCGTGCAGGACCTTCATCAGGAACTTCTCGCCCGCCTCGTGAACGGGGGCGATGTCGTAGAAGTAGAGGTCCGAGTATCCGTAGGAGAAATCGTAGAGGTAGGGGGCCCCGCCCTCCTTGTCGGCGAAGGCCTCCATCGAGACGCCGCACGGCTCCGTCCCCGGCAGAACGACCGCACCCGGCTTGACCCGCGACGAGAAGGCCTTCTTCCCGACGAAAGCGGTGTCGGCGGGGAGGCCGATCGACAGGAGCTCCGGCACGAACCGACCGAAATCGGCGAGCGTCATCTTCCCGAGCGCCTCGACGGGGACCGTGAACGTCGCCCCCTTCTCGATGTACTCGCGGAGCGTCCCGCCGGGGCCGATGCCGACGTTCCCCTCGGCCTCGATCTTGACCTTCTCACCCCCCGTGACCGCGAGCGGGGCGGCCATCGCGAGGCGGGCGTCCTCCTTGACGCACTTCACGTTGACGGCGACGTCCTTCCCGGGCTTGCCGTCGGCGTACTTGTTCGTGACGCGAATCTGATAGCCGGCCTTCCAGAGGAGCTGGTCGGGAGTATCGAAGTACTCCTTCGTCGCGAGCTCGACCTTGAAGGGGCTCTTCTCCTTCTCGGTGACCTCGAACCCGTTCTTCTCCGCGGCCGCCCGGACCTTCTTCCAGACGTCCCGGAAGGCGTCCTCGGGCTTCGCCTTCATCTTCGCCGGGTCGATCAGGAACTTGTACTCGCGCCCGCCGACGTCGTCGAGCACCGGCGCCCGGTACTTCTGGATGGTCTGGACGTAGAGCGGCTTGGCCTCGTCGGCGGCGACGGCGACGCCGGCGCAGCCGAGGACGAGCGCCAGGCCCACCGCGGCCGAGACGACTCTCTTGTGCATTCCCAACCCTCCTCGCGACTCTCTCCCGGCACCCCGCGATTCCGGGTCCGTCCCGACCCCCGGGGCTCCGGCTCTGGGCATCGGTTCGCAATGGCCGGGCCATCC
>JADHED010001583.1_pt1 | contig 18639 bp, 19 predicted proteins | sample 8952041 | NCBI WGS metagenome assembly JADHED01 (sample SAMN16124423, study PRJNA663239) | bioreactor sludge metagenome | isolation source: sludge (control) | place: India:Bengaluru | collected 2018-09-08
CCCTCATCTCTAGCGTTAACCGTGGGGGGAACGCTGGCCGAAGGTCAAGCTGACTCCATCGCGTCGCGGGTCTAATTCGGCCCTCCGCTCTCCTCTTGCGTTTCGAGAGTCGAAGCTGCGCTGCGCTCGGTCACGACGCCCGCTCCAGCGCCCCGGCCGCGCCCGTGCCGTCGGTGCGGCGCGTCGTACCGTCGAGGTCGAAGGGGAAGGCTTGGCGGTCGGCGCGACTGATGGCGCACGAGCTGGAGGTCGGCCTGTAGTCGCCGTACCCTGAGCCCGCCGGCAGGCTCCAGAGGATGTTCGCCAGGCCCTGATAGTTCGTGTAGCCAGGTTGGCCGCGATAGCAGGAGTTCTTCGCCGCCCAGCCTGCCGAGGCTTGCAACAACTCGCCCAGCAAGCTGCCAGATCCGCCGTCCGATTCCTCGCCCGCGAAGATCGCGTTGCCAGGGCAATCGACCCAGTAACGCAGCTCCCAGTTTCCGACCCGCGCGCCGTCGGGGAAGCCCACCGGCGAGCCGCCGTATTCGTCGGCCTTCATGTTGTGGTCGGCGACGAAGTTGTACTGCCAGGTCCCGGTCTTCCTGAAGCGGCCGTTCTTCACGTAGTTGCCGGTGATAACGCACGGGCTGGCGTGGCTGGTGGAGCCGCCGGACGCCGTCGAGGTCGCCGCCGCGCCGGCCGTGTAGGTGAAGGTGTTGGCGTCCACGACCGTGATGGTCTTGTTGCCGTTCAGGTTGGCCGTGGAGATCCCGCCCACCGCCGCCGTGGCCGCGATGTTCACCGTGTCCCCGGTGTTGAGGTTATGGCCCGCCATGGTGATGGTCACCGTCGCCGAACTAATCTGCGTCGCGAGCGGCGTGGGCAGGGGCGAGCCGTTGTAGGTCACCTTCAGCCCGGTGTCGTTGTACATGAGGTTGAAGGCCTCGCCCGGGATCGAGTTGAACGCCACCTGGACGTTCGCCGCGTCGGTCCCGGTGCTGTCGCCGTAGAGCTCGATGCCCTTGGCCGAGCCGCCGGTGTAGGGCTCGATGAGGTTCTGGAAGAAGCCGACCCCGCGGGTGAACTTGGACGCGATCACCCACTTGGTGTTGTTCATCTTGTACGTGGCGTTGGCGATGCACAGGCAGTCGTTCAGCCGCCCGCCGAACCAGGCCACACCCGAACTGTTCTGCGTCAGCGCCACGATGCTGGGCGGGCACTCGGTGATGTTGCCGAACAGGCGCGGCGTCACCAGGGCCGTGAAGGTGCCCAGAAGCTCATTGAAGAAGGCCGAGATCAGCCCGTCCTTGTCCGAGCCGCCCGGGCGCCCGCCGATTTGGCCCAGGTAGTTGGCCCCGGTCGTGTTCGAGTTCCGCAGGATCAGGCCGCACTGGGCGAAGATGTTGGCCGAGGCGTTGTTCGCCGACATCGACAGGGCGCAGTCGTCCACCAGCAGCTCGTGGTCGAAGCCGCCTGCCCAGCTCCCGGCGGTGGCGAAGGCCCCCTCCAGCACCCGGCCCGAGCTGACCCCGCTGTCGCCGGCGATGGTGACGCCCTTGATCTTTGTGCGCCGCGGAAAGTTGCGAGTCGAAGAGGTGGTGCCCGTCCCGCCGATGATGATGTTGGCCTTGGCCGCGCCCGTCGCGGGCTCCACGGTCAGCCATGAGGCGGTGCGCGTCAGGGTCAGCGGCGCGACCGTGCCATTGGCCCCGAACCCGACGTAGGTCCCTTCCTTCAGCCGGATCACGTAGATGACGTTCGAGCCGGTCCCATACTTCTGCAGCTGCCAGGCGGCGTAGTTGATCGACAGGCACGGGTTGGCCTCGGCCGTCGCCAGGGTGGTGGAGACGTGAGACGCGCTGTCGCTGTTGACGCCGCTCACCGGGTCCACCGACGCGTAGTAGGTGGTGAAGGTCGCGCTGGCGTTCTTCACGAACGGCACGGCCTTGGGGCAGTCGTAGGGGATGCCCCGCGTCAGGTCCGCCTTGTATTCGGCGCCGGTGAAGCCCACCCCGTCGGTCGGGCTGTCGAAGGTCACGTCCCCGCGGATCGGGAACACCTTGAACTCCCACCAGCAGACGCCGTCCGCCAGGCTGGAGATATCGACGCCCGAGACCTTGAACACCGGCAGGGGATTGCCCTGACCGCTCAGGCGCTCGCCCGAGGCCGACATGGTGCTGGCCCAGGCGGTGACCGTGTTCGTCCCGTCCTTGAACTGGAAGCGCACGGCGGCGGCGGTCTTGCCGCCCGCGAACCAGGGGTGCGTCACCGCCACCTCGGCCGTGATCGTGCCGGCGGCCACCTCGCGCGGCGGCGTCACCGGCCAGGCCATCGGGACCTCGTAGGTGAAGCCCGAGTTGTTGGTCTTGGTGGTGAAGGTCCCCGAGGCGTTCGAGGGCGTGCCCGACACCGTGTAGAGGCCGGCCGAGACCGTGACGCCGGTGATCGTGTCGCTGGCGTAGATCCGGCTGTCGAGCACCACGTGGACGATCGTGTCCGAGCCCGAGGTGGTCTGATACTCGCTGGCGAGGTTCGGATAGGGCTTCCGCAGCGCCGCCACGCCGGGGATCGTCCGGCTGATCGTGGTCGCATTGCCCGAGGTGTCGAAGCCGGGCGAGCTGACCGTGATCGACAGCTTGGTCCCGTCGGTCACGCCGCCGGCCGCCATGCCCTTCAGCTTGACCGCCGCCACCCAGCCGTTGGGGTCCACCCAATTCGCGGTCGAGTAGACGCCCGTGTCGTTGAGGTAGTTGCCGCCCAGCACCTCGACGCTGATGACGTCGTTCGTGGACGGTTCGGCTGGCACGCCAGCAGACGCACCCTTCGCCAGGTACGGCGCGAGGCTAAGCGACATACCCACGGGTCAGCACTCGTAGACGCTGTAGGCCTTGGACGTGCCAGCGCAAAACAGGGACAGCGCCGCGGCGGGCGCGATGCCGCTATCGCCGTGCGCTCCGTCGCCGAGGCGGATGGCGGTTCCGGCCGGAATAGAGATGCCGACAGACGCCGAGGCCGTGCCGCCCACGATGTCCAGGGTCATCACGGTGTCGGAGTTGTTCGACACGATCACCTCACGCCGCTTGGCGTTCGCGGAGATGGTGGCAGTCGTGTTGGTCAGCGTGCCGGACGTGACCTTCCAGTTCGCAGCCATGGGGATGCTCCTTTGCGGCCCTAGGCCGCGCTGATGTTGAGGATGAGAAGGCCGCTGCCGCCGGCCCCGCCGGTCGTACCGCCGCCGCCGGACCCGCCACCGGAACCGCCGCCGCCGTAGGCCGCGCCAGCGTTGCCGGCCGCCGCGCTCTCCGCGCCGCCGGCTCCAGGGCTTCCGAGCGATCCGGCAAGTCCGGGGTGAGCCGCGCCACCGCCTGGCGCTCCGCTGCCGGCCGTGTTGCTGGGCGTCGCGTCGCCGCCATTGCCGCCAAGGCCAGCCGATGCCGTCCCAGCCGAGCCCGTGACAGCCGCTCCGCTGCCCGTGCCGGCCGAGCCGCCGGCCCCGCCGCGATAGCGCCGAAGTCCACCCGTACCGGTGCGCGGCTGGCCCCCGGTTCCCGTCGAGCCACTCGCTCCGGCCCCGCCCCCGGCCGCCGTGACGACGATGCCGCCCGGAAGCGTGATGGTCGTGTCGCCGCCGTTGCCGCCCGCGCCACCGCCTGCGCCAGCCGTTCCGGCCGCGCCGACCGAGTAGGAGAGAGACTGCCCGGCGGTCAGCAGGAACTCGTGATAGGCGGCCTCGCCGCCGGCTCCACCGCCGCCCCCGTTGGCGCTGTACCCGCCACCGCCACCGCCAGCGCCGATCAGGTAGGCGCGGACGCGGCAGGTGACCGACGCGGTAACCGTGCCGGCGCCCGACGTGTAGGCCGTCGCGGAGATTGGCGTCTCGCGCACGTTCTTGCGCGGCGCGACCATCGACTGGCCGCCGAAGCCGGGCAGTCCGACGCTGTTCATCAGTAAAGGCCGCCTTCGCCCTTGACGACGACGCCGTTGGCGACGCTCTGGCCCATGGCGACCGCCAGGCCATAGCCGGCGCGCACGAGGAGCGGGTTCGTGTCGCTGATACCGAAGTCGGTCTTCGGGTTGGCGACGGACGCGCTCGGCGTAACCGTGCTCATCAGAACACTGTCGATGAGCGTGTAGGTCGAGCCGTTGCGCTCATAGAGCTGAATGTTGTTCGCAGTGCCGATGGCGGCCCGCGGAATGGCGTGCAGCTTGGTGAAGCGGGCGCCGTTCACGTTGTCGGCGGCGGTCAGCAGATCCACCACCTGCGTCGGGTTGTTGAAGGTCGTTTCAGCCGCGGTGAGGACGGCGGTTCGCGAGAACGGCGTCTGAGGCGTGACGAGGGAGTTGGGCGTAACAGCCATAGCGGGCTCCTAGAGGATGGCGGCGGCGCAGAGGGCGAAGGCTTTCGCCTCCGAGGACGACATGACGTCGATGGCGACGCGGGCTTCGGCGGCGGTCACGACGCCGGTCTCGCCTCCGATGGAGAGCACCCCGCCGGACGAACTGATCGCGATGTTCCAGTCAGTGTACGGACCGCCCGCGCCCGCGGTCAGGGCGACGGCCACCGTCATGGCGCCGGTCGCACTGTCGAAAGCCGTGATGACGCCGGTCATCTGCGTCGCGGCGTTCGGCGGATCGCGCGCGATGACGACGGTCTGACCAGGGACGAACAGCTTTCCCGTCTGGTCCAGCGTCAGCGACTTGCTGCCCGTTCCGATTGTGAGGCTCGTGGCGCTGGTCGCCTGCAACGGCGCACCGGTGGCGTCGGCGAGGTAGGCTTCGGCCAGGTTCGCAGCCGCCTCGGCCCGGTCAGCGGCAGTCTCGGCGGCGTCCTGCGCATCCTGCGCCAGCTCCACGCTCGCGAGCACCGCGTCGTTGGCCGGGGCGAGGTCCGTCCACGGGCCGCCGAGCGGCCGGTCATAGACCTGATCGCTCCATGTGACGTCGAAGGTGTAGGCGTCGTCAGCCCAGATCTGCGGCCAGCGGCCGGCGGCGTCCGATAGGATCGGAAAGGCGTGCGCGACCGTCAGCGTGCTGTCCGTGTAGACCGTGGTCGGGGTCGAGTAGGCGGCGCCGGGCTCGTAGAACCGCAGCTTGGCCGGCACGGCGCGCCCGTTCGCGTCGCGCGACGGCATGGCGCCAGGAACGATGATGATGCGTGCGGCCATAGGGCCTCCGTGGTAGCTTGAGCGGATGCAGAAAGTGATCGACGCGGAGTTCGAGGTCGTCGGAGGCCCTCTGCGGGTCGGCGACGAGCATCCGACCGTGAAGGGCTGGTATTGGACCGGGCGCTATGACCGAAAGGGCGTCGGGCTCTGGTACAAGCCGCCGGGATTTATCTCCCGCTGGGTCCGCAAGATCGCCCTCTGGCTTTATCTAGCGATGATGGCCATCGGGATGGGCGCGGCCTTCCTGTTCGACAACCCTACTGGCGCGGGCTGGTAGTCGCCTCGCCAGCGTTCCGAGCGGCGCTTTCGTTGATGACATTCATCAGCCAGCGCCCGCGTCCGGGTTGCATCCGTTCCATGCGCTGAATGAGATCGTCCAGCACCGCCGGATCAGTCGCGATGTCTGCCACCGCCTGGGCGTCGGCGTCGGAGATGCCCTCCGAGCGCAGGCGGGCCACGAGTGCGCCAAGCCACGCCTTCGGGCCTCCTGCCGCCGTCAGTCCTGCGCCGATGAGGTCGGCGGCGGCTTGGCGATCCTGCTGGTTGAGGTCGGTCGGCGAGCCCGTGCGCGGCGCAACCTGCTGGAGCTGGCGGTAACTCCGCACCTCCTCGGACATGGCGCGCTCCAGCGCCGCCGCTTCCTCTTCCGGTAGGATCGCGCGCGTCCGGGCCATCTGTTCGGGTGCGATCGCGATGCTTTCGGCGGTCGAGAGCGCGGCAGCGGGGCTTTCACCAGCGCGGCGCTCGATGGCGCGACGGGCCGTAGCGCGGGCGAGGTCATTGCCCGGCGCACCGGGGGCGGGAGCGTCGGCTACGAACTCATCCGTATTCCGCCGAAGGAAGTCCTCGCCGGTTCCGGCGGCCTCCATGATCCGGCTCTGCTGTGCGTAGTCGTCCAGGGCCGCACGATAGCCAGGGATGGCCGTCGCGGTGGGCTCCCGAACGTCTCGCGCCAGTTGGCCGAGAGTGGAGGCAAGGTCGTTGTCGCCCGCCCGAGCGGCGGCTTGCGCCTGCCCCTGGAGCACACGGCTGATGCGATCCGCCATGCCGACCGTGATGGGCGTGGACGGGTCGTCCAGCGCGTCGTTCGCAAGACGGCTGAGTGCGGCGCGCACCTCAGGGTCGCGTTCCCGGCGCGCAGCTTCTGCGATGGCCGCCCGGCCCTGACCCGTGCGAAGCGCCGACACCGTTTCGGGCGCCATCTGGATTTGCTCGCCGCGCACCGCTCCGAACTGCGTCTGAGCCGAGCGAGCGCGCGCCTCGCCAAGCTCCTGCGCGATCTGATCCGGCGTCCGCGGATCGGTCGAAAGCCGCTGCGCTTGACGGCTCACGCGGCCGGGAAGGTTCACGCGGGCGGCGTCAGCGCGTTGCTGCACGATCTCGCGGGCGGGCGTCTGACGCTTAGCCGCGGCGGCGACGTATCCGCGTCCGGCATCGTCCAAGACGTTGATGGCGGCCGGCGCGATGCCAGCGTCACGCAGGGCGTTTACGCGGGCGCGGGCAGCGGCGGGTTCGATCCTTGAGCGGAGAGCGTTCGCAGCGCGGTCGATGGCTGGCTGTCCACGACGCTGCGCCGCGCCGACGATGGCTCCTACGCCGGCTGCAGCAGGAGCCGCAGCCGCGCCGACCACGGCGCCGAACCCGACGCCCGGCCACGCGGCCTTGAAGCGATCCGAGACGTCCCCCTCGGCATTGCCGGCGGCTGACAGACCGCCATAGGCGCCGCCTTCCCCGGCCGCGAGGAGCGCGTTACGGCCAAGGCCGCGAAGTCCTGCCGCTGCCGGCGCAGCAGCGCGCGGCGCGGTCGCGAGCGAAGCGCCTAGCGTCATGCCGAAGCCTGCCACCTGCCCCGTTCCACGCGAAACGGGCGTCTGCTCCTTGTCCGCAGCGTCGATGGCCCGCTGCTCAGCGACGTTCCGGTCGAACGCATCGCTGTAGCTCTCGCCCCCAGGCGCCAAGGCCGGGATGCTGTCCATGGCCGCCGCGAACTCGTCAGCGAAGCCGAACGACACCATGTCCGCCGCGCCGCGAATGCCGGCGTCGATCTTGCGGAGAACGCCTTTGTCCTTCCGGCGCGCGGTCGCCTTGGGCGTCGGGTCGGCCGCGAAGTCGGACCAAGGCCCGTCAGCCGCGAAGTCTTCCCACGGACCGCTCACTTCACGCGCTCCCAGCTCGCCGGCTTCGACGGGTCGCCGCCCTTGTAACGGTAGCCCTTGCGGACTTCGCCGACCTTCGGGGCGGCGGTCTGTTTCGCCGGGGCCGGCGCGGCGGGCACAGTGGCGATGCGGTCAGGGTTGACCCCGTATCCAGCGGCATAGCCGCGGTACTCCTGCACCAGCTCGGAATAGCGACGCGAGCGCGTGGTGTAGATGCCCTGCGCCTGGGCGATGAAGTCGGCGCGCTGGTTCGGGTTGAGCCGCTGGCCAGACAGGGCGCGGTTGTACAGGTTGCGGATCTGATCCGGGACGCCGGCCGCGTTCTGGGCGTTCGCGAACTCGCCTTCGCGCACCACGCTTCCGGGGTCGAGCATCTTCATGAAGGAGAAGATGCCCGCCAGGTCGCCCGCCGCGCTGGGCGGCTTGGAGAACAGGTCGCGGATGGTGTTGTAGGCCGTCGAGACGTCGCGGAACTCCTTCACCTCCGGACGGGTGTTGAACTCCTTCCGAAGGTCCGTCTCGGCCTTGCGGTCGCTGGAGCTGCCGAGGCCGCTCACCACGTCGATTGAGCCGTCCGGCTTGATCTGCGCGGGGACATCAGCCGCGATGCCGTATGCGGCCTTCTCCTCGGCCGTAGCCGGACGCACGCGGGCGGGCTCACGCTTCGGCCGCGACACGATCAGACGCGGGCTTCCGCTGGGCGGAGGTGGCGTGTCGCCCGTGCTGGCGACCTGATAGGGCTCGGCGGGCTTGCGCTGATCACCGCGCCCCCAGGCGATGTGGATATGGTCGCCCTCGTTGATCAGCTCAGCGAACCGGACGCCCGTGGCGCGAAGCTGCTGCTCCAGCTCGCCCATGCTCATGCCCGGAGGCGGTACGATGTCGTAGGCGTGGCCGCTGAGGTGGTAGCTGTTCTTCGCCCCGCCGACGCGCGCATTCTCTTCCGGCGTACGCTTGGCGGAGGTGATCCGCGCGCCACGCGACACCAGGTCATTGACGATGGTGCGAACGCCCTCGGGCGAGGCAGCTTGCGGCGTATCCGGCAGGGGCGCCGACGACGGCTGCGCGGTCGGCGAAGGGGCTGCGGCGTCCGGCTGTGCGCCGCCCGTCCCCGGAATGTCGTACAGCGCCCCGCCTTCCGGCACGTTGACCGTCTGAGCGCCCCGGTAGCGTGACACCAGCTTGCCCGTGCCCTTGTCGAACACGAGCACTTCGTCGCCCGCGTTGCGGACGTCGTACCCCGCCGCCTTCGCAGCCCCGGCGCCCAGCGCCATCAGGGTGGTATCCGCGTCCGATGCGAGGCCGTTGCGGATCTCGGCGAGGTCGTCCTCGCTCTCGCCCATCTGGCGGAAGCGGGGGGCGAAGTAGGTGTCGAACGCCGCCAGCGTCTTGTTCGGGTCCTTCCCGGTCCGGTGGATCTCGGCGAGGCGCGAGGCGGCTTCCGTCGTGAAGTCGAGAAGCTCCTTCTTTCGGGCGTCCTGGGCCTGGGTCCGCGCCGCTTGCTGGCGAGCGCTGTAGTCCTGCACGCGCAGGCCATCTGCGATGTTGCCCGACGACAGGAGCGCGTTCGCGCCGCCCTGATAGTCGCCACCGGCCAGCGCCGCGCCGGCCTTCTGGTCAGCAATGTCCATCCGCATGGCGTTGCCGAGGCGGTAGCCGCTCTGGACGCCATCCCACGGATTGCGGACGTTGTAGGGCTGGACCATCAGTACCTCACGCTCGGAAGGCGAAGGCTGTTGCCGTAGTTGACCTGGCCGAGGCCGTTGATGTCCGGCGTGGCGGCGCGGCTGGTGGTCTGACCGCCGCCGATGAAACCGGAAATCAGCCCGCCAAGGCCGGTCGAGAGGTCAGAGCCGATCTGCCCTTGAGTGAGCGCGTTCGCCGCCTTCGCCTCGCCGCCGGCCTGCACGAGGCCCGCCACCTGATCGCCGTACCGAGTTGCCGCGCTGCTGACCGTGTTGGCGGCGCCCTGGCCGACGCCAGCCGCGCGGAACAGGTTGTTCGTCTGGTTGTCGAAGCGGCCCGTGAGATAGTCTCGGTCGGCGGTGTAGTCCGCCCGCGCATCGCGGGTCAGGCCGTAGTCGAAACCCCGGTCGGTGTTGAAGTCCGTCCGCTGGTCGCGGTTGACCCCGTAGGCGAAGTTCCGCTCGCGATCGAACGTCTGGTAGGCGATCTGTTGCGCCCGATCCTGAAGCTCCTTCAGGGCCGCGCCGGATTGCAGCGCGCCCGTCGCGCCGGCCGAAGCGAGGATCGACTTGCGCGCCTGGTCCTGCTGCCACTGATAGCCGGGCGTCTTCTCCAGATCGGCGGCCGAGAAGGTGAAGGCGCCTGGCCGCTCAGGCGAGGCGTACGGCGTCGGCGCGGTCGGGTTGGCCGTCGTGCCGTAGGTGCCGGGGTCGGTCCCCATGGTCAGCGCGTTGCCGCCCGCGGGGGACACCGTGCCGGCGACGGGCGGCGCGGGAGAGGTCGAGGCCGGCGCGACCGCAAAGGAACCGTCCGGCTGGCGGGCCATGTCGATCACGGGCGAAGGGCCGCCTGTTCCGGTCGCCTGCCCCGAAAGCGCGTTCACCGACCCCGGTGTCTTCGCGATGTTGGTCGCGGGAAGCGCGGTCGGCGCGATACCGAGCCGGCCGCTCAGGGCGTTCACCGCCCCGCCTCCAAAGCCAAGGTACGGCGACTGGACGTCGCGGACGTCCTGATAGGCTTGGCCGCCGACCTGCCGAGCCTCCTGCAACGCCGCGAGTTGCGCCTTCGTGGCTGCTTTCGAGCCCCCGGACGAACTCACTGCGCCACCCACGGCCCCGCCGATGGACGCGCCGATCTTGGCCCCTGCCGGACCGCCGACCATGCCGCCCACGACGGCGCCGCCGGCCGACAGAAGCCCTTTCAGAAGTCCCATGCGGCGGCTCCTAGGTACTCAGAAGTTGGGCCGTCAGGCCGGCGTCGATCAGCGCCTTCACGGCGCGGGAGACGTTCTGCAAAGCGTTGGCGATGGCCTGCACTTCGGCCTGCGTCGGCGTCGCGCTGATGGTCGGCGCGGTGTAGGTGGCGAACCCGCCCTTGAGCGCAGTCCCGGTGCAGGCGACCCACCCGGTGGAGGTGTTCTTGTCCACCTTGTTCGCCACGTCGGGAGCCGCTGCGGCCCCATCGGCGGCGACAAGGGAGAGGTTCTGCCAGAACCGTTGGAAGTACGGCGTGACCCGGCCATCGGCCTGGACGATGGGCGCCGCCCAATCCAGCGCAGGAACGCGATAGATGGTCACCGCGTGGCCTCGTTGTACTTGGCCTTGCGGATCGTCACCGGCTCCGTCGTGCGCCAGCGGTAGACGCGGCCCGGACGCTTGAGCATCCCCTGACGCGTCCAGCTCACCACGTTCTGACGCTCGCCCTGCCGCCCGAGGTAGGCCGGGACGTCAGCCCCGAACGTGCCCTCAAACCCCATCTGGTCAGACCACGCCATCTGCATCACGGGGTCGGCTTCCGGGTCGGGGTTGAGCCCGGTCGTCACGTCCATGCTGACGTTGTGGCAGCGCACCGGGGCGCCGGGCACTTCCAGCAGGCCCGCCACCTCGTAGAGCACCGGGTCATCGCCATCGGTGCGGACGTCGTTCGAGAACTCCCAGATCCGGCCAGACCCGTCGTCCCCAAGAAGCGGCTGGTTGTTCGGCCCGATAGCCGACGTCATCCCGCGGAACAGCGACCGGCCATAGCTGGTGCGCTCGTGCCATTGCTACGTCTGGAGGTCATAGGCCCACGAGCCCTCGCCCGGAATGTGCAGCACGTACCAATCGTGGCCGTCCCAGGTGTCCGGCGCGGCGTAGAGCGCGGTCGGGTCCGTCACCCGGCGAAGCCGCTCCTCCATGGCGTGGTCGCTGATGCGGACGGGGTTCGGGTTGGTGCGGTAGACGCGGCGATCCGTGCCGACCCAGCACACCGTGTCCTGGCCGTTCACGTTGAGCTTCTGCGCCGTCTCCCGGCCGGTGATCCCGATGCCGAACACCCGCCCGTCGATGCGCCGGTAGGGCAGATCAAGGTCGCCGGTCGGTTGCCAGACTTCGACGCTGAGGCGGCCGAACAGCCACAGCTCGTCGCCGATCACCTTGAGGGTCAGAAGGACGTCGGGTTGGCTTTCGGCCGTGGCATAGTCGAGCGCCGAAACCGTCGTGCCCCCGACCGCCGTCCAGTAGAACCGCCCGATGTCGGAGCAGATCAGGAAGCGCTGGCTGAGGGTGTCCACCGCGTAGGCCGAGAAGCCCGGCGGCATGGTGATTTGCGACACGCTCGTGCCGTTCGTCTCGTAGAGCTTGGTCCCGCAGCACAGCACGATGACGTCAGCGTTGCCTTCCGCCGTCATCTTGAGCGTGCCTTCGACCGTTCCGATCAGCGTGGCCGTGCCGACGCCCGGAAGGCCGGTCTGCGTGACCCGGTAGAGGTCCGAGCCGCTGAGGGCGATGATGGAGCCCGACAGGCCGACGTTCGCGAGCACCCCGCCCTTGCGGTAGAGGCCGCGGATCGGGCCGCCGCCGGCCAGGGCGAAGGGGTTGAGGCGGGGACGCGGACGAAGCGTCACCTGGTCCTCAATGTTGGTCGGGTTCTGCTCGTAGTAGTAGTTGCGGAGCGTCACCTTCGGCGTTTCCGAACGCTCGAAAGCCGCCGTGCCGAGCGGAATGGTCCCCATCAGGCGTAGTCCGTGAACCCGCGCACGGCGTACTCGTCGTCACCGAGCGGGCGGGTGTAATCGGTCGGAGCCGAGCGCTTCAGGCGGGCGCGGAAAGCCGCGTTCTGCGCCTGCGCCTTGGCGATGGTGCGTTGCTGGAGTGTGGCGGCTTCGCCGTACTCCGGGGCCATTTCGACGGCGAGCATGGCGGCCACGCCGTCCACGTCCTCAGCGCCGAAGGGGAAGTCGTCGTTGATCGCCAGGGCGTCGAGCTGCACCCACTGGCCCTTTGTGGCGATCCACACCCAAAGGCCGGCGTTCGCGCCGCCGATGATCTGCACCCGCGCGAAGTCCAGCGGCGGGCGAGCGTCGGCGAAGGCGGGGGTGATCGTGGTCGGAAGGGTCACGGCGCCGGGGCTCGTGACCGTGATCCGGTCGCCCTCTTCCGCCGTGTAGGCGCTGGAGGTGGCGACCTCCGTCCAGCGGGCGTTCAGCACGAGGCCGGGGAGCCCCAGGATCAGGCTTTGCAGCCGCTCCATGGTGTCCGCGGCGTCTACGCCGGTCGGCTCCTGGCCCGCCCCCACGGTCCCCATCAGGCGGTGCGCGCGGCGGATGATGTCGGCGTTGGTCGTCATCGGACCCTCCGCGCAAGCTGCGCCCCCGGCGGTGAGGCCAGGGGCGCGTTACGCTGACTCAGGCTGGAGATCGGCCGGCTTCGCGCCGCGCGAGGGCTTCTCGCGCAGCTCCACGAAGCGGTTGCCCTCAAGCTTGGCCTCCACGTCGGAAGCGACTTCACCGAGGTCGGTCCAGTCGATGCCGATGTGATGGCCGTAGAAGACGAGGCCGGCGCGCACGTCGCCGAGTTCCTCGCCCTCGATGAGGCGGGCTTGCTTACGGGCTGACATAGAGCACCCCGTAGGTCAGCGTTCCGGCCGCAGCGGTGCCGGGCGCGGTCTTGACCTTCACCTGCACGGTCGTTTCCGAGGTGTACTGATAGGAGTACCCCGTGGTCGCGATGGTGTTGGTGAAGCCGCCGGCCTGGCCGACCGTGGCGCCCGTGATCAGGCGATCGTCGTCGCCGCTGTCACCCACGCCGAGCACCACGGCCGGCGAGCCGTTGGTGTCGATGTCGGTGGACATCAGATGGACGCCGACGATCACCGCACCCTTCGGGACCTTCACGGAGCCGAAGGTGGCGTTGAGCGTCAGTTGGGCCGCCGTGACGGTGATTTCCTCACCGGCAAAGGTGACCGTGCCGCGGGCGTTCGAGGTCTTCGCCGGGGGCGCCGCAGCGCCCGAGGCGAGGTTCGGGAAAGCAAAGTTGCCCATGGATCAGGCCCTCCTTTAGGCCACGGCGCCGAAGCCGCTCATCATCCCGAACTGCTCGCCGGGACCCGAGGCGGACGAAGACGCGAAGAAGGTCTTGTCGATGGAGCGCAGCTCTTCCGTGCCGACGCCCTTGATGAAGCCGTAGTCGTCGTCCGACCGCTTGGTGCTGATCGGGTCCTGACCCCAGCCGACCACGAGGGCTTGCGCCCCGCAGAGGTAGCCCGGCGCGACGTCGCACGAAGCGTTGCCGACGCCGGACAGGATCTGAAGGTCCGGCTCCTCGTGGATGATCACCCCGTTCCAGATCAGGTCGCCGCCCTGGAAGGCCGGGTTGCTGTCCACTTCACGGGCGCGGGCGTCCTTGTTGAACGCCTTGATGTCGGCGTCGGCGCGGAGATCGTTGAACGCCCGGGTGGGGACGAACAGGACGAAGAACTCCTTGCCGTCCGCGCCATTGCGGTACGGGCGGATGGCGCGCTGACCAGCCGCGCGGTTCCGGCGGCGGGCCATGTCCTTCAGCTTGTCCACCATGCCGGCCGACCACTTGTCTGCGGTCGTATCGACGTTGGCGAGCGAGCTGGCGAAGTTGCCGGCCACGAGGTTGCTTTCGCTGATGCCGAAGAGGCAGCGGCGCGAGTTGTCGGTCAGGAAGTTGTTCCGCTGCGTAGCGGTGGCTTCCGAGTACGGCACGCCGCGCCCGTAGCCTTCGTCCTCGTTGTAGCGGGTGTCCGAGATGGCAACGTGGCTGAACGCGTCGATCATCTCCTCGCGCATGACGTCGGTGGACCAGATCTTCAGGCCGTCCTTGTTGGCCTTCAGCAGGTCGATGACCGACTTCTGCGTCGCCGACTTCTTCACCGCGATGGCGTTGCGGCGCCAGTACGGGCGAACCCGGAAGGCGAAGGTGTCGGCGGCCTCTTCGTTGCCGGTCAGTTGGCCGGCGCCGGTGCCGCGGCCCTTCAGCGAGCCGACGAGCGGGATGATCAGGTCCTTGCCGCCATCCACAAGCTCCCGGTGGGTCTTGATGATCGCGTTGGCGCCCGCGCCCATGTACGGCTTGAAGCCGCTCTCACGGACGTACTCCATCCAGTAGTCGGAGTTCCACTTGATCAGCTCCAGATCGGAGCCGACTTCTCCGTAGGCCATGGCCTAGGTTCCTCTATCCGAACATCGCGTCGAAGGTCGCCGCGCCGTCGCGAGGGACGGCGCCGGACGAACTGCCGGCGGATGGCGCGGCGGCGAGGCTGGGCCTCGGGGCCGCAGGTTGTGCGGGAGCGGCCGGAGCCGCCGGTTGTGCTTGCGGGGCCGGATTGGCCGCCTGCTGGGCCTCCCAGGCGAGGAAGGCTTCGTACTTGGACGGATCGACCTTCGAGGCGACCTGGTCGCGCTTCCACTCGGAGACCACGAACTCAATCGGGTTCGGGTGGCTGCGGACCTTGGCGTTGAAGTGCGGGTCGGCGTCGCAACGCTGAACACCCCACTCGAACGCCGTGCTGACGACCTGCTCGCCGTGCTTGATCGTGGCGATCTCGCGGGAGAAGTCGCGGCGCATGACGAACTGCTGCTCGTCGATCACCGCCCGCTGATGCTGCTCATACGCGTCGGGGTCTTCGTCCCGCGACGGGATGGGCTGGCGACGGGCGGCGGCTTCCTGCTGTTGGCGCCATTGCTCCAGGTCGCGCGCGCGCTTTTCCGCCTCGTCTCGCGCACGTTCGGCCGCCTGGCGCTTCTCGCGTTCGTCCAGCAGGGCCAGGACGGGGACGTGAGGCGGATCGGCGGGTTGCGGCGCAGGGTCGGGGGAAGCGGCGGCGGCCGGCTCGGGGGTTGGCTGCGGCTCAGGCTGAGGCGCAGGCTCCGAGGTCGGGGCAGCGGCGGTCGGTTCGGACGCAGCCGAGGGCTCGTCCGACAGGAAGTCGGGAAGGTCGCTCATGGTTGATCCTGTGTTCGCCGATGACGTTCGGCGTGACGCAGCGCCCGGTCGGCGGCGGCCCGTGCGCCCTTGACGGGGGACGCAATCCCGAAGCTCCCGATAAGGCCCGGAGGCGGCCTAGAAGCCCGGAGGGATCGGCAGAACCGCCGTCCGGGCTTGCATCTCGTTCACCCGCGCGTCGCTCATGGTCTTAAGCGCGTTGGCCTGCGCCTGAGCGGTTTGGGCGTTGGTCTTCTCGATGTCCGCGCCGGCCTTCGCCATGGCGAGGCGTGCGGCCTCGGCCTGCATCGGATCGCCGCCGGCCGCCTGCTCCTCCTCGGCCTTCAGCTCCTCCAGAAGCTCGCGCTTCATCGGGAGCGATGACGCCTTCAGCAGGATCTTGCCGGGGTTCTTGCCCAGCGCGCCGACCTTCGCGAGTTCGATCAGGCCGTTGTACTGCTCCTGCTGCACGCTGGCGGTGTCGGGCGTGGTGTCGATCTTGATGTCCACGTCCACGGTCGCGAGCTGGCGCTTCATGCCGATGAGCGGGCGCTCCATGACGATCTGACGCGTCATCGGGTCGTACTTCGGCAGGCCCGTCACCGGGTCCATCACCGGCTGCGGCTCGCCGAAGATCGGCTCGTTCACCTGCATGAACTGGATCTCGCCCTCGGCGTCCGTCACGCGGATCATCTTGGGCGCCGTCCAGAACTGACGAATGCGCGCCCAGGCCTGCGCCATGACGCGATGCTCAAGGTCGTCCAGGCCGGCGAACAGGTGGGCGAGTTCGGTAAGCCCCGCCTGCTGGCGAACCAGGTCCTGACGGCCCGAGCTGCTGTTGCCGCGACCCAGGATCGCCGGGTTCGGACCGGTGCGCTCGATCTCGGCCTTAGCCTCGGCGAGAAGCGCCATGTCCATGTTGAACTTGTCGTCGGGTACGACCTGGTAGCCCGGCGGGATCACGCCGTCCGGCTTCGCGCCCTCGCGCCGCACCTCCTCGGGGTCGGCGTAGGCCGCAACCGGGTCGCTCTCCTGGAACTGGCGGAACGTCGCCCGGTGCGCGGCCTTGCGGCGGTAGACGTTGATCTCGTCCTGCGGCCCGACCATGTCGGCGACGGCGCCGTGGCGCTGGTTGTCGTCATCGACGTAGGCGCTCTGCGCCTCGATGGGGTTGCAGGGCTTGCCCTTGCTGTCGAGATACGGGCTCGGCCCTTCCTCCAGCTTCAGCGAGCCGACGAAGACGCACTTCAGCCACTCGCCACGCTCGCGCTTGTACATCTCCACCACGAGCATCCGCTTGCGGCGGGGGTCGGTCCACATGGTGGAGTGGTCGTCAGGGCGGTCGGCCCACGTGGCGTCGCCGTAGTCGCCCGCACTGCACAGCGCCGCGACCTTGCCGGCGTGCTCGGGATAGGCCCCCTCGATCTCGTCCACGTACTGCCACTTGGCGAGGCCCATGTACGAGGCGTCGGAGAAGTCGTCTTCCCGGCTGTACGGGTCGTGGAAGAACTCCTCGTAGCGAATGCGGCGGAAGCGGACTTCGAGCTGGTCGTCCACCTCGATCAGAACCGCCGCCGTGCCCTCCACGAGCATGTTGCGGAAGACCTTGAGCTTGCTCCGCGGCCAGCGGTTGGTGTCGGAGACGTAGCCAAGGCACTTGGTGGCGGTCTCGGCCGACTGCTGATCCGGGCCGTTGCGCGGCAGGGCGCGCGGCTCGGCTTTGCCGCCCTCTACGACGCCGACCATCCCCTCGATGCCGGGGCGGACGCGGTTGATCGTGAAATCGGGCTGACGCTTGCGGCGCAGGATGCGCTTCAGCTTGTCGTCGATCTTGCCGTCGTAGTAGCGGCGGTGAGCCTTGGCCGTCTCGCGAACCGTCTGCGAGAGGTCGCGGGCCTCGGTGAACAGGCGCTTGTAGGTGTCGAGCGCGACACCCGTGTCCGTCGTTCCGTTCGCCGGGGTATAGGCTACGCCGCCTGCCATTCGTCGCCTCCCCTGCTGGTGTTCCGGCTGTAGTCGCGCTGTCTCGGCGGAGGCGGCGGCGCCTTGGCCTTCGCGCCGCCGCGACGCAGGGCCTCAAGGCCGTACCGCGCCGCGTCGATCAGGTGGTTGTCCTTGTCCGCCAGGACCGGGAGGATCTCGCCGGTCAGCGGGTCCGTCTTCCACGAGTAGAGCGTCAGCTCCTCGATCGTGTGCTTGCACCGCGGGTGGACCACGATGTCGAAGGTCCGCAGGAACTCGATGCCGTCTTCCAGGCTTCCCGGCCCCTTGATGGCGGGGACAATACGGAAGCCCTTCCGCTTCATGTAGCTGACCGTCTCAGGCCGGGCGCTGTCCGCCGTGATCGTCCACTTGAGCGCGCCCTCGATGCCGGGGTGCTTATGCGGGTTCTTCCAGCGCTGCTCTTCCGGGGTGCTTGGCGGACAGTCACCGGCGAACAGCGCTGGCGTCTCGTCGATCTCGCAGCCGATCTTGTAGGCTTCCTGGTCGATGTAGAGCGTGCGGCCGACCACGAACATGCGGATGAGCACGGTCGGGTCGATGGCGAAGCCCCAGTCGGCGCCGAACCGCAGCGTTGCGTCGGCCGGCGTCTCGAACTCCTCGACGCGCCAGTTGCGGAAGACGCGGGCCTCGCTGTTGGTCTGGTAGCCGCCAAGCCAAACGTGATTGTAGCGCTCGGGATCGCGGCGAAGGTCGTACTCGGCTTCCTGGCGAAGGACGTCGGGGAAGAATGGGTTGTCCGTGTAGTTCACCTGCCGGACGATGCTGCCAGGCGGCGGCCCGTTCTCGCCTCGGAACATCACGTCCACCGGGTCGGTCGGCTGGTCCGGGTTCCACTCGGCCCAAATCTCTGAGCCCGGCTTGCGGACGGTCGGGATCAGCAGGTCCCATGACCGCTGAGCGACCTTGTTGGCCTCCATCACGATGGCGATGTCCAAGCCCTCTGTGGACTTGATCGCATCGGGGTTGGTCCGCAGTCCGTTGAACAGGAACAGCGTGCCGTTCCTGCCCCTGATCTCCGTGTCTGTGCTCTCGTAGAAGGCCGAGAGCCCGTTCTCCGCGATCTTGTCGTCCAGCAGGCGCTTGGCGCTGTCCCGGATAGACTTCTGGATCTCGCGATAGACGCCGATGCGAAGCGGTCGCTCGGCGCCCTTGATCACTGCGGCAGAACAGAAGCTGTGCGACTTGGCGCTGCCTCGCCCGCCATGCGCGGCGCGGTAGCGGACCGGCCTTCCGTCGTCTGCCTTGTCAGCCCAGAGGAACTGAAACGCCCTCGGGAACCTGACCTCAAGCAAACGTCACCTTGAGCGCCGGCAGGAGCGGGGCGCCGTCCGCTCCCGTCGCCTCCACCGATTGCTTCGGCTTGCCGTAGGCCCGGTCCAGGATGGCGTTCGCCGCTGCAACCCGCGCGGCCTCGCGCGCTCCCGTCGTCGCGCTGTCCAC
>JADHED010001572.1_pt1 | contig 18629 bp, 15 predicted proteins | sample 8952041 | NCBI WGS metagenome assembly JADHED01 (sample SAMN16124423, study PRJNA663239) | bioreactor sludge metagenome | isolation source: sludge (control) | place: India:Bengaluru | collected 2018-09-08
GGCCTCCTTCCGCGAGCACTGGGAACAGCAGCCGGTCCCAGTGCTCGCGGAAGGAGGCCTCCCCCATGTGGCGGTGGTGCGGTGCGGCCGCCGAACACGAACAGGTCGAGTGCCAGCATCAGCAGCACGAAAGCCACGAAGGCTGCCCACATCCAGGGTTCGCCGACCGATACGATGGCTGTCGTGCTGCTCATATGGAGTCTCCCCTCAGTCGAACAGTTCGCTCAGAAAGGATTTGCGCCGCTTGTAGCGCTGCGCGTCGTCATCGTAGGGGCGCTCGTGTCGGGGTGCGGCCTGTTCACGGTCGAAGCCGCGTGGCGAGTCCGAACGTTCGATCAGCTTGTCCAATTCACCGCGATCGAGCCACACGCCACGGCATTGCGGGCAATAGTCGATCTCGATGCCTTGGCGTTCGCTCAGCAGCAGATCAGGTTCCTTGCAGACTGGGCATTTCATGCGCTTTCTCCTGGTGGGTGGTTTCAGTCGTGACCGCGTTGCAGCGCTTCGATGCGTTCGGCAAGCGGGGGATGGGTCATGAACAGACGTTTCAGGCCGCCCGCGCCGCCGCCGGCGATGCCGAAGGCAGCCATCTTGTCCGGCAGTGGTTGGGGGTGCAAGCTGGAGAGCCGTTGCAGTGCCGCGATCATTGCCGGGCGACTGGCCAGCCGGGCGCCGCCGGCATCGGCACGAAACTCCCGCTGCCGCGAGAACCACATGACAATCACAGAGGCGAGCAGCCCGAGCAGCAGGTCGGCGATGATCACAGTCACCCAGAAGGCCGGCCCCTGGCCGCTCTCGGTGCGGAAGATCACCCGGTCGACGGTGTGGCCGATCACCCGCGACAGAAACAGCACGAAGGTGTTCACCACGCCCTGGATCAGCGCCAGCGTCACCATGTCGCCGTTGGCGACGTGGGCCATCTCGTGCGCCAGCACCGCCTCGGCTTCCTCCTGGGTCATGTTGCGCAGCAATCCGGTCGAGACCGCCACCAGCGAACTGTTCCGGCTCATGCCGGTGGCGAAGGCATTGACCTCGTCCGCTTCCCAGATGGCGACCTCGGGCATCCTGACGCCAGCCTGCTGCGCCTGACGTGCGACCGTCTGTACCAGCCACTGCTCGGTGGGTGTGCGTGGCGTGGTGATCAGTTGCGCACCGACCGATTTTTTGGCCATCCACTTGGAGAGGGCGAGCGAGATGAAAGCGCCGCCAAAGCCCATGATGGCGGCGAACAGCAGCAGCGCATCGAGGTTCAATCCCTGTGCATTCAGGTAGGGCTCCACGCCGAGCAGCCGCATGCTGACCGAGAGCACCAGCACGATGGCGAGGTTGGTGATCAGAAAAAGTACGATGCGTTTCATGGCCGAGACTCCTGGTGGCGGTTGGGTAAAGTGCCATTTGCCGTGCCTGGACTGCGCGGAAGGTAGCGTGAGCTCTGTGTTCGCATGGATTTTGCTGCGCCTTTGGGTTTTGACGCAGCCATTCTCGAGCCGTTTTTTACGAACAAAAAGCAGATTATTTTCTGCTTTTTGTTCGTAAAAAACTGATTTGTGAGGTGCGGGTTCCGGTCAGGGCCGGATGCATGGGAGCATGGCGCGATCGGACGTCGAAATCTGCCGCTTCAGCTGCGCAATCCAAGGCGCTGGGCGAGGCGAATCAGGTTGCCGCGGTCGACACCGAGACTGCGTGCGGTCCTGGCCCAGTTGCCGCGGTGCAGCGCCAGCCGTTGTCGCAGCAGATCGCGCTGGCAGTCATCGACGGCCTGGCGCAGTGAGACAGTCTGGGTGATGTCCGGCTCGGATCGGGCGTGGGGGCGTTCGACTGCTGGCGGGTTCAGCATGCCGAGGTGGTGCAGGTGGAGGGTGACGATCCGCGCGTCAGCTTCGGCTTCGGCGCGGGCACGCAGGGCGGCGCGGCTGATCAGATGCTCCAGTTCACGCACATTGCCGGGCCAGTCACAGTTGAGCAGGGCGGCCTGGCAGTCGGCCGCCAGCCGCAGGGCGCGCACGCCCAGGCGGCCGCGATTCTGCTCCAGAAAGTAGCCGGCGAGCAGCAGGGCATCGCGTTCGCGTTCGCGCAGGGGTGGCACCCACAGCGGAAATACGCTGAGTCGATGGTAGAGATCGGCCCGAAAGCGTCCGTTGCGCACCTCCTGCTGCAGGTCGCGGTTGGTGGCAGCGATGATGCGCACATCGACCCGATGAACGCGGTCACTGCCGACACGCTGAATTTCGCCGCCGTGCAGCGCGCGCAGCAGCTTGGCCTGGGCGTTCAGCGGCAGTTCACCGACTTCATCGAGAAACAGACTGCCGCCATCCGCCAGGTCGAACTTGCCACGACGCTCGGTCACCGCACCAGAGAAGGCCCCCTTCAGATGGCCGAACAGCTCGCTTTCGATCAGATTCTCGGGTATGGCCGCGCAGTTCAGCTCGACCAGCGGCTGTTGGCTGCGCAGTGATCGGCTGTGAACGGCCCGCGCCACCAACTCCTTGCCGACGCCGGTCTCGCCGGTGATCAGCACGGTCAGCTCGGTACCGGCCACCACACCGATTTCGTCAAGCAAGCGGCGCATGGCGGCGCTCTCGCCGATCAGCTCTTGCGGCGCAGCGGTGGCGGTGGCCTCGCGCAGATCGAGGTAGGCCTGTCGCGCATGTTCGGCGCGGGATTCGAGTGCATCGATCAGCGCGGCGGCCTTGACCGTGGCGCAGACCAGCGTGACGAAGGCGAGCAGCGCCTCCATGTCCAGCGCGGAAAAGGCGCCGGGTTCCAGCGAATCGAGTGTCAACACACCCCAGAGCCTGCCATCGATCATCAGCGGCACGCCCAGACAATCATGAATCGGCAGATGTTCGGCAAAGCCGATCACCAGGCCGTCGTAGGGGTCCGGCAGCTCTGAGTCGTGGGCGAAGCGAACCGGTCTGCCGGACGAGGTGATGGCAGAGAGACGGGGATGCTCGGCGAGGCGGAAGCGCCGTCCCAGGGTGTCAGCCGAAAGGCCATCGACCGCCAGTGGAATCAGTGTCTCCTGCTCCAGCCGCAGCAACCCGGCGGCATCACAGGGAAAGAGTGCGCGCAAGGTTTCGAGCAGGCGACGATAGCGCTCACTCTGCGGCAGTTCGAGGGAGAGGTCGGCGACCAGGCGGGTGATGGCTGGAAGCAGCGGATTTGTTGTCATTTAGACACTTTGCGTCGAGTTTGATGTCATAAAGAGACTGTCATTATGATACGCAAAGCAAATAATAGCCTATTTTTAAACAGGTTTTATCATGGCATATCTTTTGTTATGTCTCTGTTCGAACGCTTCACTCAAACCTGCAGAGGCATGCTCCATGTTGTCAGCACAGACCCAGGCCTTGATCAAGGCAACCGTTCCGGCCCTCGAGGCGGTCAATGAAAAATTGACCAGCCACTTCTACAAGATCATGTTCAGCGAATATCCGCAGGTGCGGGCACTGTTCAACCAGACGCACCAGCAGAGCGGCGATCAGCCGCGGGCGCTGGCCAACAGTGTGATCGCCTATGCCAAACACATCGATCGGCTCGAAGCGCTGGGATCGGCCGTGGGCCTGATCGTGCACAAGCACGCTTCGCTGAATGTGCTGCCGGAGCACTATCCGATTGTCGGCAGCTGCCTGCTGCGGGCGATCAGGGAGGTGCTGGGCGCGGCCGCCACCGACGAGATCGTCGATGCCTGGGCGCAGGCCTATCAGCAGTTGGCCGACATTCTGATTCAGGCCGAGGAGCAGGTCTACGCCGAGCATGAGCAGGCCAATGGCGGCTGGCGGGGCGTTCGCCCGTTGAAGGTGACACGCAAGGTAAAGGAGAGTGACGAGATCACCTCTTTTTATCTCGAAGCGACCGACGGCCGGCCGCTGCTGGCGGCCACCCCCGGGCAATATCTGGCGCTGCGCTTCGTGATGGATGGGCAGGAGATGCGCCGCAACTATTCGCTCTCGGATGTCACCGATGGCAGCCACTACCGCATCAGCGTCAAGCGCGAGCCCGGCGGGGTCATCTCCACCCATCTGCATGACCGGGTGGCGGTCGGCGATCTGCTGGAGGCTTTTCCTCCCTGCGGTGATTTTGTGCTCAACCCGGGCCAGAAACCGCTGCTGTTGCTGAGCGGTGGCGTGGGATTGACACCGACGGTGGCGATGTTGAACGCGGCGGTGGGCAGTGGTCGGCCGATCCATTTTCTGCACTGTGCACGCAATCGGGCGGTGCATGCCTTTCGTGAGCATGTCGACGGGCTGGCCGCCCGCCACGCCAATCTGCGCCGAACCTATCTCTACAGCCAGCCGGCAGCGGCCGACCAGGCCGATGCCGTCGGTCTGATCAGTGAGTCAGTGCTGGCCGGTGCACTGCCGGCGGACCGGGATGCCGAGGTCTATTTCATCGGGCCGAAGCCCTTCATGGCCGAGGTCAAGCGGCTGCTGGCCAAGCTGGGTGTGCCCGAACCGCAGACCCATTATGAGTTCTTCGGGCCATTGCAGACGTTGGAATGAGGCGAAGAGACCGAGTCTCGGCGTGGCTTGGCATCGAGGCCGCCGCGCCGCTGAGGGAGCGGCTGCTCTCTTCTGTTGGCGGATTCATCGGCCTGCTGGCGGTGGCCGTGCTGGGATTCTTCCATCCGGCGGCCGGCGACATGCCGCTGCTGACCGGGGCGATGGGGGCCACTGCCATGCTGCTGTTCGCGCTGCCGCATGCGGTGGTCTCTCAGCCTTGGCCGCTGTTCGGTGGCCATCTGCTGTCGGCCATCATCGGTCTGGGCTGTGCGCGCTGGTTGAACCATGTGCCTTTCACACCCGCATTGGCGGTGGGGCTCGCCATCTCAGCCATGCATGGTGCCCGCTGTCTGCATCCGCCGGGTGGTGCCACGGCATTGATCGCCGCGATGAATGGTCCCGAGGTGCAGGCACTGGGCTGGCACTACCTGCTCGATCCGCTGCTGCTCCATGTCGGCGTTCTGTTCCTGCTGGCGATGCTGTTCAACGCCCCCTTTGCCTGGCGGCGCTATCCGGCACGCTGGGCGCGGGCAGCGCTCTCGCAGGGTGTCTTGCGTGAGGAGGAGACCCTCTCTTCCGAAGACATTGCCCATGCCGTGCGTGAACTGGGGCTGGTGGTGGACGTCGATGAGGTCGAACTGCGACACATTCTGGCGCTGGCACTCCAGCGCGCCAGCAGCCAGCATCTGCTACCGGAACTGATCGTGCGCGGCTGCTGTTACAGCAATGGCGCGCATGGAGAGGCCTGGTCGGTGCGTCAGGTGCTGGAGATGTTCCACGACCAGCGACTGCGCTACCGCAGTCTGGTGGGGCCGGGCGAGCAGTTCGAGGCCGAATGCGGCGTGGCGGAGTTTGCGGACTGGGCGCGTTACGAGGTGCGCATGGCGTCGGGTCGCTGGCGGCGGGTGCAGCGTTCGGGAGCCACGGACGATCCGCAAGCGTGAATTCGCTCGGCAACGCTCCCGTCAGGGCGAGACGAGGCGCAATTTGATCTGCTGCGCGGGCTGTGCCGGACGGATCAGCGGCAGCGCGAGATGGATCGGTGTGGCGCTCGGCATTTCCGTGCGGTCTTGCAATTCACCACTCAGATACTCTCGCGGCTGCAGTCGGCGCTGGGCGATCGGCTGGTCGGCCGCATCGACGAAGGTGAGTTCGATGGCCGGAAACGGCTGTGCGAAGGGCGCCTGATTGGTGAGGATGATCTCCACGGTCACCACTTCGGGCCGGCGTGGATCGGGGGTGATGGCGACCTGCTGCACGACCATGGCCTGCAGGTCGCGCTGCGGCGGCAGGCTGCATCCGCTGAGTGTGCAGAAGCGGTCGAACAGCGGACGCAGCAGCGGATCGACCGCCAGTTGGTCGAAGCGGTACCAGGCCAACTGCGCGGCGAGCAGCAGCAGCGCCAGCAGCGACAGGAGGCCATAGAGCAGTGGCCGCCTGGAGCGCGATGTGGGCGTCGGCAGCGGTTCATCGAGTCGAAGCTGCTGCAACTGCCCGGCAAGGCGCCGATCGAGCAGCGGCCGCTCGGTCTGCGCGGTGATGAGCGGAACCGGGATGTCAGTGGTGGGTGCTGCCGGCCTGCTGGCGCGCCGTTCGCGGGCGGGCGTGCGCTGCTCGCTCTGGGGCAGTGTCGTGGCGGTTGTGGTCGGCTGAGGTTCGACGAGCGTGACCGCTGGCGGCACCGCGCTGGCCAGCTCCTGCTGGCCATGCGCGTCGAAGACAGCCATGCACAGCCCGCAACGCACCTTGCCCTGGGCCGAGTGCAACTGCTCCGGGCTGACGCGAAACAGTGTCGCGCAGTTGGGGCAGCGGCTGAGGATCGGCTCTGCCGGCGTCAGGGTGACGCTGTCACTGTCCGGACTCATGTCGGATCAGCCTTTTTGATGCCGCTCAGCAGGACCCACTCCTGCGCGAAGGTCGGCGCAGCGAGATCGAACCAGGGTCGATAGGCCGTGGCCACGGCCTCGACCTGTTCGGCCAGCAGACCACTGAGTACCAGTGTGCCACCCGGTGCCAGCCGCTGGCTCAGGTGCGGGGCCAGGGTGATCAGCGGTCCAGCCAGGATGTTGGCCAGCAGCAGATCGGCCACCACGGCAGGTTCGTCTTCGGTGGTGAAGGTGGTGAGCCGTTCAGTGGAGATCTGGTTGCGTTCGGCATTCTCGCGGGTGGCCAGCAGCGCCTGCGGATCGATGTCGATGGCCACTGCCTGCTCGGCGCCCAGCAGCAGCGCGGCGATGGCGAGGATGCCGGAGCCGCAGCCGTAGTCGATGACCCGCAGGCCGGCGAGCGGGTGGCTGTCGAGCCAGCCGAGACAGAGCTGGGTGGTTGGATGGTTGCCGGTGCCAAAGGCCAGGCCAGGATCGAGCTGCAGCACCACCGCGCCGGGTTCGTCCACCTGATGCCAGCTTGGGCAGATCCAGAGCCGCTCACCGCAGCGAATCGGCTGAAAGCGCGCCATCCAGCTGCGCTCCCAGGGTTCATCGGCCAGCGTACTGATCTGGTAGGCGGGCAGTGGTTCGGGCAGTTGCGCCAGCGCGGCCAGCAGCGCGATCTCATCGGCAAACAGACCGGTCAGCCGAATCTGGCTCCAGCGCGGCATGTTGCCGGGTGCCAGCTCGAACAGCGGCTCGTCACCGGCATCATCCAGCGTCACCGCCGAGGCGCCCAGTTCGAGCAGCAGCGCTTCGAGCGCCTCGCACTGCGGTGAGTCGGCCTCCAGTGTCAACTGCCACCAGGGCATGGCGTGCTCCGTGTCAGGATTCGATCAGCCGTTCGAGAAAGTGAATGCTCAACTCGCCACGCTGGAAGTTGCCATTGCCGAGAATCTGCTGGTGCAGCGGCAGGTTGGTGCGGATGCCGTTGATCACGGTCTCGTCGAGGGCATTGCGCATGCGGGCGATGGCGCTGTCGCGGTTCTCGCCCAGGCAGATCAGTTTGCCGATCAGCGAGTCATAGTCGGCGGGGACGCGGTAGCCGGTGTAGAGGTGGGAGTCGACACGGATGCCATTGCCGCCCGGCGCATGAAACAGCTTGACCTCGCCGGGGCAGGGGATGAAGGTTCTGGGATCCTCGGCATTGACCCGGCACTCGATGGCGTGGCCGCGCAGCACGATGTCGCGCTGGGTCAGCGTCAGCGGCTGACCGGCGGCGATCTTGATCTGCTCCTTGACGATGTCGACGCCGGTGACCATCTCGGTGACCGGATGTTCGACCTGCACGCGGGTGTTCATCTCGATGAAGTAGAACTCATCGTCCTGATAGAGAAACTCGAAGGTGCCGGCACCGCGGTAGCCGATCTCACGGCAGGCCTGCACGCAGCGCTCGGCGATGCGGTCGCGCAGGGCGGGATCGATGCCGGGCGCGGGGGCCTCTTCGAGCACCTTCTGATGACGTCGCTGCAACGAGCAGTCGCGGTCGCCCAGGTGGATCACATTGCCGTGGGTGTCGGCCAGCACCTGAATCTCGACATGGCGCGGCCGTTCGAGGAATTTCTCGAGATAGACCCGGTCGTCGCCGAACGCGGCACCGGCCTCGCTGCGGGTCAGTTGAACGGCATTGAGCAGCGCGGCCTCGCTTCTGACCACCCGCATGCCGCGGCCACCGCCACCGGCGGCGGCCTTGATGATGACCGGATAGCCGATCTGATGCGCCAGCGCCAGGGTGCGGTCGCTGTCGTCATCGAGGGTGCCGTCGGAGCCGGGGACCGTGGGAATGCCGGCTGCTTTCATGGTGCGGATGGCCGAGACCTTGTCGCCCATGGTGCGGATCACGCTGGCGGTTGGGCCGATGAAGACGAAGCCGCACTGCTCGACCTGTTCGGCGAAGTCGGCGTTTTCAGAGAGAAAACCGTAACCGGGATGCACCGCCTCGGCGTCGGTCACCTCCATGGCGCTGAGGATGGCCGGCGCGTGGAGGTAGCTCTCGCGCGGCCGGCTGGGGCCGATGCAGACGGTCTCGTCGGCCAGACGCACATGCATCAGATCGCGGTCGGCCTTGGAGTGCAGCGCCACGGTCTTGATGCCAAGCTCCTTGCAGGCACGCAGGATGCGCAGGGCGATCTCGCCGCGGTTGGCGATGGCAATTTTGTTGAACATGGATGGAGCGGTTCCGGAGTCTGAGAGATCGGCCTAGACGACTGTGATCAGTGGCTGGTCGAATTCGACCGGGGCGCCATCTTCGACCAGGATGGCCTCGACGATGCCGGCCTTGTCGGCTTCGATCTGATTCATCATCTTCATTGCCTCGACGATGCAGACCACATCGCCGACATTGATCCGCTGGCCCACCTCGACGAACGCCTTGCTGCCCGGTGCCGGTGAGCGATAGAAGGTGCCCACCATCGGCGAGGTGATGGCCTGCTGCACACTGCTGGCTGGCGGCGGCGTGATTGCCGCCGGGGCGGGCGCGGCTGCCGGCACCGCTGCGGGCGGGGCCAGCGGCGCGGCGGCCTGCCAGATCGGCGGCTGCTGGGCGAAAGCCTGTTGTGGCAGGCGGCGGCTGATGCGCACCGACTCCTCGCCCTCCTTGATCTCGAGCTCTTCGATGCCGGACTCTTCGACCAGTTCGATCAGTTTTTTGACTTTGCGGATGTCCATGGTGATGGTTGTGTACTCCCGGGATGGGTCAGGGTGATGGTTTTGGCGTGGCCAGCCGCTCGATCGCGGCCAGCAGTGCCAGACGGTAGCTGTCGGCGCCGAAGCCGCTGATCACGCCGACGGCGATGTCAGAGAAGTAGGAGTGATGACGAAATGGCTCGCGTGCATGGACATTCGACAGGTGCAGCTCGATGAACGGAATGGCGACCGCCAGCAGCGCATCGCGCAGCGCCACGCTGCTGTGGGTGAAGGCCGCCGGATTGAACAGGATGAAGTCGGTGCCATCCTCGAGCGCGCCGTGGATGCGGTCGATCAGCGCGTGCTCGGCATTGGATTGAAAGCAGCAGAGCGTGTGGCCGCGGGCTTCGGCCTCGCGCACCAGTGCATCGGTGATCGCGTCGAGTGACTGGCGGCCATAGTGGCCGGGTTCGCGGCGGCCCAGCATGTTGAGGTTGGGGCCATTGAGCAGCAGCAGTTTCGCCATGCGGATCGGTTTTGGAATTCTGGGGTCAAGTCACTGTTATTTTGCCGAAGTTTGCCGTCAATTGACAGCAAATTTCCAATTCCGGGCCGCTGCACTCTAGGGCCGATCCGCCCGAAAGGCAAGGCAGGATCGCACTCAGCGCGACAGCAGCCGGTCGAGGTGGCTGGCCAGTTGTGTGGCATCGATCTCGCCGACGATGCGTGAATCGGGCAGCTCCTGCCCCTTTGCATCGAGGAACAGCAGGGTCGGCGGACCAACGATGCGGTAGCGGTCGAGCAGGGCGCGTTGCGGGGCCTGATAGTCGGTGATGTCGGCGCGCAGTCGATGCAGCGGTGCCAACTGCGTGGTGACTGTCGGAAAGACCTCGCGCTCCAGCACCTTGCAGGCGATGCACCAGTCGGCATAGACATCGACCAGCGTGATGCGTCCGGCCGCCAGCGTCAGTTGCCGGTCGAGCCCCGGCAGATCGGTGATGTCGGTGAAGCTGGGATGCTCCACGGCGGCCGCCTGCCCCTGACGGATGCCCAGGCCATGCAGCGGCCGCAATGGGTCGGAACCGCCGGCGGCGGCGCCGAGCACCAGCGCCACGGCCCAGGCCAGCAGCAGCAGCCCGAGGGTCTGGCCCAGTTTGTGCCAGCCCGAAGGGTGGGCGGTGAACTCCAGCGCGCCGAGCAGCAGTGCGCCACCCAGCAGCAGCGCGGCCCACAGCAGCATGGTGACCGGGCCGGGCAGCAGCCGCTCCAGCAGCCAGACCGCCACCCCGAGCAGCAGCAGGCCAAAGAACGACTTGACCCGCTCCATCCACGCGCCGGCCTTGGGCAGCAGATGGTTCCCCAGCGTGGCGAGCAGCAGCAGCGGAACGCCCATCCCCAGCCCGAGCGCGAAGAGCGCCGCACCACCCAGCCAGGCATCCTGGGTGGTGCTGATGTAGACCAGCGCACCGGCCAGCGGCGCCGAGACGCAGGGCGAAATCACCAGGGTCGAGAGGGCGCCCATCGCCATCGCGCCCAGCAGATGGCCATGGCTCATCTGCCGGTTGAGCTGGTCGAACCGGTTGCGCAGCGCTGCCGGCAGTTGCAGTTCATAGAGGCCGAACATCGACAGCGACAGCAGCACGAACAGCAGCGCAAAGCCGACCAGCAGCGGTGGCCACTGCAAATAGGCCTGCAGATTGAGCCTGGCGCCAAAGAGCCCGGTGAGGGCGCCGGCCACTGCCAGCGTCAGCGCCATGCTGACCACATAGAGCAGCGTCAGCAGCAGCGCCTGCATCCGGGTGGGGTGTTGCTCCCGGCCGACGACGATCGATGACAGAATCGGAATCATCGGCAGCACGCAGGGGGTGAAGCTGAGCCCGATGCCGGCCAGAAAGAACAGCCCCAGCACCACACTGAAGCGGGCACTGGCCAGCTTCTGGGCCAGCAGCGCGCTCGAATTGGCCGCTCCGGTGGTGGTGTTGCCGGCAGCAGCGGGGGGCGTGGCCGAACCGAGTTGCAGCCGCTCCGGGGGATAACAGAGCCCGGCTTCGGCGCAGCCCTGGAACTCCACTTCGAGCAGCACCTCGGCGTCGCTGGTCACAGAGGTGGGCAGCGTCAGAGTGAAGTCGTGGTCGAACACCGCCACCTTGCCGAACAGCTCATCCTCTTTCTCTACAGCGTCCGGAAAGCGCGGCGTGCCGAGGGTGACGCCCGCCGGGGCGATCAGCCGGAACTTGAAGCGGTCGCGGTAGAGGTAGTAGCCAGCGGCCACCTGCCAATCGATCTGCAATTCGCCTGCGCTCTGCCGCAACCGGGGCCGAAAGGCCTCGTTGACCGGCAGGAAGTGTGGCGTGCCGCTGTCACTTTGCAGCAGCGATTGCAGTTTCGTCGCCGAGGGCGAGGTCAGCGGCGGTGTTGGCTCGGCCTGAATGCCGCGCACCGCACCCAGCACAATGCCGAGTGTGAACAGCAGCAGGGTGAGCAGGCGCATGAATGGCAAGGGATTTTTTCCGTGAGGCGAAGACAGGCCGGGTTCGGCTGACGCCGGCGATTGTAGCAAAAGAGCGCGCCTTGACTGCACTTTGGGTGGGTGATTCAATCGGGGTCGATCAGCGGTGGCAGCGATGGCAGAGATCATCTCCTTCAGCAAACAGAAAAAAGCACGGCGTGCCGCGCTGGCCAAGGGCAGAACGCTCTGCGCGAACGGCTTTCATCGCTGGAAGATCAGCAAGGATCAGCAGTTCGACGTCACCGCCGGCAAGCTGATCACGGTGTGGCACTGTGAACGCTGCGACGCGGTGAAAAACAGCGCCCTGTGACCCGCCGCGTCGGCCATTCCGGCGCAGTGCAACCATCACAACGACCCGGCCGTGGCCGCATGGAGCAGCGCATGAGTTCAGAGCCTCGGGACTCCACCCCCTTCATTCAGGCATTGCGCGACATCGTCGGGCCATCCGGCCTGCTCACCGGCGAGGATTCGGTGCGCATCAAGGGTGGGCTGGTGCGGCCGGGCAAGGCGCCGCCGCCACACATTCTGCTGCGCCCGGCCAGCACGGAGGAGGTCTCGGCTGTGCTGCGACTGTGCAATGACGCCGGCTATCAGGTGGTGCCACAGGGCGGCATGACCGGCCTGGTGGAGGGGGCGGAGATCGCCGCCGGGCAGGTGGCGCTGTCGCTGGAGCGCATGAGCGCGATCGAGGAGATCGACACCCTGAGCGGAACCCTGCTGGCGCAGGCCGGCGTGCCGCTGCAGGCGGCGCAGGAGGCGGCCGAAGTGGCCGGCTGGATGTTGCCGCTCGACCTCGGCGGGCGCGGCAGCGCCACCCTCGGCGGCAATGTCGGCACCAATGCCGGCGGCAACCGGGTGATCCGCTACGGCATGACCCGGGCGATGGTGATGGGGCTCGAAGTGGTGCTGGCCGATGGCACCATCCTCACTTCGCTGAAGAAAATCCTCAAGGACAACAGCGGCTACGACCTCAAGCAGCTCTTCATCGGCGCCGAAGGCACGCTGGGCGTGGTGACCCGCATCCTGCTGCGGCTCACCCCGAAGCCGGCCAGCCAGGAGACCGCCCTGGTCGCACTGAACGACTTCGCCTCGGTCACCGCGCTGCTGAACCATGCCAAGCGGCAGCTCGATGGCACGCTGAGCGCCTTCGAGGTGATGTGGAACGGCTTCTACAGCGCCGTCACCACGCCGCCGGCACCGCACCAGCCGCCGCTGCCGGGCCATTTTCCGTTCTATGTGCTGATCGAGGCGCTCGGCAGCGATCCGCAGCAGGACCATCCGCGCTTCGAGCGGGCGATGAGCGCGGCACTGGAGTCGGGGCTGATCAGCGATGCGGTGGTGGCAAAGTCGGAGGCCGAACGGCACCGACTCTGGGCGCTGCGTGACGACGTCGCCCAGCTTGGCCGCTACTACCCGCTCACCGGCTTTGACATCAGCCTGCCGCTGGAGGCGATGGAGGCCTACCTGAGCGCAGTCGAACAGCGGCTGAAGGCCGACTGGGAACAGACGCGGCTGATCATCTTTGGCCACCTCGGCGATGGCAATCTGCACCTGGCCGTCAGCCTGCGCGCCGACAGCAGCGAAGAGCGGCAGCGGGTCGAAGAGATCGTCTACAGCGAACTGGCGAGCCGCAATGGCTCCATCTCGGCCGAACATGGCATTGGCCTGCAAAAGAAAGCCTACCTGCACCACTGCCGCAGCGCCGATGAAGTGGCGCTGATGCGACGCATCAAGCAGGCGTTCGACCCCAGAGGCACCCTCAACCCCGGCAAGATTTTTGACTGAAAACAAGAAGTCGCGCAGCGCGACAAGGAGCACCGCACGATGAACGGCGCAGAGAGCCTGATCAAGACCCTGCTCAACAATGGCGTGGAGGTCTGTTTCACCAACCCCGGTACCTCAGAGATGCACTTCGTCGCCGCGCTCGACAGCATGCCCGGCATGCGTGCCGTGCTCGGACTGTTCGAAGGGGTCGCCACTGGCGCCGCCGATGGCTATGCGCGCATGGCCGGCAAACCGGCCTGCACCCTGCTCCACCTGGGAGCGGGGCTCGGCAACGGCATCGCCAACCTGCACAACGCCCGGCGCGCCTACACGCCGGTGGTCAACATCGTCGGTGACCACGCCACCTACCACAAGCAGTACGATGCACCGTTACAGTCCGACATCGAGAGCATTGCCCGTGGCGTGTCGGGCTGGGTGCGCACCACCGCCGATCCGCGCTCGGTGGCCGCCGATGCGGCCGAGGCGGTGGCGGCGGCGATGGGGCCGCCCGGGCAGGTGGCCACGCTGATCCTGCCGGCCGACAACTCCTGGAGCGAAGCCGCCGAAGAGGCCTGGCCGGCCAACCCGCCGGTCACGGCGCGCACGGTGCCTGCCGAACGCATCGGGCGCATCGCCGCCATCCTGCAAAAAAAGGAGCCCGCGCTCTTTCTGCTCAATGGCACCGTATTGCTGGCGCCGGGCCTGGAACTGGCCGGACGCATCGCCGGCAAAAGCGGCGCAAAACTCTACAGCGAAACCTTTGCCGCCCGTGTCCAGCGTGGTGCTGGCGCCATCCCGATCGAGCGTTTTCCCTACTTCGGCGACCAGGCACGCGAAGTGATGGCCAGCGTGCGGCACCTGATTCTGGTCGGCGCCAAGGCGCCGGTCGCCTTCTTCGCCTATCCCGGTCAGCCCAGCAACTTCACCCCCGATGGCTGCCAGATCCACACGCTGGCCCGTCTCGATGAAGATGGCACCGGTGCACTGCGGATGCTGGCCGACGCACTCGGCGCCGGCGCCGAGCATGGTCGGCCGGCCGAACCGTTCCGTCCGCCGCTGCCAACTGGCGCGCTCGACAGCGCCAGCGTCGCCGCCACACTCGGTGCGCTGCTGCCCGAACGGGCCATCGTCTGCGATGAGGCCGTCACCGCCGGCTTCGCCATTCCGGCGGCGACCCAGGGCGCACCGCTGCACGACTGGCTGTCGCTGACCGGTGGCGCCATCGGTCAGGGCCTGCCGCTGGCGATCGGCGCCGCCATCGCCTGTCCCGACCGCAAGGTGGTCTCGCTCGAAGGCGACGGCAGCGCCATGTACACCATCCAGGCGCTCTGGACCCAGGCGCGCGAGAACCTCGACATCACCACCGTGATCTTCAACAACGCCTCCTACGCCATCCTGCAGTTCGAACTGATGCGGGTCGGCGTGATGCAGGCCGGCCCCAACGCCAACAAGGTGCTCAACCTCGGCAACCCCCGGCTCAACTTTGCCGAAATGGCCCGCGCCATGGGCGTGCCGGCCGCACGGGTCACCTCGGCCGCCGAATTCAACGACAAGTTTGCCGAAGCCATGGCCCAGCGCGGCCCGCGGCTGATCGAGGTGATGTTGTAGGGGGAGTGAGCAGCAAGCGTCTCTGCGTTCTCTCTTCGGATTCTTGGGGCTCTGAAAGTGTCCGAGTTCAACATTGCACTGTTGGGTCTTCTGGGTGCCGTTGTGGGTGCGGTTCCCGCTTTGGTCGGGGTGGTCGGTGCGTGGTTCAAAGATCGTGATCGCATTGCCACAGAGAAACGCACCCTGGAACTCGCCAAGCTTGAGGTCGAATTCGTGTCGGCTTGGATAGACACGGCGGCAAAATTTTCTGGAGATGAAGTGGAAACGCAAAAGGCCATGGCAAGAGCACGATTATGTCGTCTTCTCGCCGACGAAGCGCCCACTGAAATGCGATCCAGCGGTGGTCCGATCAGAAGCGCGAAAGGTAACGGCAGGACTGCTTTTTTGATTTATCTTGGCTTCTACTGCTTCATGATCTTCGGTGCATCGATAGATGATGACAACAACGTGTCACTGTCTCACCTGATGAATGAACTCCAGGGCGAGGGTGCAGGTGCCATGACAGTGCTTGCAGTTCCATTGGTAGTCCTCTTGGTCAGGTGGCGCCGGTTAGTGAAACGGGCAAGCCATGGAGCTGCATGAGTGTGTATCCCGGGTCATCATGCAGAGCCTCACAGGTGTCGCCACACCCATGAGGCGCCAGTGAGGCGGGAGTGATCGATCAGCTCAAAGCTGGGCGTCGAAGTTGCTGAGCGATCTCCATTTTCGTGTGATTCCGTTTCATTTTCTGAGAGGTGCCCGGGGCTCTGCCGTATAGCACTTGGCTGCCTCATTCCCGCAGTATTGCGTTGCTCGGTGCAGGCAAGAGTCACGCTCCCCGCAGCACACTGAACTCCTGGAACAGCGCAACCGGCAGCGGAACCGCGAGCTTCCAGTAGATGGTCATGGGCTTGGCGCCCTCGGCCCGTTCCAGCAGCACCGGGCCGCAGGCGCGGTAGGGATCGCCCTTGGCCTTGCGCACGAAGAGCTGAAAGGTCCAGCCGTTGCCCAGACTCTCCAGGTAACGGCGTCCGGCCATGGTTTCAGGGCCGGCCGAATTCTGCGACTGCCAGTGAAAGCGCTCCGGGCTGATGGCGTAGTCGTGATAGGCGATGCGCTCGTGGTAACCCTCGCGTTTGTCGAGGGTGACGAACAGCAGTTGGACCTTGCGCTCCGGCAGGGCCAGAGCGCCGGCTTGGAAGGGTTGCCGGCGCTCGGCGGACAGCCAGCCGAGCGCGGTCAGGATCTCGCGGATGCCGTAGCCGGCGTGCAGGCACAGCGGCAGGTCTTCGAGCCCCGGCACGGGCTTGTGCAGCAGGACGCTGCTCGCCTGCAGCGCCTCGGCGATTTCACCAAGTTCTGCGCGGTGCTCCGGTGACAGGCGCTTGATGAACTGCTCGCCGCTGCCGGTTTGCCGGTGTTGTGCATCCACCTGATAGGCCAGCATCTGCAGCAGTCGGCGCTCGTGTTCGCCTTGCGGTCGGTACTCGGGCGCCGGTTCGGCAACCTTCAGCAGCAGGTCGATGCGCTGCGGGTCATCCAGGTGCAGCAGATCGCCGAAGCGGCGCCCGAAATAATCGTCCTCGCTGCCTGGGGGCGTGGTCAGCAGCCCGGCGTCGCGCTTGAGGTTGGTCCAGCCGGAACGGCCGCTGTCGCGGTAGAGGTCTTCGAGCTCGATGGCCTGTTCGCGCAGGAAATCGACCAGGCGCACATGGTTCCGGCCGCGCAACGCGGCGTAGGCCTGCAGCTCCGTGCGCAGGCGGCGCCAGTTCTGCTGCACCAGCCGGCGCAGGCTGCCCAGCACCTGCTCCCGCGCCTGGCGCTGCAGGTGGATGTGGCAGCCGGGTGGCAGGGCGCCGAAACCCTTGTCGACGGCTTCGATCAATCGGCCGCGCGGCAATCCGGTGAGGGTGGACAGCAGGCGGTCGAAGCGGAATTCCTGCCGGTGCCGGCCGACGAAGTCGAGAATCAGGCAGCTTTCCTTGCCGGCAGCCAGGCGCAGGCCGCGGCCGATCTGCTGCTGAAACAGCACCGGGCTCTGCGTGGGACGCAGCAGCAACAGGGTATCGACCAGCGGCAGATCGACGCCTTCGTTGTATGCTGCCAGGGCACATCGGAAAAATCGGTGTCGTCGTCGCAGGCGTAGTACTCGAACGGGCAGAGCAGTTGCAGGTCGAGCGCGTGCCACAGCCGCAATTCGACCGCCGGCGAACCATCCGGGCGATTGTCGAAGTAACCGAGGATGGGCTTGCCGTCGCTGCGCTCGGGGGTGGCCGTGAGGCCGAGCAGCACGCGCGGACGAACGGTGGTGACGAAGGCGTCGAAGCGATCGGCCGCCAGCCGGTGGCATTCATCCACCACGACCGTGTGCCAGTGTTCCGGTCCCCAGCGGCCCACGAGACCGCGCGCCGTCAGGCTGTCGATGGTGGCGAATACATGATCGAACTGCGCGGGCGCGCTGCCGCCGACCAGCAGCTCACCGAAGGCATGGTCGCGCAGCACCTCCCGGTAGGTGCGCAGCGCCTGTTTGAGGATTTCCTCCCGATGGGCGACGAAAAGCAGCCGCGGACGACCGCCCCCCAGGGCGCAACTGCGCCGGTAATCGAAGGCGGCGACCACGGTCTTGCCGGTGCCGGTGGCCGCGACGACCAGATTGCGCCAGCGCCCATGTTCACGCTCGTTGTGCAGCTGATCGAGCATCTGCTGCTGGTAGGCCTTGGGTTGCAGGTCGAAATAGGTCGGACGGGCGATGACGTCGTCGCCGGCTTCGCGCTGGAGCGCTACCCCGAGCGCTGCCCGGTGCTGTGGATTGGCCGGATCGTAGGGCTGAAATTCGCTGTCTTCCCACAGGGTCTCGAAGTGCGCCTGGGCGCGCCCGAACAGGTCCGACTGGCCGCGCTCGGTGAACTTCACGGTCCACTCCAGGCCACCCATCAGCGCGGCGCCCGACAGATTGGCGCTGCCCACATAGGCCGAGCCGAAGCCGCTGCGGCGCTGGAACAGCCAGGCCTTGGCGTGCAGGCGGGTGCGGCGGCCGTCCAGCGACACCCGGATTTCGCAGCCGGGCAGGCCGGCCAGCTCGTCGAGCGCCCGGATTTCCGTGGCGCCGGTGTAGGTGGTGGTCAGGATGCGCAGTCGCGTGCGCGGCTGGCCGTCGGCGCCGACTGCAGTCGCGGATTGCAGGATGTCGAGCAGCTTGCGCACGCCGGAGTGGGTGATGAAGCTGACCAGAATGTCCACCTGATCACAGGCCGCCAGCTCGCGGCGCAGCTCGGACAGCAGCGATGGCGAGCCCTTGCCGGCAGTGAACAGCCAGGGCAGCGCCAGGCCGGTATCGGGAAAGGTGGGTGCTGGCGTGTGGCGGTGCACAGCCTGCAGCAGTTGCAACGGTGCGGCGAGCGGATCGATTTCTGCCGCCGGTGGTGCAAGGCGCTGACGCGCGTTCACCAGCAGCGCGTTGGCCAGCTCCAGTTGGCGTTGCAGCTTGTCGGCGCCGTCGCCCTGAAGTTCATCGAGTATCTGGGCGATCTGCGCGGCGATCGCCTCGGCCAGCCGCTCCGGCGCGTCTTCGGCCGACAGGGAAGCGAGTGTGCGGCTCTGCTCGTCCGTCGCGCGGAAAAGCGCCCGGCGCAGCGATTCGGTCAGTAGCTGGTCGTAGAGGCCGTCGGGGAGATTCATCACAGAGGCTGCCGTCGCGTTGACTTCCTGGTCGAC
>JADHED010001584.1_pt1 | contig 18622 bp, 18 predicted proteins | sample 8952041 | NCBI WGS metagenome assembly JADHED01 (sample SAMN16124423, study PRJNA663239) | bioreactor sludge metagenome | isolation source: sludge (control) | place: India:Bengaluru | collected 2018-09-08
TTTATTTTAACAAGTTGGAGCCGATTCCAAAATCAACGTTGGGACACTAGTGGCCCGGAAGATGTGCTTTTGAAACCGGTAGGCAAAACAGGTCTACAGGTCAACCTTGATGTTGGATGTTCAGCGGCAGCGTCAACGCGTTTTTCCCGCTTTTTTCCAAATTTTTGGAAACGTTTTCCGTATACAGCAGCGATACAGGCAGCGTTTCAGGGTGTTCACAGGGACGACGCTTCACCAGCTGGATGCTTCACCGTAGACGCTTGATACAGACATAACAAATTGTTATTACTATTATTACACTACATTGAACAGGCGAAACATCGCTGTGCGAAACAGCGTTCGGGACCGAAACACACGCACTCCGTGCTCGATGCCAGGGCAGGGCGGATGAGCCGCATTTTTTTTGACCGATTTTTCGTTTCGGGCGAGCCTCTGCAAATCGTGGAAAATGGTTGCGGATAGGTTGCGGAATGATGAAAAAAAGTGGCAACCAAGCGCACTTCGCTAGCTATAAAAACAAGTGTTTACATCTACTTGGCCAATCTCCCCTTCGGCACCACACATAAGGCCCGCCGCATCAAGCAGATGCGGCGGGCTTTTTTGATTGGGCATTTCGTTGTTGCCGGCCGGCTGAGTTTCGAGGCTCCCGCCAGTGGCGTCAGACGCTTCCCGAGCAAATAGACCGACCTTCGGTAGTGTCAACAATCCTCCACTTTTTCTTTGGCAGCGCCTTTCATTGGGATTACGCTGAGGCCACTACGATTTGCATATATGAACCAACCCATTGTCGCCCGGCCGGGGAATGCTTATCCAACGCCATCCCGTCGTGGGAGGTGAAGCATGGACATCGAGGAGATCCGAACAGATTGTTCGAAGGCCTGCATGAAACAGATGGATGTCTGCACTATCGGCGATGCAAGCTATTTTACCTGCCGTGCAGCATACACCCGGTGCCTGACTCAGTGCACCGCGACTGCGAGGGAGGAAGGCCCAATCTAAAATACGGTCTTCACCTACTGTTTTGACTGCCCCTTAGGCCATACAATTTCCCTGTGCGCTGAACGTGGGATGCCCGTGGCGCCAGTCGAATCTTTTTAGCCGTCTACAGCTTCGATACGCAGCCGGGTCAGATAGCGCCATAAAAGACCCACTGGATAGATCGGCATAAAGCAATGCTCTTCGACCCCGACCCTATTGAACCATGAAACCGGGCAACGACATAGAAGAGGCCTGTGTCAGGTATTACATGATCCGGCCGGTGCTGATCGTGGCGGTATTGGCAGCTCTGTTGACCGGAACGGAACTCCTGTCAGAGCACCTGTCCGGGCGGTTTCCGCTGGTCGCCTTGCCGCTGCTATTTGCCTTGGGGGTGCTGATCAACCGGTTCAGGAAAAGATGCTGATGGCGTAAGACGCCCGGCAACGCCCTGCAACGCGTGTGCACCAGAACGTGTTCCCGGCCTACCTTGTCGCCGCATTCCGAGAGACCCGCCGTTCAATGCTCCCATCGTGGGAACACTTTTTGAAGCAGGCGCGTTAACCAGCCCAATCGGTTGACGGCTTTTTCAGGCCTGACCGTTTCACAGCACTCCGGGTGCAACTCGCAGTAGCCGATGTTTTCGGCGGTGAGATCCTCACCCTCGAACTCTTCTGGATCCAAGCATTCCATACGCATGCCCTCCACGCCGGCGAACTTTGCAGGGTGTGATCTCTGACTGCGAAGGCGGGCCGGGATTCAATGGAGCATTGTGTCGACCCCGCTTGGGCCCCATCCGGATTTCCGCCGTCCCAACTCTGCGGGCGCCGGTGCTCGGCAAAAAAAGAGGTGGCCGGGCAAAAGGAGGGAAAACCGGCCACCCCAGATCTAAAGACGGTTTGAGTGGAGAAAGGAGGATAGTGGTCGAACCTTTCCCCAGCCACTTCCGTCTCTTTATCCGGTCAGATGATGGGTCTTGGATGGCCGCCTGTCAACGGCTCCGGTCTTCCCCGTCCATGCCGGCTCAGATTTGGCGCTTCAGATTCGGGTCGAGAACATCCCGCAACGCATCCCCCAGGATGTTCAGCGCGAGGATGGTGATGGTGATGGCGAGGCCCGCGAAAATGGAAATCCACGGCGTGATGCGGATGACCTGGCGGCCCTCGTTGATGATCGACCCCCACGTGGGGTCCGGGGGTTGGACGCCCAGACCCATGTAGCTCAGGCTCGACTCGATCAGGATCGCGGTGGAGATGTAGAGAGTGGCCGTCACCATGAGCGGGGTCAGAATGTTGGGGAAGACGTGCCGCATGCAGATGCGAAGCCTGCCCGCGCCCATGGCTCGGGCGGCCTCGATGTACTCCAGCTCCTTGACCGACAACGTCAAGCCCCTCGCGAGCCGCGCAAAGCGGGGCGAGAGACTCACCCCGATGGCCAGCATGACGTTCAGCAGGGACGAGCCGAAAAACGCGATGATCAGGATCGAGAGCAGGATCATCGGAAACGAAAGCAGGATGTCCACGCCGCGCATGCTGATCTCGTCCGACCATTTCCCGAAGTAGGCCCCGAACATCCCGATCGCGGTGCCGAGCAGGAAGGCGATCCCCACGGCGACGATGCCGACCAGGAGCGAGACCCTGGCCCCCCAGACGATCCGGCTGAACACGTCGCGGCCCAACTGGTCGGTGCCGAGCCAATGCGCCGGGCTCGGTCCGGAGAGCTTGTTCTTGAGATCGGGTTCGTTCGGGTCGTGGGGCGAGATGAGCGGCGCCAGGACCGCCGCGGCGACGATCGCGGCGATCACGGCAAAGCAGGCGAGCGCCAGGCGGTTGCGTTGGAGCAGATAGGCGAAGGTCTTGACGACGTTCATGCGCGGTTGCCCCCGCTTCGTCTCACTGATAACGGATGCGCGGGTCGACGAGCGAATAGGCCAAGTCGACCGCGAAGTTGATCAAAACGAACAGGGCGGCGATCACGACCACGGTCCCCTGCACCTGCATGTAGTCGCGCGCGAAGATCGAGTCCACCAGGAGCTTCCCCAGGCCCGGCCGGGCGAAGACGATCTCGATCACCACCCCGCCGCCCAGGAGTTGGCCCATGTTCAACCCGATCACGGTCAGGATCGGGACCATCGCGTTTTTCAGCACGTGCTTGAAGATGATGACGCGCTTCTTCAGTCCCTTGGCGTGGGCGACCCGGATGAAGTCCTTGCGTACGATCTCGAGCATGCTCGAACGCGTCATGCGCGCGAGAAAGGCCGTCGGGGTGCCGGAGAGGGCGACCGCGGGGAGCACCAGATACTTCACGGCGCTCCAGCTGTACGGGTCGCCCCCGCCGATCAAGGGGAACCAGCCGAGCTGGATCGAGAACAGGAGCATCAGGAGGATGCCGAGCCAGAAGAGCGGCATCGACGCCAGCAGGAGCGACAGGACCATGCTCAGCCGGTCGATACCGCCGCCCTTGACCGCCGCGACGGCCCCGGCCGGGATCCCGATCAGAATCGAGATCAGGACCGCGGCCCCGGCCAATTGGAGCGTGTAGGGGATGTGCTTCAACACCTCGGTCAGCACGTCCCGGTTGGTCGCGAACGACGTGCCGAAATCCCCCCGCATCACGTTCCAGACGTACACGCCGTACTGCTGCCAGATCGGATTCTTCAGCCCCAGCTGCGCTTCCAGGACTGCGACCGCCTCGGGCGAGGCATAGTCCCCCAGGAGGATCTCCGCCGGGCTCCCCGGAGCGAGGTGGATCACGGCGAAGACGACCGTGAGGATCCCGAGCAGCGTCGGGACGATCAGAAGCAGGCGTCGTATGAGGAATCGCGACACGCGGACGAATTCCTTTGAGGGTGCGCCTCTCCGCGCCGCCATAGCCTATCCGAAGGCGGAGCGGGGAGGGGATGGCTATTCCATGCTCACCGGATAGAGCCAGAACCCGCCCAGCCGTTCGACCGAGTAGCCCTTCACCTTCTTGCTGATGATCTCGGTCCACTTGGGGTGGTAGAGGACGACCGTCGGGACGTCTTCGGCCATCTTCCTGGCGATCTCGGCGTAGATGTCGGCGCGCTTCTTCGGGTTCATCTCCGCGCGGCCCTTCACGATCAGATCGTCGACCCGGTCGTACCGCGAGAGGTTCAGGCCTCCCGGGGGGATCTGGGAGGAGTGGAAGACGTCGCCCAGGATGAAGTCCGGGTCCGGCGGCTGGGTGATCCCGAACATGACCAGATCGGTCGTGTCGGCGGCGCGGGCCTTCACGTAGGAACCCCGCTCGAGCATCTGGATCTTCATGTCGATGCCGACCTTGGCGAGCTGGGCCTTGATGAGCTCGTTGATCTTCTGCCAGTTGCCGTAGGTCAGGACCACGACCTCGGTCTTGAACCCGTTCGGGTAGCCCGCCTCTTTCAGGAGCGCCCGGGCCTTCGCGGGGTCGTACGGGTAGGTCTTCACCTCCTTCGTGTACCCGAACATGTTTGGGTGGACGACCCCTGTCGGTTTGTCGGCATAGCCGCTGAAGATGCCGGCGATGATCTCGTCGCGGTTGATGGCGTGGGCCATCGCCTGCCGGACTTTGAGGTTGTCGAAGGGGGCCTTGCGGGTGTTCATGAGGTACATGTGGTCGGTGACCCGGCCGCCGGTCACGACCTGGAGGCTCTTGTGGCTCTTGTAGGACTCGAGCAGCTCGATGTTCTCGAACTGCGAGACGTGGATGTCGCCGCTTTCGAGCGCCATGGCGGCGGTGGTCTCGTCGGCGATCGGGACGAAGGTCACGCGCGCGAGCTTCGGAGCCCCCTCGTAGTAGTCCCGGTTGGCGACCAGGACGATCTTCTCCCGCGGGACGTGCGATTCGAAGACGAAGGGGCCCGTCCCGACGGGCTGGCTCGCGTACTTGTCGCCGAGCTCGGTCACCGCCTTCTTGCAGACGATCAGCCCCCCCGAGGGGCGGGTCACGGTCAACCGCTGGAGGAGGGTCGCGTCCGGCGCCTTGAGGTGGAAGTTGACGATGTAGGGCCCGTCCGTCTCCACCTTCTCGATGTTGGCAAAGTTCGTCGCAAACCTGGACTGGGTCGCCGGGTTCAGGATCCGGTCGATCGTGAACTTCACGTCCTCGGAGGTGAATTCGCCGTAGCCCTTGTGCCACTTCACCCCCTTCCGGAGGTTGAACGAGACGAACTTGCCGTCGGAGCTCGTCTTGTAATCCAATGCCAGGTCGGGCCGCAGCTCGAACGAGTTCGGCTTGAACCGGAAGAGGCTGCTGTAGAGGTTGGCCATCACCGCGTAGTCCTCCATCGCGGTGGTCTTGGCCGGGTCGAGGCTCACCCCTTCGGCCTTGCGGTTGACGATCAGCTCCTGTTTGGCGGCGGCAGCCGCATCCGTCCCGTGCCCCGGGAGAAGGGCGGCGATGACAACCGCGACGATACCCAACACCCTGTTGCGCATGGTTCCTCCTTGTCTGCCTGATGGTTTCGCCTGACGAATGTTCGGTTACCCGTTGCGGAGCAGCACCTTGCCCGGCAAGGCCCCCGTCAGCTCCGAGTCGCGGAGAACGACCTTCCCGTTGACGACCACGTGCGGGATCCCGACGGGGTACCGCTTCGGGTCTTCGAACGTCGCGGCATCCCTGACCGCGAGCGGGTCGAAGACGGTGATGTCCGCGAAGCGACCCGTTTTCAGAAGGCCCCGGCCTTCGATGGAAAACTTCTCGGCCGGGAAGGAGGTCATCTTCCGGACGGCCTCGGGAAGGCTCAGGGTCTTCTCTTCGCGCACGTACTTGGCCAGGACCCGCGGGTAGGCCCCGAAGTTGCGCGGGTGGGGCTTGCCGGCCGCAAGCGGCCCCTCGGTTTTCAAGGCTTTCCCGTCCGACCCGAACATGCTCAGCGGATGGCGCATGACGGCCTTCACGTCCTGGTCGTCGATGTAGAAGAGGAGCACGTTGACCGCCCCGCGTTCTTCATTGCAGAGGTCGATGATGGCGCAGACCTCGTCGACGTTCCGCTCCTGGGCGATCGCGGCGATGCTCTTGCCCTCGAATCGCTTGTTCGCGTCGGTCTTGACGGTGGCGACGACGATCCGCTCCCACCCTCCGACCCGCCTGGCCTGAGCCTGCATCTCGAGTGCAATGCGGTCGCGGTCGCTGCTCAACCGCTCGATCAGACCGGCGACCCCCCGGTCCATGCTCCACTTGGGGAAGAGCGCGACGATCGTCGTGTTGCCGGCCGTGTAGGGGTAGACGTCGAAGGTGACGTCGATGCCCTCGCGGGAGGCGGCCGCCATCAGGTCCATCGTTTCGGAGACCCTTCCCCAGTTGGCAGGGCCGGTCGCCTTGTGATGGCTGACGTGGACCGGCACCCCGGTCGCGCGCGCGATCTCGAGGATCTCGCCGACGGAGCGAACGACCCCGTCGCCCTCGTCGCGCAGGTGCGCGGTCAGAACCGCCTTCGGATGCGCGCGGGTCACCCGGCCCAGCGCCGTCAGCTCCTCCAGGTCCGCGTAGCTGCCGGGGGGGTAGGCCAGGCCCAGCGACAGCCCCACGGCGCCCTCGGACAGCGACTCGCGGATCAGATCCGACATGAGGGCCAGCTGGTCCGTCGCGGGTTTCGCGCTGGAAAAGTCCATCGCCATGATCCGCGCCATCCCGTGCCCGACGAGGGAGGCGAAGTTCCCGGCCGTCCCGTTCTTCGCGAGCATCGCGGCCAGATCTCGATACCCGCCCCACTCCCACGCGAGCGAGCCCGGCATGAAGCCGACGTAGGATTTGACCGCCGCCAGCTTTCCCGGCCGCAGCGGGAAAAGGGAAAACCCGCAGTTGCCGCCGATTTCGGTCGTGATCCCCTGGCGGAGCTTGCTGTTGCAGAAGGGGTCCTGGGGGATCGTGAAATCCGAGTGCGTGTGGGGGTCGATGAAGCCGGGCGCAACGACGTGATCCTTCGCGTCGAGGACCGATCCGGCCTCCGCCCTCTTCAGGTCGCCGACGGCGGCGATGCGTTCGCCGGCCACCCCGACATCGGCGAGGAAACCTTCGCTGCCGGAGCCGTCCACCACCATCCCGTTTCGGATCAGGAGATCAAACATGTGACACCCCTCGCGCGTTTGGGTTCGCCGGCTGCTCCGGTCATAACGCCCTGATGCGGTGGCATGCCGCCAGGTGGCCTTTCGAAATTTCAACCAGGCGCGGCTCGTCGCAATCGCATCGGCCGGGCTTGCGCTCGGGGCACCGCGCCTGGAAGCGGCATCCCGAACGGTCCAGCATCGCGCCGTCGATTTCGAACGCGGTCAACTCCTTCAACCCCTCGACCTCCGGGTCCGGCACCGGGATCGATTCCAGCAACAGACGCGTGTACGGGTGGGCCGGATGGGTGTACAGCTCGTCGCTCGGCGCGATCTCGACGATCCGGCCCAGGTACATTACCGCGACGCGATGGCTGATGTGGTTCACCACGTTCAGATTGTGCGAAATGAAGAGGTAGGCAATCCCGTAGGCTGCCTGGAGGTCGGAGAGCAGGTTCAGGATTTGCGACTGGATCGAGACATCGAGGGCCGAAACCGGCTCGTCGCAGACGATGAACCGGGGTTTCAGCGCCAGGGCCCGTGCGATCCCGATCCGCTGGCGCTGTCCGCCCGAGAACTCGTGCGGGTAGTGGGCGAGGTACCGGGGGTCGAGTCCGACGACCTCGAGCAGGTTTTCAATCCGGGTCCGTTGCTCCCTTTTCGGGACTCCGTGTATCCGGAAAGGCTCCTCGAGGATTTCCCCGACCGTCATGCGGGGGTCGAGCGAAGTGAACGGGTCCTGGAAAATGATCTGGGTGTTCCGGCGGAGCTCCTTTATCCGCGAGCCCTTGAGGTGCAGGACGTTGTCGCCCATGAAGAGGACCGTACCGGCGGTGGGCTCGATCAGGCGCAGGACGAGGCGGCCGGTGGTCGTCTTGCCGCACCCGCTTTCGCCGACCAAGCCAAAGGTTTCGCCCGGCCGAATGGAGAAAGAGACCCCGTCCACCGCGCGGAGCTGACGTCTGGGCGACAGCGCTCCGCCCTTGAACGGGAACCACTTGGTCAGGCCGCGGACCTCGAGAAGCGGTATGGAGGCGGGCGTTTCCAATTTTATGCGCCGGCCCTCCAGCAGCGGACCCGGTGGGCCGGGCCGACGTCGGTGAACCCGGGCATTCTCTCCCCGCAGGGTTCGATCGCCTCGCCGCAGCGGTTGCGGAACAGGCACCCTGCGGGTACCGCTCGGAGGTCGAGGACCGTCCCCGGGATGACTCGGAGCCGCTGTTCCCTGCGGTCGACCCGGGGGAGGCAGTTCAGGAGCCCACGGGTGTAAGGGTGCCGGGCGTTCTTGAAGATCTCGCGGACGTCGGCCTCCTCGACGATCTTCCCCGCGTACATGACGATCACGCGTTGCGCCAGGCGGGCAACGACCCCGAGGTCGTGGGTGATCAGGAACACCGACGTGCCGAAATCTCTCTGCAGCCGCTTCAGCAGGAGGAGGATCTGCGCCTGAATCGTGACATCGAGCGCCGTCGTCGGCTCGTCCGCGATGAGGAGGCTGGGCCTGCAGGAGAGAGCGATGGCGATCATGACCCGCTGGCGCAGGCCGCCCGAGAGCTGGTGCGGATACTGACGGAGCCGCTCGGCGGGGGAGGGGACGCCGACCACCGCGAGCATCTCGGATGCGCGCTTGTGCGCCTCCCTGCGGGTGAGGCCCAGGTGTTCGGTCAGGACCTCGGCGATCTGCTCTCCGATCGTCAGCACGGGGTTCAGCGAGGTCATCGGGTCCTGGAAGATCATGGCGATCCGGTTGCCGCGGAGCTTCCGGATCTTCTCCTCGGGCTTGGCGAGAAGGTCCTCTCCCTGGAAGATCACCTGCCCGTTCATTATCCGGCCGGGCGGAACGACGAGCCTCAGCAGCGACAGCGCCGTGACGCTTTTTCCGCACCCGCTCTCGCCGACGGCCGCCAGAACTTCGCCGTCCCGAATGGCGAAGCTCACGCCGTCGACAGCCGGTATGACGGTATCTTTGAGAAAAAAATGGGATGTGAGGTCGTGTACCTGGAGCATGGACCCGTGGGTGGCGCCTCTGGTTGCCGAATCAGGTTCAGACGTGGCAAGGAGGCCGAACCATACCGGGTTTACGACGGCAGTTCAAGAATATCGAAACCGCCTGAAGCCGACCTGACCCGTCAGAAACCGGCGCTCGAGAGGTAGGGCCTGCCGGCCGGCTGTTTCGGATGGGAGGTGGCTTTCTGCCTGTCGCGCCACTCCCTGGGGCTGATGTAGCTCTCCTTCAAGGCCCACATGCCGCGGCCGGCCTCGCGCGCCTCCCGTTCCGCCTCCCGGTAGAGCGCCATCTGCGGCCCCGCGGCGGAAGCCCCCCGGTAGACCTCGGCCAGTCCCGCATTGAGCAGGGCGAGGTTCACCTCTTTCCCGTCCACAAACACAACCGCCAGCGTTCGCCCGTAGCGGTCTGCGCCGCAGTTCTTGAACTGAACGGTCTTGTTCAGCACGAGGGCTGCAAGTTGCTTTGCGGCCGTCTGGCTGAAAGGCTGGCCGGGGTCGCGTTTGCTCTTGGAGGTCTCGGGGGCGTCGATCCCGAAGAGGCGCAGGGTGATCTCGGCGTTCTCCCCGACGATGCGGATGGTGTCGCCGTCGAGCACCCGGTCGCACCTGTAGCTTCCGGCGGAAGCGGGGCCGAGGGCGGCGGCGAGAACCACGACCGCAATAAGCATGCGCGTTGCGATAGCGACAAGGGGGCGCTGCAGTCTGTGCTTCGAGGGTGAGATCATTGGAAGTAGCCTTCACGAGATGACAGGGTTTGATGCCCACCTGTGGCCGTCATCAGAGTATGACCATCGATGTGCTATCGGCTGATTTCCGGAATTTCTTGAGGAAACGACTGAAATTCAGTGGCGGGGAAGGCGTTAGCCCGAACATTTCATGAAAATTTTTCAGCATCGACGAGATGGGCAACGATATCAGGCAATGTGATCCGGGAGGCGGCTGATTGCTCCGGGTCCTGTTTGTCCCCGAGGGCGAGGGGCGTTTCGAGGCCGATGATGCTGAAAACTTTTCACCCTTCGGGCGAGCCGCGGCGGCCGCATCCGCTGCGTTGCGGGCCATTCGCCGTACTCGCAGTACGGCGTCATGGCCCGGCGCCTTGCGGCTGCGGCCGGCGCAACTCGTGAAATGTCCGGGTTAGCGCTGAAGAAAACGGACGGATGGAAGCAGGGGAGGGGGCTGGGGGGAGGCAGCGGCCCTGAAACCGAGAGGTGGATGCGAAGCGGCGTGGTGTTCGGAGCCTGTCTCAGACGCAGCCGATAAGGGTCACCGTTTCGATCGGCTCTACTGCTGATACCCTTCTCCCGGCCCTGCCGCCAGTGCCCCCGGGTCGAGAGCGAACACATGGTCTAAGTATTTCCTGGCCTCCGCCCAGGGGGCCTTGCGCGTCCAGAGCTGGATGATCAGTCCGCAGACGTCGACCACGCTCGGCGTGGTTTCGACACGATTCAGCTCCAACGCCTTCGCGTCGTCGGCGGAGTTGTGGGCGCCGTGGTTCTGCTTGGCGTAGCTGTGGAACTGCCGGATCGCTCCGGGTTGCACCGCTCCCGGCATGCCGTCGCACTCCGCGCCCAGGGAATCCGCGCGGGTGGCGTGGGAGCGCGAGAAGCTGTCCTGAACCATGTGCAGCAGCGATCCGAGGGCGACCTCGGCGATCTTCGAATTTTGAAAGCCGGGGTAGCCCAGCGAGAACAGGATCGTGGCCGACAGCTCGCCGGGGAAATAGCTTCCCAGCTCCGGGATCCCGAGGTCCTTCAGGCGGCTCGTGCGGGAGATTGTCTCGGTCGCGAGCCCCCAGGTGAATTCCGCCCACATCATGATGTTGGCGCGCGTGGCCCCGGCGGCTTCCCCGTCCCGCGAGGCCATCGCGTGCAGGAACTGCAGATCCCCGAAGTGCACCCGGTAGAGCATGGCGTAGCCGGGCCCGAACGTCGCCCCTGCCGCGGCCTTTTTCTCGGCGTCGGCAAACAGCCTGTACCAGCACGACGGCTGGGTGTTGGCCCGGATGGTCTGGTCGAACTTGCAGCCCGCAGGCCCGGAGGTCGTGCGAAACGGCGGATCGTCGTTCCAGCGCGCCCCCCAGATCATTGCCGGCGAGGCGTGATCCTTTTTCGCGCAGTCGATCAGCTCGTCCTTGCCGCACCCGAAACCGGCCTGGGTGACCGCCTCGTGGCACGGCGAGCGGAACAGAAACAGGAACCGCTCGCTGGCTTCCTGGGACAACCGGGCCTGGACCCCGGCCATGCTCGCCAGCCACGTGTCGTTCGGCGACCGGTTCGGGGTGCTCTGGAACGCGCCGGCCGGCGCGGTCAGGAGAACCCCGACGGCGGCGACTGCAGCCATCCACGGGAAACGTCTCCGATCCATGTGCACCTCCGGGACCCGTTGGGGGTGAATGCGGATGGAGCCGGCCGACGGGGTGGATCACGCCGGCGAGCTGAGGGGCCGCCCGGGTCGCACCGTCGGCCGATGCGACAAGGTCGAGGGAGCCGGAAACGCCGCAAACGGCCATCGACATATAAGGCGTCCGAGTGCCTGATCGATGATAGCAGATCATCGAGGCAAGTCAACGCCGCTTCCGAGTCAAACTATTGACGGTCGGACGGACGAACCCGGTTCTAATTCTTGCAGTTTGGACCCGAGAAAAGGTAGAATCGTCCGCACCGGTTTCGCCGGCTTCGGTGTTCTCGACCTGAAAGCGGAACTCGCGTCAGACACGGCGGTTCGGTGTGCGCGCTCCGGCCAGTCGAGGCCGGGGAGACCCGGCAGCGGGCGTCGGTCGCGCTCAAGAAGGGGTCGATCGGGTCAGGGCTGCTCTTCGCCGGCGGGAAGTCGTCCGGCACGGGACTGGAGCCGGAAGATCAGACTGGAGAACTGCTCGTGCGTCATCCCGGTCCCGGTCGTCCCGGCGACGTAAAACCGGCCGCAGGCATATCTGACGAACGGTGCTTCCTGCTTGTTCGCGCCGAGGTAGGCGGCCTTGAACGAGTGGATGAGGTTGGCGGCCGGGGCCTGATGAGAGTTCTTGCGTTCGTGGTTGACCTTTGCCGGCGGCCGGCTGAACGCGTACGAATTACGATGGTTCAAGATGCAATTCCTCCTCCGTGATGCCCTTTTCGGGATATGCGGGTGCAGGTGCTGATCCGAATAAGGAAGTTTTTCGAGGGATAACCTGTGAAGGTGCGTGTATTATGTTCATTTTTTCCAAAAGCGCAAGGGCTCATTTCAAGAAAGTGACGACCGTGTGCGTTGTCGTCGTCGGTCATGCGTTTTTTGACCATAGCGGCCCTACGCGCTAGAAGTGATCGGGGGGCAACCGCGGCCAACCCCGTCATTACAGGTGGAGCTCAAAACCGTGAAGGGCTTGCGATGATTGTTGAATGCAAATACTGTGCAAGAAAATTCAACGTGCCGGACTCGGCGCTGAAACCAGGCGGTTCGACGATGCGGTGCTCGAAGTGCGGAAAGGTGTTCAAGGCCTTTCCCGGAGGCAGCCGCCCCGGTTTGAAATCCATCGAGGGGGGCGCCGGGTCCGACAGGCGGCGGTCCCCGCGGATACCGGTTTCGATCCCCGCGTTGTGCAGCGTGAGCGACCCCTTCGGCAACCCCATGGACCTCGCCCTCATCAAGGACATCAGCAAGTCCGGGATAGCGCTCGAGCTGTTCGCGCTTCCGGTCTCAGAAGCGGTGTCGGTTTCGCTGGTGTGTGCCGACAATCGGGAGATCCAGATCCGGGGCAGAGTGGTGCATTCGGCCCGAAACCCCGCCGGAAAAAGGAAGCTGGGACTCTCCCTGATGGGGGCCCAGACCGAGATCCGGCTCTTCCTGGCCAAGGCCGCCGAGGCTTACCGGATGATCCTCATGCAGTCGGCTTAGCCCGGCCGTTCATCAAACAATAATCCCCGAGCCGAGGCATATCCGGCTTGGGGATTTGCATCTCGACTCACCCCTGTCGGGGCCTGCCCGGCCGTTTGCGCGTAGCGCCCCCCACGCGGCGTACAGGGGCTGTTGCATTCGGGGCGGGGTTCGGAGCGGGTTCCGCCGGGCGTTTCGACTTGATCAGGTGGGCCGCTAGGTCACGGATCAGGCTCGGGGATACCGGTTTGGTCATGTAGAACAGGATCCCGTGACGGCGAATCACGCGTTCGAGGTCCCGGTCGCACTGAGCGGCCATGGTGATGATCTTCATGTCGGGTTGGGTCTCTTTGAGCTGCCGGATGATCTCCTCGCAGCCGCACTCCCTGGCAAGGGAGAGGTCCAACAGGACGACGTCGAAGGGTTGCCTGCGGGCCAGCGTCAAGCAATCTTCAGGCGTGGAGGCGGACGTGATGCTGCAGTCAAAGCCTTTCAGCGCTTTCTTGACACCCATTGCCGTCCGCTGGTCGCTTTCGACTAACATGACATTCATGGGTGGATCCTCCCGAAAGCCGGTGGGTCGTGGTTACCGCCGCCCGCATGTACATGGGCGGAGGGCACATTTCATCCTTGCTGCATTCGCAAAGCATGTGCCAGTATCGTGCCGGTTCGCGCCGCCGCAGCGGGCGCCGGCATCCGCGCAAATTCAAGGCCGTAGCCCGACCCCCTGCGGGGGGGGGCGTGCCGCGATCTTCCCTTGAGGTCGTCACACCCCAGCCAATCGCCAAGGCATCGATTAACGGGTTGAACTGCTTGGCAATTCGACTGATGAGGCGAATTATACCCAAAATAGGGTTAAATGACTCGAAAAAGGGACGAAAGGGCGGCGGGATGGGTGCGAGGCTACGACGTCCGCATCGTTTGCTGCACGGACCCGATGCGGTGCGAAAGGCTTTCCAGAAGGGGAGTAAACGGGGCCCGCTCTCAAGCCGGTGCAGGAGGAGATCTGGAAGATGAAGGTCCATGTGCTGCAGCACGTTTCGTTCGAAGGACTCGGGAGCATCGAGGCCTGGCTCGTTGAGCGGAAAGCGACGATTCGCCTCACCCGCTTCCAGCAGGCCGAAACCCTGCCGGATGTCGAGGCGGTTGATTTCCTCATCGTTCTGGGCGGCCCCATGAGCGTGAACGACGAAGACGATTTTCCATGGCTCAGGCAGGAAAAGGCATTCGTGCGCGCGGCGATCGGCCGCGGCATCCCGGTCCTCGGCATCTGCCTCGGCGCCCAGCTGATCGCCAACGCCCTGGGTGGCCGGGTTTACCCCAACGCCGAAAGAGAGATCGGGTGGTTCCCGGTGGAGGCGACGCTCACGCGCGCGGGTCTCTTCCGTTTCCCTCGGAGGGTGTGCGCCTTCCACTGGCACGGCGAGACGTTCGACCTGCCGCCCGATGCCGTGCGGCTGGCCCGCAGCGCGGGCTGCGAAAACCAGGCATTTCAAATCGGTCGGAATGTGATCGGCCTGCAGTTCCACCTCGAAACCACCGTGGAAAGCGTTCGGAATCTCGTTCAAAACTGCCGCCATGAGCTGAGGCCATCGACCTACGTGCAGCGCGAGGCGGAGCTGCGCGCCGCACCGGCTGAGGCTTACGGCGTTATCAACCGCCTCATGTCGCAGGTGCTGGAGTATCTCGCCCGCACGGAGCGGGATGCATTGAAATGTCCGGGATAGAACCGATGCCGCGTTGACGGCCGCCGCATTTGATCCCCGCGGTAGGCGGCTTGACAAGCTCGGTGGTTCGCGGAATAAAGTTCCATTCGGTGAATGGTTCGGTGAGCTTCTTCGAGAAGACGAGATGATCAGGATCCGCAACCCCAAAGACTTCTGGTCCGGGGCGATGTTCGCCGCCTTCGGGGGCGCCGGCATCTGGCTGGCGAAGGCCTTCCCTTACGGCACGGCCGCCCGCATGGGGCCGGCCTATTTCCCGACGGTTGTCGGCGGGCTGCTCGTGGCGTTCGGCCTCTACATCGCCGGGCGCGGGCTCGCGGTCGACGGCGAGCGGGTCGGGCGGTTCAATTTCAAGCCCCTGCTGCTCGTCCTGGCCGGTCTCGTGTTCTTCGCTCTGGCATTGGAACGCATCGGCTTCGTCGGAGCCGTTTTCGTCCTGGTCGTGCTCTCGTCCCTGGCGGGGCACGACTTCAGGCTGCGCGAGACCCTGATCGTTTCGTCCGCCCTGGCTGTCGGAACCGTGCTGCTCTTCGTTTACGCCCTCAAGCTCCAGATCCCGGTCTGGCCCTCTTTCTGATCGAGCCCGCCATGGACCTGCTCGACAACCTGCTGCTCGGCCTCGGTGTTGCGCTCACGCCGATCAACGCCGCCCACTGCCTGATCGGCGCGCTGGTGGGGACCCTGGTCGGCGTTCTACCGGGCCTCGGCCCGCTCGCCACGATGGCCATGCTGCTGCCCATTACCTTCAACATGGCGCCCGTCACGGCGCTGATCATGCTGGCCGGGATCTACTACGGCGCCCAGTACGGCGGCTCGACCACCGCGATCCTGGTGAACCTGCCGGGGGAGTCGTCGTCGGTGGTCACCTGCATCGACGGCTATCAGATGGCGCGCCAGGGAAGGGCGGGTGCTGCGCTCGCCGTCGCGGCGCTCGGGTCATTTTTCGCCGGCACGGTGGCCACCATGCTCATCGCCGGGTTCGCCCCGCCGCTGGCCGACCTGGCGCTTCGGTTCGGACCTTCCGCCTATTTCTCGCTCATGGTGCTCGGGTTGGTGTCGGCCATCGTGCTGGCCTCCGGCTCCTTGGCCAAGGCGATCGCCATGGTGCTGCTCGGGATCCTGCTCGGCCTGGTCGGGACCGACGTCAACTCCGGTTTGCCGCGCTTCACCTTCGGGATCTCGGAGCTCGCCGACGGGATCGGCTTCGTCATCGTCGCCATGGGGGTCTTCGGCTTCACCGAGGTGATCGTCAACCTCGAGCTCCGAGAAACGCGCGAGCTCTTCACGAAGAAGGTGAGCGGTCTGTGGCTGACCCGCGAAGAAATCAAAGCGGCCGCGCCCGCCGTACTGCGCGGCACCGTGCTGGGCTCGCTGCTGGGCATCCTGCCGGGCGGCGGGGCCCTGCTGGCATCCTTTGCCGCCTATTCGCTCGAGAAGAAGGTGTCGCGCAACCCCGCCAAGTTCGGCAAAGGGGCGATCGAAGGGGTGGCCGCGCCCGAATCGGCCAACAACGCCGGGGCCCAGACCTCCTTCATCCCGCTTCTGACCCTCGGGATCCCCTCCAACCCCGTCATGGCCCTCATGATCGGGGCGATGATGATCCACAACATCCAGCCCGGGCCGCAGATCGTCGTCAACCAACCCGAGCTGTTCTGGGGGATGATCGCCAGCATGTGGGCCGGCAACCTCATGCTCGTGGTCCTGAACCTGCCCCTGATCGGGATGTGGGTGAAGCTGCTCTCCGTCCCCTACCGGGTGCTCTTCCCCTCGATCCTGCTCTTCTGCGGGATCGGTATCTACACCCTGTCGTACAGCAGCTTCGACATCCTGCTGGCGGCGCTGTTCGGGCTGCTCGGCTACCTCTTCGTGAAGCTCGGGTGCGAGGCGGCGCCGCTCATGCTGGGGTTCATCCTCGGCCCGATGATGGAGGAGACCCTGCGCCGCGCGCTGCTGCTCTCGCGCGGGGACCCGAGCGTGTTCGTCACCAACCCCATCTCCCTCTGCATGCTGACGGCCGCGGCGGTGCTGCTGGCGATCGTGATCCTGCCGGCCGTACGGAAGAAGCGCGCGGACGTGTTCGTGGAATAGAACCCACTTGAAAAGGAGAGTGCTGCGATGACAAGAAAAATGGTGCCTGCCGTGGTGGTGATGGCGCTGGTCGCCTGCGCGGCCGGGGTGCTGGCCCAGGACTACCCGAGCCAGCCCATCCGCATCGTCGTGCCCTACACCGCCGGGGGGTCGAGCGATTTCGTCGCGCGGACGGTCGCCGCCAAGATGCAGGAGAACATGAACCACGCGGTGGTCGTCGAGAACCGGCCGGGCGGCAACGCGATCATCGGCACCGAGCTGGTCGCCAAGGCCAAGCCGGACGGGTACACTCTGCTGCTGGGCGGCTCCTCGGTGATGGCAGCCAACCCGGCCCTCTACCCCAACCTCTCGTACGATCCGCTGCGGGACTTCGTGCCGCTCACCAACGCCGTGGTCTCGCCGATCGTGGTCGTGGTGCACCCGAGCCTGCCGGTCGCCTCGATCCGGGAGCTGATCGCCTACGCCAAGGCCAACCCGGGCAAGCTCAACTACGGTTCCGCCGGGGTGGGCAACACGCTGCACCTGGCGGCCGAGATGTTCTGCCTGACCACGGGGACCACCATGACCCACGTCCCGTACAAGGGGGCCTCGCAGGCGCTGACCGACCTGCTGGGCGGCAGCATTCAGATCATGTTCGACCTGCCCCAGACCCCGCTCGCCAACATCCAGGCCGGCAAGCTGCGGGCGCTCGCGGTCACCGGCGACACGCGCATCGACGTGATGCCCAACGTGCCGACGATGGCCGAAGCCGGCCTGCCCGAATACAGCTTCGGGACCTGGATCGGGTTGGCCGCGCCCGCCCGCACGCCGCCTGCGGTCGTCGCCCGCCTGCACCGGGAGATGACCCGGGCGCTCGCGCAGCCGGAGGTGAAGGAGGCCTTCGCCAAACAGGTCATGTACGTCAAGGCGAGCGAATCGCCCGACGCCTACAGCGCCTTCATCAAGGGCGAGACCGACCGGCTCAGGAACCTGGTGCAGAAGGCCAGCATCAAGCCGGAGCAGTGAGAAAAACTGCGTCTCAGGCCGTGATCCGGCGTTGCGCGGCCTCTTGTGATTGCTCACATACTGGTCCGTATGCTGCGCATCCCAAGAGGCCACGCGCCTTGGCTGACGGCCTGACACTTGTTTTTCAATAGTCGTTGGCCCGTTCCCGGCCCATTTTTTTGGGCCGAAGGGCTCAACGGGCCCACGGCCCAACGCACCAAACACCAAACACCAAACACCAAACACATACCCCCAATCTGATGCAGGAGGAACCCATGTCGGAGAGCAAACACGGCCAGCGCGGCCGGGTGATTTCGGGTGAAACGGTCGAGAAGATGCGCGGCTGCATGCAGGACCGCGGCCTCTACCTCGCGTTGCTGCTGCGCTCCTTTTCGAAATACCTGCCCAGGGAGCAGGTCGAGAAGGCCGCACGCGAGGCCATCTACGCCTATGGCCAGTTCAAGGGGTCGAAGGACAAGGGGCGCGTCACGGCCGAGGGGTGGGTGGACGGGCACGTGGCGCGCGGCGCGGCCGACGTCTTCGAGTCCACCATCGTGAAGGAGAGCGACTGCTGCAAGCAGCAGATGACCGCGTGTGCGCTGCTCGACGCCTGGAAGGAGCTCGGATGCACACCGGAGGAGATCGACCTCTACTGTGACGTCGCCATGGAGCTGGACCGCTCGCGGGCGGCCTACCATGGCCTCGGGTGCGAGATCCCCTTGCGCATGGGCAAGGGGGACGCTTATTGCAGCGTCGTCCTCAAGGACAGGAAGTAGCGGGTTCGAAACGCGACGGGGGCGCACCGGCGTCTGCTCCGGTGCGCCCCCTTTTTTTCGCCTTCCCTAAAAAAAGGAGCGTCCTCACTTCGACTTTTTGTTCTTCCTTTTCTCCGTCTCCGGCGCCTTGAGGATCATGCGGCAGTCGGCGGCGGTGGCGCCCTGGCCCTCG
>JADHED010001585.1_pt1 | contig 18621 bp, 17 predicted proteins | sample 8952041 | NCBI WGS metagenome assembly JADHED01 (sample SAMN16124423, study PRJNA663239) | bioreactor sludge metagenome | isolation source: sludge (control) | place: India:Bengaluru | collected 2018-09-08
GCGGCACCGGCTACACCACGGTCCTCAAGCTGATGCAGATCATGGCGGCGAAGGGCCTCGTGCAGCGGGACGAGTCGCGGAAGACGCACGTCTACCGCGCCGCGGTCGCCCGCGCGGCGACCGAGCGCCGGCTCGTCGGCGCGCTGCTCGACCGCGCGTTCGCCGGCTCCGCCGCCCGCCTCGTGCTCTCGGCGCTCGAGGCGAAACCGCCGTCCGCCGAGGAGCTCGACGAGATCCGCGGCCTGCTCGAGCGGGCGCGCGGCGCGCGTCGGCCGGGGAGGGACCGGTGAGCGGGCCCGCCGCGCAGGTCGCGCTCGCGCTGGCCGCGGCGCTGGCGCACTTCCTCTGGCAGGGCGCCGCGATCGCGGCGCTCGCGGGCGCGGGGCTCGCCCTCGCCGGCCCGCACGGCGCGCGCGCGCGGCACGGCGTGCTCGTCGCCGCGCTGCTCGCGATGGCGGTCGCGTTCGGCGCGACGTTCGCGCTCGGGCTCGCGGGGCCGACGGCCGGCCTCCCGCTGCGCCAGGCGCTGTTCGAGGTCCGTCCCGCGACCGGCGGCTTCCCCGCCGCGGGCGGCGGCGACTGGTCGCCGCTCCCCGGCCCGCTCGCGGCCGCGCCGCGCGCGACCGCCTGGCTGCTCGCCGCGTGGGCCGCCGGCGCCGCGCTGATGGCGCTGCGGCTGGCCGGAGGCGCGCTGCGCGTCGGCCGGATCGTGCGCCGCGGCGCCGTCCCGCTGCCGGCGGAGTGGGCCGCGCGGGTCGGCACGCTCTCGCGCGCGCTCGGGCTGCGCGCGGCGGCGCGCGTGCGGCAGAGCGCGCGGGTCGCCGTGCCCGTGCTCGCGGGGTTCCTGCGGCCGGTCGTGCTCGTGCCCGCGGCCGCGCTGACCGGGCTCACGCCCGCCGCGCTCGAGGCGCTGATCGCCCACGAGCTGGCGCACCTCGCGCGGCGCGACCCGCTCGTCAACCTGCTGCAGGCGCTGCTCGAGACGCTGCTCTTCTTCCACCCCGCCGTCTGGTGGGTCTCGCGCCGGCTCCGCGTCGAGCGCGAGTTCTGCTGCGACGAGCTGGTCGTGCGCCGCGTGGCCGACCCGCTGGCCTACGCGCAGGCGCTGCTCGACATGGAAACGCTGCGGTCCGGGCCCCGGACCGCCGGTGCGGCCGCGCTGGCCGCAGACGGAGGCTCGCTCGTGAACCGCATCCGCCGCATCCTCGCCGCCGACCCCGCGCTCCCCCGCCCCGCCGGCCCGCTCGCCGCGGCCGGCCTCGCCCTCGCCGCCGCCGCCGCGCTGCTGTTCGGCGCCGCGCTGCCGGCGGGGGCGCTCGCGCCGTCCGCCCTGCAGGGCACCCCGGCGGCGCCGCTCGGGGCGGAGGCCGGCCTCGGGATCGCGTGGCTGCCGCAGGCGCTCGAGCCCTGGCTGCCGTTCGTCCGCGAGGCCGCCGCGACGCACCGGGTGGACCCGCGCCTCGTCGCGCTGGTGCTGCTGGTCGAGTCGGCCGGCGACCCGGCCGCGCGCAGCCCGATGGGCTCCCGCGGCCTGATGCAGATCCTGCCCCAGACCGGGGCGTTCATCGCGCGCGAGCGCGGCCTCGCCGGCACCGGGTTCGACCCCGCGCGGCTCGACGACCCGCAGACCAACGTCGACTTCGGCGCCTGGCTGCTGGCCCGCGGGCTCGCCGAGTTCGGCGCGGGCCGCGATCCGTCCGAGGCCGTGGAACTCGCGGCCGCGGCGTACAACGGCGGCTCGCGCGCGGTCCGCGCCTGGCTCGCCGGCGAGGGGACGTTGTCCGCCGAGACCGACGCGTACCGCGCCCTCGTGCGCGACCTCTGGCGCGACCGCGCGGCGCCCCGCTCGCCGGCCTTCGAGGCCTGGCTCGAGCGCGGCGGCCGGCGCCTGCTGCGGCAGCCCTGAGGGCCGACCCCTGCTGCGGCAGCCCTGAGGGCCGCCCTTGCTGCGGCTGACCACGTCTGAAGTGTCCGCCGTCGATCCCCGACCTATGTTGCCCGGGCGAAGGGCGGGTCGCGGGAGCGACGGAGGACACATGGCAGGGATGCGCAGGACGTGGTTCGTGATCGCAGGCGTGGGTCTCGCGGCGGCGCTGCCGGCGTTCGCCGCGGAGGGCGGACGGCACACGGTGCGGCTCGGCGCCGGCTACATGGTGCCGACCGAGGACTCGAGCGCGGCGTACGACATGTTCGACTACGCCTCGTTCCGCTTCGACACCGACGCGGACGAGGCGCTCGGGGCCAGCCTCGCCTACGAGTTCCGGGCGACGCCGTCCGTCGGGATCGAGCTCGGCGCGGGCTACTACCAGCCGGACCTCGGCGTGCAGGTCTTCGTGACGGGGTTCGACGAGGCGGCCGCGCCGGAGGAGTTCCTGGTCTACGACTGGAAAGAGTCGCTGAAGATGATGCCGGTCACGCTCGGGGTGAACGTCCACATGAACCCCGCCGCGAAGACCGACGTCTACGCCGGCCTCGAGGTCGCGTACATCACCTACGACGACTGGGAGACCGTGATCATCACGGAGATCGACGAACGCTTCCGGCTCGAGTTCGAGAACGAGTTCACCTGGGGCCTCAAGGCCGGCGTGAACGTGCCGCTGGGCAAGCACTGGCTCTTCAGCGCGCAGCTCGAGTACCTGGACGCGCGGGCCAAGGTGGAGCGCACGGTCGTCAGCTTCGACGACGGGCCGGACCCCAACGTGATGGCGCCCGTCGAGGCGGAGGAAGACGAGCTGCCGTACCTCGAGGGCGAGTCGCTCGACCCGAAGCCGTTCGTCGTCAACGTGGGGGTCGCGTACCGCTTCTGACCGCGACCGCGATCGATCGTCTTCGACGGGACGATGAGGGCGACCCTCCCGCGCTGCGCGGGAAGGTCGCCCCGGAAGGTCAGCGGACGACCCAGGAGTTGCGGCCGGTCAGCAGCTGCTGCAGGTCCTGCTTGTTCGCGGCGCGCGCGCGCTCGATCTGGGCGTGGTGCTCGAAGTCGAGCGTCGGCGTCTCGTGCGCGCGGAAGACGCCGAGCGGCACCGGGAACTCCGGGTACTGCAGCTGCGCGAGCAGCTGCGGCAGCACGCCCTTCGAGTTCTCGTCGTGCACGATCACGGCCGGGTCGTCGCCGGCCACCACCTCCGGCACGCCGCCGGCGCCGAGCCGGATCCCCTTCGCGCCGTCCTTGCCGAAGCGCAGCGGCTTGCCGTGCTCGAGGTACAGCGCGTTCTCGACCTTGCCTTCCTTGTCGGTCACGTGCCCGAACGCGCCCTCGTTGAAGATCAGGCAGTTCTGGTAGATCTCGACCAGCGCCGCGCCCTTGTGCCGCGCCGCGCGGTCGAGCGTCGCCTGCAGGTGCGGGCCGAAGCGGTCCACACTGCGCGCGACGAACGTCGCCCCCGCCCCGAGCGCGAGCGCGAGCGGGTCGAACGGCCGGTCGATCGAGCCGAAGGGGGTGCTGACGGTCTTCTTCCCCTTCTCGGACGTCGGCGAGTACTGCCCCTTCGTCAGCCCGTAGATCCGGTTGTTGAAGAGCAGCACCTTGAGGTCGATGTTGCGCCGCATCGCGTGGATGAAGTGGTTGCCGCCGATCGCGAGCGCGTCCCCGTCGCCGGTGACGAGCCAGACCGAGAGTTCCGGGTTCGCGAGCTTGATCCCGGTCGCGATCCCCGGCGCGCGGCCGTGGACGCTGTGGAAGCCGTAGGCCTCCATGTAGTACGGGAAGCGCGACGCGCAGCCGATGCCGGACACGATCACGAACTTCTCGCGCGGGATCCCGAGCTTCGCGAACGCCGCCTGCACCGACGCGAGGATCGCGTAGTCGCCGCAGCCGGGGCACCAGCGCACTTCCTGGTCGGAGACGAAATCGCGCTTGTTGAGCGGGGTCGGCGTGGTCGACATCAGTCCCCCAGCACTTCGAGGATGCGGTCCTTGATCTCGGCCACCCGGAACGGCTGGCCCTGGACCTTGTGGAAGCCGAGCACCTCGACGCGGTAGCGCCCCTGCAGGATCAGCTGCAGCTGCCCCATGTTCAGCTCCGGGCAGAGGACCCGCGGGAAGCGGGCCAGCAGGTCGCCGAGGCCGCGCGGCAGCGGGTTCAGGTAGCGCAGGTGCAGGCTCGCGACCTTCTTCCCCTGCGCGCGCAGCTCCCGCACCGCGGAGGTGATCGCGCCGTAGGTCGAGCCCCAGCCGACGACGAGCAGGTCGTCCCCTTCCGCGCCCTCCTCGAGCGCCGCCGCGGGGACGTCCTCCGCGATGCCGTCGACCTTGGCGCGGCGCAGGGACACCATCCGCTGGTGGTTCGCCGGGTCGTAGGAGACGCGGCCCAGCTCGTCCTTCTCGAGGCCGCCGATCCGGTGCTCGAGCGCCGGGGTGCCCGGCCGGATCCAGGGCCGCGCCAGCGTCGCCGCGTCGCGGTGGTACGTCCCCTCGAACAGCGCCTTGTCGGCGAGGAAGCTCACGGGGATCGGCGGGATCTCCGCGAGATCCGGCACGCGGAACGGCTCGGCGCCGTTCGCGAGGTAGCCCTCGCTGAGCAGGATCACCGGCGTCATGTACTTGATCGCGATCCGCGCGGCCTCGAGCGTCATCCAGAAGCAGTCGCCGGGCGAGGCGGCGGCGAGCACCGGCATCGGCGCCTCGCCGTGGCGGCCGAAGAGCGCCAGCAGCAGGTCGGCCTGTTCCGTCTTGGTCGGCAGGCCCGTCGACGGGCCGCCGCGCTGCACGTCGACGATCAGCAGCGGCAGCTCGGTGATCACCGCGAGGCCGGCGATCTCGGACTTCAGCGCCATCCCCGGCCCGCTCGTCGTGGTCACGCCCAGCGCGCCGGCGAACGAGGCGCCGAGCGCGGCGCCGATGCCGGCGATCTCGTCCTCGCCCTGGAACGTGGCGACGCCGAACGCCTTGTACTTCCCCGCGTTGTGCAGGATCGTCGAGGCCGGCGTGATCGGGTACGAGCCGAGCAGGACCGGCAGGCCCGACTTGTCCGCCACGACCGCGAGCGCCAGCGCGATCGCCTCGTTCCCGTCGAGGTTGCGGTAGGTGCCCGGGGCGAGCGGCGCGGGAGCGACCTCGTAGACCGTCTGGAAGATGCGCACGGTCTCCGCGTAGTTCGCGCCGGCGCGCAGCACCTGCGCGTTCGCGGCCGCGACCGCCGGCTCCTTGGCGAACTTGTGCGCGATCCAGTCGAGCGTCGAGTCCAGCGAGCGCCCGTAGAGCCAGTAGAGCATCCCGAGCGCGAAGAAGTTCTTGCAGCGCTCGACGTCGCGCGAGGAGAGCCCCGAGTCCCTCAGCGTCTCCTTGGTCAGCCGGGACAGCTCGACCTCGTAGACGCGGTAGCCCTCGACCGTGCCGTCCTGCAGCGGGTTGCCGGCGACGCCCGCCTTGCGGAACCCGGTCTCGTCGAACGTGTCCTTGTTGACGATCAGGATCCCGCCGCGCTTGACGTCCTTGAGGTTGACCTTGAGCGCCGCGGGGTTGAACGCGACGAGCACGTCCGCCTGGTCGCCGGGGGTGAGCACCGGGTTGCTCGAGAACTGGATCTGGAACCCGGAGACGCCCGGGACGGTGCCCACCGGCGCGCGGATCTCGGCCGGGTAGTCGGGCAGCGTGGCGACGTCGTTGCCGGCGAGCGCGGTCGTCGTCGTGAACTGCGTGCCCGTGACCTGGATGCCGTCGCCCGAGTCGCCGGCGAGCCGGATCGTGACCTCGTCCAGGGCCACGCGCTCCGAGAGCGGCGCCGCTTCGCGATCGAGAGGGAGGGACATGGCGCTCCTTGGCCCGGCTAACACGCCGGCTCGATGATCTTACTCCCGGCCCCGGCCCGTCGCCCGGGGTGACCGCACCCGTCAGGGCGCGGCGGGCTTGAAGCTCCAGTCCACGAGGCGGAACGTCCGCACGGTTCCCATCGCGTCCGCGACGGTGAACGTCTGCGCGATCCTTATGCCCGCCACCGTCGTCCAGCCGGTGTAGCGGACCTCCTCGTCGGGCGGACGGCTCGGGTCGCCGCCCATGAACCACGTGCGCAGCAGGCCCGGCTCGTGGGTCCCGGGGACGAAGAGCAGCACGACGACCGTGCCCTCCGGCAGTTCGCCCCGCAGCGCGACGACGGGCGTGCTCTCGTACTTCGCCTGCGCGAGCCGCACCGGCAGCGTGCCCGCGGCCGCCGCCGCCGCGAACAGCGACGGCTGCCGGTACAGCAGCGCCGGCAGCCGCTCCGGCTCCGGCAGCGGCGCCGGCTTCCCGGCCCCCGTGACCTGCGCCTCGGCGCCGTCCTCGCCGCCGCGCGCGTGCACGGTGAAGCGGCGGCTCGCCAGCGCGAAGACCGTCGCGCCCGGGGCCGCGTCCACGCGCAGCTCGGTCTCGGCGTCGCCGAGCGGGGTGATCTCGCGCACGCGGTAGACCGCGACGAAGCCGTTCGCGAGCGGCGCCGGGTCGGGCGCGAGCGCGCGCTGGAGCGTCGTCGCGAGCCGCACGGCGGCGTCGGCCTCGGCCTCGGAGGCCTCGGGGTCGTCGCCGGCGTCGGCGCCGAGGCCCTCCGCGAAGGGGTCGAGCCGGGACCACTCGATCCGCGAGGCGTCCTTCAGCGGCTCGGCGGAGGCGAGTTCGGCGGGCACGCGCCCCGCGACGACCGTCACCCGGCGCTCGGGCTGCAGCACGATCTTCGCCGCGTCGCGCAGCTGCGTCGCCGTCATCGAGCGCTCGCCCGGCGGCGGCCACGACCAGGGCTGGCGCCGCAGGAAGCCGGTCAGCGCGGAGAGCGCGTCGGACGCGCGGTAGCCCGCCTGCTCGTCGAGGCGCTGCCGCGCGCGGAACACCGCGGCCTGCGACAGCGGGAGCGAGCGCAGCGAGGAGACGATGCCGTCGAGCACGCGCCACGCCGTGGCCGCCGCGGCCGGCCGCGTGCGCGCGCCGATCACGAGCACGCCGCCGCCGCCCGCCGTCGGGATCACCTCGATCGACGAGTGCACGCCCTCGTTGGACGCGACGCGCAGCCGCTGCGGCAGCGAGCCCTGCCCCTCGCTCAGCGCCTCGATCAGCACGGCGAGCGGCGGCCCCGCCGCCGGCGCGACCTCGGGGTAGATGCGGAACCCGAGCACGATGGCCGACTCGTCGCGTTCCCCGTCGGTCGGGATGACCGCCGAGGCCGGCAGCGCCTCGGACTCGCCCGGGGGCTCGACGACGAGCCGCCCGACGCGGGCCCCCAGCGCGAGCGCCGCGCGCGAGGCGAGGCCGGCGGGCCCGGCGACGCGCAGCTCGACGCGCGACCGGCGGACCTCGGCGAGCGCGGCCGCGACGCCGGGAGCCGTCACGCGGTCGAGCGCCGCGGGCGTGCCGGCCGCGTTCCAGCTGCCGGTCGCCCCCGGGAAGATCAGCCCCAGCGCGGCGACCCGCCCGCGCTCGAGCGGGTCGGCCCAGCGTTCCTCGCGGCGCTGGCGCAGGTCGCGCGCCGCGGCCTCCACGGCGCCCGCGGGGGGCGCGTTGGGGGTCGCGAGCCGGGCGAGGAGGCCGAACAGGCGCGCCTCGTCGCCCGCGGGCACGTCGGCGCCGAGGGCGAGGAAGCCGGGGCCGAACTCGAGGAGCGGGCGCGTGTCCGCGGCGCCGGCCAGCGCGGCGTCCTGCACCGCGCGCGCCGCCACCGCGAGCGTGCCGGGCGGCAGGCCGCGGCCCTCGACGAACTCGGGCGCGGGCCAGAGCACGGCGCCGGCGATGCGCGCGCCGGACGCGGACGGCAGGACGAGCCCCTGCGCCGCGCCGTCGCCGCCGGCGGACTCGATCGTGAGCGACAGGACCGCCTGCGCGGCCGCGGGCGGGGGCGGCGCCAGCGCGGCGAACAGGGCCACCAGCCCGGGCATCAGGCGGCGTGCGGTCCGGCGTGCGGTCATGCGTGCGGTCCGGCGTGCGGTCATGCGTGCGGTCCGGCGTGCGGTCAACGGCGGTCTCCGGGGAGGGCGTCCGCCCGCCCCGCCTCGAGGCGGTCGAGCAGCCGCGCCAGCGCCTCGATCATGTTCCCCGCGCGCGCGCGATGCGAGTCGGCGGTGTGCCCCCCGAGGTGCGGCGTGCACAGCAGGCGCGGGTGCGCGAGCGGGCCGCCGGGCGCGGGCGGCTCCTCGGGGTAGACGTCGAGCGCCGCGCCGGCGAGGCGTCCCGCGTCGAGCGCCGCGACGAGCGCCGCGGTGTCGAGCACCGCGCCGCGCGCGGTGTTGACCACGAGCGCGCCGCGCGGCAGCAGCGCCAGCTCCGCGGCGCCGATCAGGCCGCGCGTCTCGCGCGTCAGCGGGCAGTGCAGCGAGAGCACGTCGGCGACCGCCAGCAGCTCGCGCAGCGCGGGGACGCGCGCGGCGCCGCGCGCGAGGAAGTCGGCGTCCGCGAGGTACGGGTCGCAGGCGACGACCCGCATCTCGAACGCGCGCGCGCGCCGCGCGACGCGGGTGCCGACGCGGCCGAGCCCGACGAGGCCGAGCGTGCGCCCGCGCGCCTCGCGGTCCGCCAGCACCTCGCGGTCGGGCCAGGTGCCGCGCGGCGTGCGGTCCCAGTGGCCGCGCGCGTCGCGGAGCAGCGCGACGATCGACATCAGCGTGAGTTCCGCGACCGAGGTGGCGTTCCCCGGGTCCACGCCGACGACCTCGACCCCCAGCGCCGCGGCCGCGTCCTCGTCGATGTTGTCGAGCCCGGCGGAGGCCTGCACGACCGCGCGCGGCCGGCCGGGTCCCGCGTTCAGCGCGTCCAGCACGGCGCGCGGGACCTTCTGCCAGGAGCGCACGACCAGGACGTCGGCCGTGCCGGCGGCGCGCGCGAGGTCCGCGCCCTGCACCCCGTCGAGGATCTCCACGGCGACGGCGGCGCCGCCGCGGGCGCGGACCGACTCCGCCACGCCCGGATCGGGCGGCGCGGCGAACACGACGCGGAGCGGGCCAGGGGAACGCGGGTTCGGCATGGTTCGGCGTGCGTCCTCGGCGGGCGTGTGCCTCTTCGGCGGGCGTGCGTCCTCGGCGGGCGTGCGTCCTCGGCGGGCGTGTGCCTCTTCGGCGGGCGTGCGTCCCCGGCGGGAGTCCGCGATTCTATCCGCGACGCCCGCGGCGGTCCCGCGCGACGCGCGAGGAGGTCCCGGCGATGCTCGGCCCCGCTCCCCTTCCCTTCGACGCCGGCGCAGGGCCGGTGGTCCTGCTGCTGCACCCGTTCCCGCTCGACCACCGCGCCTGGACCGGGGCCGCCCGCGCGCTCGCCACCGGCGCGCGCGTCGTCGTGCCGGACCTGGCCGGATTCGGCGCGGCGCCGGCGCCGCCCGCGGGCGCCCCGGCCTCGATGGACGGCATGGCGCAGGCGGTCGCGGCCGCGCTCGACGCGCGCGGCCTGCGGCCCGCGCTCGTGGCCGGCAACTCGATGGGCGGCTACGTCGCGCTCGCGCTCGCGGAACTGCGGCCGGACCTCGTCCCGGCGCTCGCGCTCGTGGACAGCCGCGCCCGCGCCGACCTGCCCGCCGAGCGCGAGCGGCGGCTGCAGCAGATCGCCGAGCTGGAGGCCGCGGGGCCGCGCGCGGCCGCGCTGCTCGGCCACTGGATGCTGCCGCGCCTGCTCTCGCCGGAGGCCCCCCCGGCGCTCAAGGACGAGGTCCGCGGCTGGATCCGCGGCGCCTCCGCGGAGGGCGCGGCGGCCGCGCTCGCGGGGATGGCCGCGCGCCCGGACCGCACGCCGGCGCTGCGCGGCGTCGCCCGCCGGGGCGGCCCGGTCCTGCTGGTCGCGGGCGAGCAGGACCCCTTCACGACGGCCGCCGAGATGGAAGAGCTGGCGGGGGACCTGCGCGCGAACGGCGCGACCGCCCGTGTGGTCGTGGTCGCCGTCCCGGGCGCCGGGCACCTGCCCCAGCTCGAGCGGGAGGCGGAGGTCGTCGCGGCGCTGCGCTCCGTCCTTTAGCTCCTGCAGGTTTTGTCGGTCCTGTAGGTCCGGAACCTGCCCGCGGTGGAGCCGGCACCCGCCGACCCGGCGAGGGGCGACTTGAATCCGGCGCCCCGATCGCGCATCGTGTGCCGGCCCATTCGCAGGAGCGACCCCGGATTCCCCGGGGGGCGCCGTGCAAGGTGCCCATGAACGACACAGCCTGGATCGTGGTGGCGACGGTCGTCGGGACGGCCCTGGTCATCGTGCTGACGATGATCGGCGTCGCCCTCGTGATGACCCTGGGCGAGGTGCGCACGACGGCGCGCCGGGTCCGGGAACTCGTGGAGCGACTCGGGCCGGACCTCGAGCTCACCGCAGCCAACGTCAGGGAAGTGAGCACGTCGGCGGTCCGCGGGGCACAATCGGTCGAGAGGTTGGCTGTGGGTCTGTCCTCGATGCGGATGCCGAGCCCGGGCCGCACCGGGGGCTGGGCGATGATCCTCGCAGCGGCCACCGCGCTCTTCGCCGCGCTGCGCCGCCGGCGCGAGCGCCGTGACGGCAGAAGGAGATGAGACCATGAGCAGGGAGAATGGCAACGCCACCGTGATCGCCGCGTTCCTCCTCGGCGGGCTGGTGGGGGCGGCGGTCGCGCTCCTGACCGCGCCGCGTTCCGGCAAGGAGACCCGCGACGAGATCGGCCGCTGGGCCGAGGGAGCCACCGAACGGGCCCGCGAGAAGGTGCGCGAGCTGTACGCCAACGCGCGCGAGAAGATGTCGCGGCACGGCGCCGAGCCCGAGCAGCTCTGATTCCGGACGCGTCGGCCCGCCGGCCCGGCACGCCCGGGCCGGCGGTCCTGTCTTTGGGCGGTCCGCTCTCCGGGTCCCCCGGGCTCTGCGGACGGAAGTCCTGTCGGACGGAGGTCCTGACCCCGGGAGCCGCTCCCGGTTTGCGGAACCGGCTCGTCCTTTTGCCGGGGCTGAGAACCGATCGGGCCGCGCGGCGGCCGCTCCCGCCCCGCCGCGTCCCGCGCCGGGGCAGGCTGTGCGGGTGGCCGACCCCGTCCCCGCGGCGCGCCGCTTCGGCGGCTACCTCAAGGCGTTGCGCGAGGCGCGCCGCCTGACGCTCGAGCAGGTCGAGCGCGCCACGGGCCTGCCGGCGGCCGGCGGCGCCGAGCCGGTCTCGCGCAGCCTGCTGTCCCGCGTCGAGCAGGGGCGCGCGGGGCTCTCCGTCGACAAGCTGCTCGCGCTCGCGCGGCTCTACGGCGTCCGGGCCTCGCTGCTGGCGGACCGCTTCGAGCTGGCGTGCGAGGCGGCCGGGCTGCAGCAGGAGGGCGCGGAGGCCGAGCCGCTCGCGTCGCTGCTCGAGCGCGCCGCCGCGGCCGGTCGCGCGGGCCAGGTCCGCCGCGCGCTGCTGCTCTACGAGGAAGCCGAGCGCCGCGCGCTCCGCGGCGAGGCGGGCGCGCGCACGCGGGCCCGGCTCGGCGTCGCCCGCGCGCTCGCCGCCGCGGGGCGGCACCGGGCCGCGCGCGCCGTCCTCGAGGAGGTGCTCGGCGACCCCCTGCCCCGCCCGGAGCGGGTCTGGGCGTTCTACTACTTCGGCAAGGCCTCGCTCGACCTGCGCGAGCCGCTGCTCGCGCGCGCCGCGCAGCTGGCGCTGCGCGACATCCCCGGGCCCTGGCCGGCGGAGATCGAGGCCGCCGCGCCGTCGTTCGAGGGCGAGTTCCTGCTCCTCGAGGGGCGGCTCCCCGCGGCCGAGGCGTCGTTCCTCGCGGCCCGCGACGCGGCCCGCGGCGCGGGCGACGCCACGCACGAGGCCGCGTGCCTGTTCCGCCTCGCGGAGATCGCGCGCCGGGCCGGCCGGCTCGCCGAGGCGGACGGCTGGCTCGACCGGGCGCGCGCGCTCGCCGCGACGCACGGCCTCGCGCAGCTCGCGGTGCACGCCGACACCGAGGAGGGGCGCCTGCGGCTCGCCGCGCGCCGGCCGGACCTCGCGCGCGAGGCGTGGGCGCGCGCGCGCCGCCTCGCGGGCCGGCTGGACCTCGCGGCCGAGCTGTTCGACATCCACGTCGAGCTGTTCCGGCTCGCGCGCCACGAGGGCCGCGCCGGGGACGAGCGCACGGCGCTGCACCACCTGCGGCGCCTGTCGCTGGCGCTCGAACGCATCCCCCCGTCCGCCGCCGACGTCGAGCCGCTCCTGCTCCCCCGCCCCCGCCCGTAGCGACCGCGCCTCGCGATCACCGCGCCTCGCGCCCGTACACGCCGCGCCTCGCGATCACCGCGCCTCGCGCCCGTACACGCCGCGCCCCGCGATCACCGCGCCTCGCGCCCGTACACGCCGCGCCTCGCCCCGCACCATAGGGGCCGTGCCTCGCGCGCCGCAGGCGCGCGAGGGTCGGCCCCCGCTCGCGTGCATTCAGGCCGTTGTGTCGAACGCAGCGGCGCGAGTGCACGTTCGTTCCAACGGAGAGCCGCGAACGCCCGTTTACGGGACTCTCATACCCCGCTAACGCCGATGGAGGGTGCATTCGACGCACTGTCTTGCCGGAATCCGTGCACTCGTCCCGCTCCGTTCTCGCGATCGTGCACTCGGGCCGTTGTCTTCAACGGAGCACGCCGAATGCACGTGAGGAGAAGCCGTCGGAACGCGAGGCGCGCCGCGGGCCGACCATCGCGCGCCTGCGGCGCGCGAGGCACGGCCCCTACGGCCCGAAGTGCGGCGCCTGCGGCGCGCGAGGCGCGGCCCCTACGGCGCGAGGCACGGCCCCTACGGCCCGAGGCGCGGCTCCTGCCGTGCGGCCGGCGCGGGGCGTGCGGCCGGCGCGGGGCGTGCGGCCGGTGCGGGGCGTGCGGCCGGTGCGGGGCGCGGGTTCGGCGGTCAGCGCTCGCCGAGCTTGCGCAGGTACTCGAAGCTGTACAGCCCGGAGTCGTGGAGGTCCGACCAGCGGATCCGCAGCGCGTAGTGACCCACGGGGTCCCACCCGAGGGCGCGGACGCGCTCGGACACCTGCCCCGGCTCGACGATGCGCTTGCCGGTCATCTCGTCCACGCACTGCGCACACGGGCAGGCCAGGCGCAGGTCGCGCGAGGCGTGCACGTCCTCGCGCCCGTCGTCCCAGACCACCCCGATCTCCCCGTTCGGGAAGACCTCGACCGCGCGCGGGCGGGGCATCAGCGGCCCTCCGCCGCGATGCCGGCCGTCCCGAGCGAGCCGTCCGGGAACGAGGGCAGGTCGTCCGGCCGGCGGCCCCCCTCGGCGACGACGCTGGTCGTGATCCCACCCCGGATCCGGAACAGGCCGGTGACCCGGACCCACCGCGGCGTCGCGGCCGCGACGATGTCGTCGAGGATCCGGTTCACGACCGCCTCGTGGAAGATCCCCTCGTCGCGCCAGGACCAGAGGTAGAGCTTCAGCGCCTTCAGCTCGACCAGCGCCTCCCCCGGGGCGTACTCCACGACGATCGTGGCGAAGTCGGGCTGCGCCGTCCGGGGACACACGCACGTGAACTCCGGCGCCACCATCCGGACGAGGTAGGTGCGACCCGGCGACGGGTTGGGAACGGTCTCGAGGCGGCGTTTCGGCATCTCGGGCATCGGTCCTCCGTGTCCGTGCGGATCCGTGCAGGATCCGTGCGGGATCCCTGCGAGTTCCCTGCGGGATCCGTGCGGGTCCGTGCGGGCCCCGGTCGGGCGGGGCGCCGGGCCCGGTCCGGCAGCGTCCGGCGCGCGAGGATGTGCCGCCCTCGCCGCTCCCGCAAGAAAGCCCTAAACATCAAGAGAACCCGGCCGAAGAGTCGGGGGAGGCCCGCAGCGAAAAATGCGGGCCGGAGCCGCGCCCGGTTCGCGCCGGAAAAGGCGCCCGGGGGTCTCCGGGAAACGCGCGGGTGCGCGCCCGACCCATGACGGGCGCGGCGCCCGCGCGTCGCCGCCCGATGGCCGGGACCGCCCGCGGTGACCAGATTACCCGGAAGGGGGCAGAGGGATGCCGGTGGCCGAAGTCGTGACGAGCCCGCTGGACCTGGACGACGGGCTGGCCCGTGCGGGCGGCGAGCTCGAGTTCTACCGCGAGCTGCTGGACCTGCTCCTCGAAGACGTGCCTCCCCGCATCTCCGAGCTGAGGGGCGCCATCGCGGCCGGCGACGCCGGACGGGTCGCGCGCACCGCGCACGCCATCAAGGGCGCGGCCGCGAACCTGTCGGCGCACCCGCTGCGCGAGGCCGCCTACCAGCTCGAGATGAAGGGACGCGAAGGACGCGCCGCGGGCCTCGAGCCTCTGGTCGCCGAACTCGAGACCGAGTTCGTGCGCCTGGCCGAGCACGTCCGCAGCCTCTGAGCCTCGACCTGTGCGCCTGCTCATCGCCGAAGACGAGCTCATCTCCCGCCGGCTGCTGCTCTCAGCGCTGACGCGGATGGGGCACGACGTGCTCGTCGCCGAGGACGGACAGGCGGCGTGGGACATCCTGCAGCGCGAGGACATCCGGCTCGTCGTCGCCGACTGGGAGATGCCGCGGATGGACGGCCTCGAGCTGGTCCGCCGGATCCGCTCGATGGACGACCGCGGCTACATCTACACGATCCTCCTGACGTCGCGCGGCGAGAAGCAGGACGTCGTCCACGGCATGGAGTCGGGGGCGGACGACTACGTCACGAAGCCCTGGGACGACGGCGAGCTGATGGTCCGGCTGAAGGCCGGCGCCCGCGTGCTCGACCTGTACGCCGAGCTCGACCACCGCAACCGGCAGCTGCAGCGCATGGCGCTCGTCGACGGCCTCACCGGCATCGCGAACCGCCGCGCGTTCGACTCGGAGTTCCAGCGGCTGCGCGAGCAGGCGCGGCGCTTCTGGCGCTCGCTGAGCCTGATCATGGTCGACATCGACCGCTTCAAGCTCTACAACGACACGCTCGGCCACGAGGCCGGCGACAACGCGCTGCGCGCGGTGGCGCAGCTGCTGCAGCGCGACCTGCGGCAGGTGGACACGGCGTACCGCTACGGCGGCGAGGAGTTCGTCTGCCTGCTGCCGGAGACCGAGGCGACGGGCGCGATGATCGTGGCCGAGCGGCTGCGGGACGGCATCGTTTCGGCGCGCATCGCGCACCCCGCCAACCCGCCGCTCGGCATCGTGACGGTCAGCCTCGGCGTCGCCACGTTCGACATGCGGGACCAGGGCGAGGACCTCGTGCGGCACGCGGACGCCGCGCTCTACGCGGCCAAGGCCGCGGGACGGAACTGCGTCGTCACCTACGGGCCGCACTGCGTCGTCCCAGCTGGTCGCTGAGCCCCCCGAGGCACTGCACCCGGCGCGACCGCCGCGCCCGGCGCGTCCCGCCACGGCTCGCCACGGCTCGCCGCGGGTTGCCGCGGGGCCGCGGCCGCCGTACGCTCCGCCGCATGAACGACAAGATCCGCATCAAGTACTGCGGGGCCTGAAACTACGAACCCCGGGCCGCGAGTCTCGCGGCCACGATCAAGAACGCGCTCGGGATCGACGCCGAGCTCGACCGCGGCTCCGGCGGGGTCTTCGACGTGTTCGCCGGCGCGCGCCTCGTGTTCTCGAAGCACGCCGAGGGGGACGATTTCCCCGACGAGCAGGAGATCCTGCGCCGGCTCCGCGCCCTCCCCTGAGGCGCCCTAGGGGCGATCGAGCGAGGCGCAGACCTGCAGCCACTCGTCGGCCAGGGGGCGCGCGTCCGGTTCGAGGGCGGAGAGCCCCGGTCCCGCCACGAGGCTCTCGAGGCGGGCGCAGCTGCCGGCGAGGTCGCCCCAGCCGCGGCGGATCGTCGCGATCTCCCAGAGCAGGCGGGCGTCCGTGCGCCGCAGCTCTTCCCCGGGCAGCGGCCCGGCCGGGCACGCGGCGGGGTTCCCCTTCGCGCGCAGCGCCAGCAGGTCCTCGGCGCCGCGCAGCCAGAGCGCCTGGTGCGGGATGCCCCGCCCGGCCGCGAGACGCCGGCCGGCGTGGCGCGCGGCCGCGCAGGCGGCGTCGCGGGGCGCCTCCGCGGCGTGGGCGTCCTCGATCAGGCGCGCCGCGGCGTTCCCGTCGCGCTCGACGATCCGGACCGCGAGCCGGGCGTCGGTCGCCTCGACGTCCCCGTCGCGCACGCGCCTCTCGAGGCACGCCGCCGCGACCGGCGCGTCCGCGACGAAGGCCGGGCAGCGCGCCGCGACCCGCGCGACGTCCGGCCCGCACGCCGCCGCGAGGCCGTCGAGCAGGCAGGCGCGTTCCGGCGGCAGGATCCCCGACGGGCCACAGATCGATTCGATCACGTCCGGCGCGGCGTCCGGCGCGGCGTTCGGCGCGGCGTCCGGCCCGGCGTCCGGCGCGGCGTCCGGCCCGGCGTCCGGCGCGGCGTTCGGCCCGGCGTCCGGCCCGGGACCGGCCCGAGCGGCCGCGGCCGCCGGAGCGGTCCGGGACGGCGCGGCGGCGGGCGGCCACGCCGCGCAGTCCCAGCGCGCGCGCCCGTCGACCCGCGAGAGCCCCTTCTCGACCGCCGACACCCGCGGCGGGTCCGCGCCCGTCTCGACGACGAAGAACTGCGGTCCGGGCCGGGCCACCGCGCCGGACACCGCGAGCCAGTACCGCTCTTCGCCGAGCGCCGAGAGCCGGGCCCAGGGGATGGACGTCGAGAACGCGTCCCGCTCCGTGCGCCGCAGCGGGACGGGCACGCGCCACGCGCGGCCGTCCTCCTTGCGCTTCACGTTGAGCTGCGCGAACTGCAGCGGGGTGAGCGGCTCGCAGAGTTCCAGCGCGAAGCCGAAGCGGCCGTCGTCGGACCGCTGCTCGCCCGTGGTCACCGCGTCCTCGTAGCGGACCGTCGGCCGGAACGAGCGCTGCACGAGGTAGGCCTGCAGCGGCAGCAGCAGCGCCGCGGCGAGCGCCCCCGCGCGCGCGCCGCGGCGGTGCAGCCAGCGCGAGGGGAGCGCGGCGGCGACGGCGGCCGCCACGAGCGTGACGAGCACGGCGTACGCGCCGCCGACCACGTCCGGGACGTGCGCGCCGGAGCCGGTGGAACGCACCCACGCGACGGCGGCCAGGATCCCGTGTCCGGCGGCGAGGGCGAGGAGCCCTCCCCGCCATCCGCGTCCCGCCCGTGCGCCGGCCGGCGGCGCGGAAGGGGAGCCCGGCGGCGCGGAAGGCCCGCCCGGGGGCGCGGGAGGGGGCGCGGACGCGCCGGCAGGCGGCTCCGTCCCGCCTGCGGCGGTGGGCGGCGTGGTCGCGCGGGGATCGTTCATGCTCTCGCCAGTCTGGCCCGCCCCCGGGGGGCTTGCTACCCTACCTGCTCCCCCCGGCCCGGCGGAAGGTACGCGGTGCGGGACCGGGCGGCAGCGAGGACACGTGAACGGCGGACCGCGCGGGCCACGCGACGACTTCTTCTGCTGGAAATTCCGCGTCTGGTACAACCTGCGCGATTGCGTGTACCGCCACGCCTTCGAGACGCACCCGGACTGCGCCGACTGCCCGCAGGGCGCGTCGAACCTCCGGCTGCTGGGACGCGTCCCGGCCCCGCCGCGCTGGGCCGCGGTCGCGCGCGCCGTCGGCGACGCGCCGCTGCGCGTGGCGGCGCCGGGTGACGACGAGGAGGCGGGCGGTTCATGACGGTGCGGCGCACCACGGTCCCGCCGGGCGTCCGCGCGCTCAGGAAGGTCGAGCTGCACCAGCACGTCGACGGCTCGATCCCGACGCGGACGATGTGGCGGCTCCTCAAGCGGCACGGGCTCAACCCGGTCGAGTCGCACGCCGACATGCGGCGCCGCCTCGAGCTGCAGGTCGAGGAGGAGGGCTCGCTGCTCGCCTACCTCGACAAGTTCTACTACCCGCTCTGGATCACGCAGTTCTACGAGAACGTGCGCGAGGTCGCCGAGGACATCGTCCGCGAGGCCGTCGAGCACAACGTCCGGGTGCTCGAGCTGCGCTATTCGCCGGTGATCCACACCTACGCCGGACTGACCGTGCGGCAGGCGATCCGGGCGGTGCTCTCGGGCATCAACGCGGTCCAGCGGGACGTGCCGGACCTGAAGTGCGGCCTCGTCCTGATCGCGATGCGGCAGCACGGGCCGCACATCGCGAAGATCCTCGCCCGGCAGGCGCTCGGCGAGGCCGAGCACCTGCACGAGCGCTCGGGCGTGGTCGGCTTCGACATCGCCGGCCCCGAGCGCGGCAACCCGCCGCGGCTGTTCCACGAGGCGTTCGACATCGCGCGGGCGGGCGGGCTCGGCGTGACCGCGCACGCGGGCGAGGACGCCGGGCCGGACTACGTCTGGCAGGCGATCGACGAGGCCGGCGCGGAACGCGTCGGCCACGGCTGCTCGGCGGTCCAGGACAAGGCGCTGATGAAGCGGCTCGCGCGCGACCGGATCCTGGTCGAGTGCTGCCCGACCAGCAACTACCAGACCGGCGCCGTGAAGAAGGGCACGCCGCACCCGGTCCTGAAGTTCCTCGAGGCCGGCATCCCGGTCGCGCTCTGCACCGACAACACGACGGTGTCGGTGACGGACCAGGACGCCGAGGCGGCGCGCCTCCTGCCCCAGCTCGGCAAGGACGGCCTCAGGATCCTGAAGGAGATCCACCTGACGGCCGCCCGCCACACCTTCATCGGCCGCGTGCCGCGGAAGACGCGCGCGGGCGAGCGGGCCGCCGGACGTGCCGGCACCGCCCCCCGCGCGGCGGGCCGATGACCGGGGCCCTCCGGACGGGACGGCGGGCCGGGATCGCCGCGCGGGTCGCGGGCCTCGCGGCGGCCGCCCTGCTCGTGCGCGGCGCGGCG
>JADHED010001586.1_pt1 | contig 18614 bp, 15 predicted proteins | sample 8952041 | NCBI WGS metagenome assembly JADHED01 (sample SAMN16124423, study PRJNA663239) | bioreactor sludge metagenome | isolation source: sludge (control) | place: India:Bengaluru | collected 2018-09-08
GGTTGTCGCTGCACAACATATTGAATCGCGTGCACTTTCGGCACAAACAGGATGTGCGCTCTGTTTGTGCCAGTGCACTCGGGAACCACGGAAGGAGCAAGAACGATGCAGGACGAACTGTCAGCCGAGGCGTACTTCGCGAACGTTCGGAAGGAGATCGAAGGGCCGTACGGGGCACTCGAGGGCAAGAAGGCGCTCGTGCTCGGGATCGCCAACAACCAGTCGATCGCCTATGGTTGCGCGCTCGCGTTCAAGGCGTTCGGCGCCGAAGTGGCGATGACGTACCTGAACGAGAAGACCAAGAAATACACCGAGCCGCTGGCGGAAGCCCTGGGCGTGCGGCCTGAGCTGTATTTGCCCTGTGATGTCACCATTGAAGGCCAGCTCGAAGCGGCGTTCGATGTCATTGCCCAGCATTGGGGCAAGCTCGATATCGCCCTGCACTCGATCGCGTTTGCGCCCCGCGACGACCTGCACGGCCGCGTTGTCGACTGCTCGCGCGAGGGTTTTCTGACCGCGATGGACATCTCCTGCCACTCATTCATCCGCATGGCGCGCTTCGCCGAGCCGCTGATGACGGACGGCGGCGTCCTGATCACCATGACCTATTACGGCGCCGAACGGGTGGTCGAGCATTACAACGTGATGGGCCCCGTAAAGGCGGCGCTGGAAGCCTCGGCCCGTTATCTCGCCGCCGAATTGGGCCCGAAGGGCATTCGCGTGCATCCGGTCTCGCCAGGACCGATCAAGACCCGGGCGGCCTCGGGCATCGGCGGCTTCGACGAACTGATGGAGAAGGCTGCCGAGCGGGCACCGCAGCGCGCCTTGGTCAGCATCGAAGATGTCGGTCTTGCCACCGCCTTCCTGGCGAGTGACTACGCGAAGTTGATCACCGGCGACACGATGTACATTGACGGCGGTTACCACATCGTTGGCTGAAGGCGAGGCACCAAGGACACACGCACGGGAAGAGGGAAGCACGGCACGGGGAGCCTTGGCCGCCTATTTTGACTGTTCCTTGGCGCCATGCGCGCTTACGGTAGCATAGATCATGAGCCGACCCGCCGCTGACGCGGAACAAGGAAATGCCGGGCGATGGCAAGAAAGGGGGGGAGACAGTTAGCGTGTTGATTGGTGTTAGCGCCCTGTGACGGAACTCGCTCACCTCCTCGGCGGGGTTGCCGAGGCACTGAAGCTGGTGTTGGAAGGCGCGGCGCTCATCGCCGTGATTTGCGGCATCGTATCCGCGGCCTCCCTTGCCGCCAGCGTGGCGCGTACGCGCTCGGCGACCGCGCTCATCGATCTTCGCATCCGCTTCGGCTCATGGCTCGCCGTCGCTCTGGAATTCCAGCTTGGCGCCGACATTGTCGCGACAACGGTGGGCCCGAGCGCCGACGCGCTAATGCAACTCGGTCTGGTCGCGCTGATCCGCACCTTCCTCAACTTCTTTCTGGGCCGCGAACTCGCCGAGCAGGCGAAGCTCAAACAGGCGATCACCACGCCGACAGCGACAGGAACCTGATCGCAGGACTGGGAGCAGGCGCTTCGCCCTGGTGCACTGGCACAAACAGAGCGTCCATCCTGTTTGTGCCCAAAGTGCACGCGATTCAATATGGTGCGCAGCGACAACCTTGCTCGGGCGTGAATCGCCCGATCGGGTCGCTGCACTAGCGGAGGCGCCGGCGCTTGATGCGCTCGAGATCGTTCTGTGCTTGCCGGTAGTCCGCGAGCGGAACACAGGCAGGGGCGGCGATCTCAGCGGCCTTTGCCGCTGCGCAGCGCTGGCGCCGGAGTTGCTCACCGGGCACGCGGAGAGCGAGTTCATCCTCGATGGCATGGATGAAGGCGGTCGCCTCATCGAAGCGCTCCTGGCGCATCCGCATCGTCGGCGCGGTTACGACCCGAGCCCGCCACCGCTTCCATTCGGCCAGCATCATCCGCAACGTACGATCGGGCACCGTGTTTAATGCTTCCGCAGCGTCCGGCCGCTTTCCGTCCGATGCGAACCCACCACCTCCGGCAGTCATCGATCCGGTCTCCGCACTCTTCGCCAAGCCGTGGAACTCAGCAACCACCCAGAAATACGCCGATGGCCACCCGCTCACAAGGGACCGCGCTCGGTCGGGCCCTAGGGATCGTGTATAAGCACGCCACCAGGAGAGCGGCAGCGGGATGGGACGCACCTGATGGGCGTCGAACTGCATGACAACCGGGGCCTGATCTGCGGCTTCCACCTACAGTCGCAGGGGCCCGCGATTGCCATCGAGATTGGGGCGGTTTCTGCAATCGAGCCGCCGGCCGGTGCCCTTTGGCTGCATTTTAACCTCAATGACGGTCGCGCCCGCACCTGGATCGGCGGCTGTGCGTGGCTGCCGGCCGAGGGGCGCGAGCGGCTCTTGGGTTCCGAGCGGAGCGCCTTGCTGGAGGTCTGGGGAAACGCGATCACCGGCGCCCTCGCCGACGTTTATTCCGACGATCCCGAGCGCTTCGGTCTCGTTTACGTCTACGTGGATCAGAGCTGCCTGATCAGCGGCAGGCGCCACCCGGTTACGGCTGCCGCGCTTCTGCACGCGGACTTGGCGGCTGGGCTCCCCATCGACACCACGCCGGCGCTGTTCAACCGGCTTTTCACCCATCTGGTCGCGACCCGGACCAAAGCAGTCGCCGAATTCGCGGCCGTGATCGATCAGGCAGAGGACCGGGTCTTTGCCGGTGCGTATCACGCCGTCCGGCTGGGCCAGCATCGCGGTGGCATGGCCCGCCTCCGTCGACAGTTGGTCGCCGACCGTAACGCTTGTGTCGATTTCTTTGCGCATCTGCCCGCTTGGTGGCCGAAACCAGCGACGAAAAACCTGCGCCGCCTCGGCGGCGCGCTGACATCGGCCGGCCAGGATCTCGAACTAACGGAGGATCGCGCCCGCCTGATCAACGAAGAGATCGATAGCCGGCAAATCGAACGGACCAACCGCAACCTCTACTTCGTATCCATGGCGGCTGCGGTGTTCCTGCCGATGACCGTCATTTCCGGCATCTTCGGCATGAACGTCGGCGGTTTGCCGTGGCTGGAAGATGCCAGCGGCTTTCGCTGGGTGATGGCGTGCATGGCTGCCGCGGTCGCGCTTGCCCTCGCGCTGTTCGCCTGGCGGCGGATGTTATAGCCGTCTCACGCTGCCGGCGTGACGGCGCGGTGCAACAGATACCGATCGTCGGCATTCTCGCGCAGGAAGGCGCCGAATTCCTTCTTCAGCTTCGGAATCCGGAACAGCATGCCGATCGGCGTCTTCTTCGTCTTGGTGATCAGCGTTGAAGGGTCGAAGTAACCTTGCGCGTTGTCGATGCTGAGAACAAACGGTGGGTGACCGTCGCGCACCAGGATGCAGCTCATGATCAGGGCGCCGGTGCGATGATTACCCTCGATAAACAACTGCGGTTCGCTGAGAAGGCGCACATAGACGCCGGCCGCGCGGGTCCATGCCGTCTCGTCGCGGTGGAGTGCGTACCACGCGGCGAGATCACTGATGGTGCCGCGGTCCTCTTCGTAGAAGCGCTGTGCGGTGGCTTTAAGGTGCGCGTCCTCTCGGATGCGTTCGAGCGGATCGGTCCCGCACAGAACCAGCGCATTCAACTCAAGGAAGTGCCTCGAAGCGCCGATGGCGAACAGATCGACGCCACCGGCGGCGAGCGCATCGACATAACGGTAACCGGCCATCATGTTGGTGATGACCTGGTCGTCCAAGGTATCGCGCGGCGTATTGATGACGCGATTGATCTCGGAAAAGTTGCGCTGGACGGTGCGCAGCGAGGACTCGATCGCGTCGAGATCGAGGACGTGCTCTCCCATCCGCAGGATCCCCCTTACGTGCCGACGGGCGGACTTGACTGCGGCGCAGTCTCAGTACCGCACGCTCGCCAGGACGCGATTTCCCTGCTCGACGGCGGCTGGCGGCAGCGGGAGGTAGCCAAGCTCCTGCGCGTAGCGCTGGCCCTCGGCCAGACCCCAGCCGGTGAAACCCACCATTCGTGCACCGAGCGCAGCATTGTCATACTTACCATATAGCAGAAGCCAACTATAGGTCACGATCGGATAAGCATCAACGCTGTCCGGATCGCTGACGGCGAAGCGCTCCTGCTCGGTTGGGCGAGCGGCCGCTGCTGCCAGGGCCGCCTGGCCGGCCACCTCGACTGGGCGGACAAAGGTGCCGGCCTTGTTCTGCAGGCTCGCCACAGGCAAGCCAAGGCGGCGCGCAAATCCATACTCGACATAACCAATCGAGCCTTCGCTGATTTTGATCCGCGCCGACACCCCTTCGTTGCCTCGCGCCAGCATGGCCGTTCCGGGCCAGTCAATCCGCTTGCCGACACTCGGTCCGCTGCCTTGCCGCCAGTTGGGGTCGATGGCGGCGAGATGGCTGGTGAAGGCGTGCGTGGTGCCGCTGCTGTCCTGGCGCGCGACCACGACGATGTTTCGCTTCGGCAACTTGAGATCAGGGTTGGCCGCCTGGATGCGCGGATCGCTCCAGAGGGTGATCTTGCCGGAGAAGATATCGACGTAGACGTCGCGCGGCAGCCGCAGATCGCCGCTGACGCCGCTGATGTTGTAAGCGAGCACGATCATGCCGGCGGTCGCTGGCACCATGACGACTCCGCGGCTGATTTGCGATGCTTCCTTCTCGCTGATCCGCGTGTCGCTTGCTCCGAAATCTACCGACCCGGTGATGAAACGGCTGATCCCTTCGCCGCTGCCGACGGAATCGTAGGTCACCGACACTTGAGGATTCGTGGCGCCGTAAACCTGGCTCCACTTCTCGTAGAGCGGCGCCGGAAAGGTTGCTCCCGCGCCCCGCAGCCATACCTTGTGCTCGCCCTCGGCAGCACGCGCCGGTGCAGGTCCAGAAGCCCACGCGGCGAGGCACAGCCCGGCGCAGGCGAACAAGGCCGCCCCGCGGGCAAGGGTTCGAACGATGCGCATTGTTGCCGACCCCTTCCAGACCTAGCTGAATTCGCCGCGGATGTATTCCTTGGTAAGCTGCTCGCGGGGCGCCTCGAAGATCTGCTTCGTTTCACCCATCTCCACGAGGTAGCCAGTCCGCCCCCCCTTTGAAATATCAACAGCAAAGAACGAGGTGATATCGGCCACGCGCATCGCCTGCTGCATGTTGTGGGTGACGATGACGATCGTGTAGTCGTCCTTAAGGTCCAGCATCAGCTCTTCGATGCGCCGCGTCGCGATCGGATCGAGAGCCGAGCAGGGCTCATCCATCAGCAGCACGGCGGGATCCGTTGCGATCGCGCGTGCGATGCACAGCCTCTGCTGCTGACCGCCCGAGAGCGAGAGGCCGCTCGCTTTCAGCTTGTCCTTGACCTCGTCCCACAGGGCCGCCCGGCGCAGCGCATGCTCCACCCGCTCATCGAGGTCGCCCCTGAAGCGGTTCAGGCGCAGGCCAAAGGCGACGTTGTCATAAACGCTCATCGAGAACGGGTTGGGCTGCTGGAACACCATGCCGATGTAGCGGCGGACCACCACCGGATCGACCTTGCCGCCGTACACGTCCTGGCCGAGGAAGTGGACGTGGCCTTCCAGCCGAAAGCCAGTGATCATGTCGTTCATGCGGTTGAGGCTGCGCAAGACGGTGCTCTTGCCGCATCCAGACGGACCGATGAAGCCGGTGATCTTGCCCTTCTGGATCGGAACGTGACTGTCCCGCACCGCCAAGAATGTGCCGTAGAAAATCTTCGCGACCTTGCAGTCGATGGCGATTTCACGAGCCGCAGGTTCGCGCGCAGCTGCAGTTCCGGTTGCCGCGGGTTGCATAACAGCCATTGTCGGATGTCCCTTCGCTATCCTTAGGTCTTGGGCCTTTTAAGCCTTGGGCTTGCCCAAGAGGCGGCTCAGCACGTTGAAGACCAGCACGATCAACACAAGCACCAGAGAGGCTGCCCAGGCGAGTTCGATCTGGTTGTCAAATGGCATGCTGGAGAAATTGTAGATCAGGATCGACAGCGACGCCGTCGGCTCCCGCAGGCTCGACAGCCAGTAGTTGCTGAACAGCGCGGTAAACAGAAGCGGCGCCGATTCACCGGCAACGCGGGCGATGCCGAGGATAACCCCGGTGAGGATACCCGGCAGCGCCGTCGGCAGCGTCACCTTCCAGATGGTTTGCGTCCGCGTGCACCCCATGCCCAGCGCCGCGTCCTTCATCTTGCGCGGCACCATCTTCATCGCCTCCTCGGCGGTGAGGATCACGGTCGGCAGCATCAGCACGGAAAGGGCGATACCGCCCGCGATCGCCGAGTAGCCGCCCATGGTCAGCACCACTGCGGCATAAACGAACACGCCGGCAAGGATCGAGGGGAACCCCGTCAGCACCTTGGCGAGGAAGCGGGTGATGGCCGCAAGCTTGCTGGTCGGTCCCAGTTCGGCAAGGAAGGTGGCGGCCAGAATGCCGATCGGAATGCTGATCAGTGCAGCGATCCCGACCATGACCAGGGTACCGACGATGGCATTGCCGAAGCCGCCGCCGAGCTCGAACCCGGCCGGCGGCAACTCGGTGAACAGCACCGTGCTCAACCGTGCCCCGCCCTTGACCACCAGCATGTAGAGCACTGAAAAGAGCGGAATGCTGGCGATCAGGGCGACGATCCAAGTGCCCCCGCTCAACATCGCGCTGCGCAGCGCACGGCGCTCCCCGAGCGTCTTGTTGAGATTGGGCGCGCCGGTGGTGGTCGGAGCCTGCATGACTATGACTTTCCGGAAATTCTGCGCTGAGTCAGGTTGAGGATGAAGGTGCCGATGACGTTGACCACCAGCGTGATAAACAGCAGCACGAGGGCCGCATACATGAGCGCCTGGACCTCGACCCGCCCCGCTTCCGGGAAGCTCGACGCGAGGAGTGCCGCGAGCGTGCTGGCCGGCGAGAACAACGACAGGCTGATCTGGTTGGAATTGCCGATCAGCATGGCGAGCGCCATGGTTTCCCCGAGCGCCCGGCCGAAGCCCAGCACCATCGCACTCAAAATCCCGCCGGCGGCGGTCGGCACCATCACCTTCAGGATCGCCTCCCACCGCGTCGCGCCCATGCCGTAGGCGGCCTCCTTGGTTCGATAGGGCACCAGGTTGAGGGCGTCCTGGGAGATGGCGGCGACCGTCGGCAGGATCATGATGGCGAGGACGATGGTCGCCGGCGCCAGTCCCGGTCCGCTCAAAGAGGTGCCGAACAAGGGGATCCAGCCGAGATACTCGTGCAGCCAGTCGGCCAGCGGCCGGATCGCCGGAATGACGACAAAGATGCCCCACAGCCCAAACACAACGCTCGGGATGGCAGCCAGCATCTCGATAATGGTCCGGAAGACCATGGCCAGCTTCGGCGGCAGGAAGTCCTGCGTCAGGAAAATAGCGACCGTGAGCCCGAAGAACCCGGCGCTGATGAGCGCCAACAGCGAGCTGTACAACGTCCCCCAAATCTGGGGCAGGATGCCGAAACGCTCGCTCTGCACGTCCCACGTCGAGCTTGTCAGAAAGCTCAAGTGGTGATCCCTGATGGCAGGCATCGCCTGGCCACCGATCTCCCACAAGATGTACACAACAAGCGCGATGATAATCGCGGCCGCGACCAGAGTCAGGCTGCGAAACACCCGATCGGACAGATACTCACCCGATGACGGTGGCCGGGTGATCGCGTCAGCGGGCGCAGCACCGGCGAAAGGGTTCGAAGCCATGATCGCGTTGTCCCTGGTTGGCTCAATTCAACATGTCCCGCGCAACGACGCGGCGGGAGCGAGCCACGCCCGCCTCCGCCCGCCGTTGTTCCGCGGCACCTATTGGATCTGTTGCGAGGCTGCCAATACTTTCTCGACGACGCTCTCCGGAAGCGGAATGTAGCCCATGCTCGTCGAGATCTTCTGTCCCTCGGTTGCGGCGTACTTGACAAAGTCGCGCAAGACTGCCGCTTTCTTGTCGTCCTGGTCCTTGTAGAACAGCATCCAGGTGAAGGTCACGATCGGGTAAGCGTCTGCCCCGTCGGGATCTTCGACCCAGCCGCGCAGATCTGGCCCAAGCTTGGCGGCAGCGAGCGCCGCGACGCCTGTCTCGTCGCCGCCGGCGATGAAATTGCCGGCCTTGTTCTGCAACAGCGCCGTCTCCGCCTTGGTCAGCTTGGCATAGCCGTACTCGATGTAGCCGATCGCACCGGGTGTCTGCTTGATCGTCGCGGTCACACCATCGTTCTTGGGCGCGGCTACGAACTTGTCAGAGGTCGGCCACTGCACGGTGGTGCCGCTCCCGATCTTCTCTTTGAAGCTCGGGCCGACGGCGCTCAGGTGCTTGGTGAACACGAACGTCGTGCCGCTCGAATCCGACCGCCGCACGACGGTGATGGGCATATCAGGCAGTTTAATGTCCGGGTTGGCCGCCTGGATGCGCGGATCGTTCCACTTGGTGATCGCGCCGCTGAAGATGTCCGGATAGACATCGCGCGGCAGCTTGAGGCCCTTCGGACTGCCGGGAAGATTGTAAGCGAGCACAATTTCGCCGCCGGTCATCGGCAGCAGCACCACGCCGCTCTCAACCTTGGCAATCTCGTCGTCCTTCATCGCAGCATCACTGGCCGCGAAATCGACGGTCTTGTTGATGAAATCCTGAATGCCTGCGCCGCTGCCCTTGGCCTGATAGTCGATCGTGACGCCCGACGTCTTCTTGCTGAAGTCCTTGAACCAAGCGGAGTACAGCGGGAACGGGAAGCTGGCCCCCGAACCCACCATACGAACCTCTTGGGCCCTGGATGGGTGCGCGGTACCCACCGCAACGGCACCGATCAAACACAACGCGGTTAGCGCCCGCGTCAGGCGCGCCAACAACGGCATTCCCGCTCTCCCTTGTCCCATGGTCTTCCTTGGCGGCGACCATAGCAGGTCTCGGTTACACTATGATGACAGTGCCGTCGTATTGGCGTGGAAAGATGGGCGCGGCACCTGTCGTGGGCCGCTGACGCCAGCCATTGCCATCGTCAAAGCGGCTCCTTCCTGCGCTAAGGCGGTTCGTTTTTCAGCTTCGTTTTTCGGCCTCGATCGTCGGCTTCGCTTGTCGGCGCGGCCGGCCCGCCAATCCGTGCCAGGACCGTCTTTCCGTTTCGATACAAACTCTTAAGCGCATGTCTTGAAACTTTCACGGCGGGGTCATCGGCCGGCCATCGGCGTGGCCTAGAGGAGGCGTCGCCTGGAGGAAAGGCAAGCAATCGGGACAGCGATGCGGCAGCCAACCGGGTTCACAGAACCGCGGTTGGGATTGCCCCGGATTTCGGTCAGCGCGAGGGGAGATCATTCCAATGTCTGAAAGCCAACGGTTCGCAACGTTCAACGCTTCGCTCAATCGTGCAACCGAAGGGGCGCTGATTAGCGATCTGTCGACGACGGCAAACGCGCAGGCGCGCACCATCGCCGAGATCATCCAACGCAGCCATCCGGACGTCGTCCTGATCAACGAGTTCGACTTCGATGCGAACGGAACGGCAGCCCGGCTGTTTCAGGAGAACTGTCTCGGCCGCGCCCAAAACGGCGCTGCGCCGGTCACCTATCCCTACGTGTTCAGCGCGCCCTCGAATACCGGCACCGCATCCGGCTTCGACCTCGACAACAACGGCAGTGCCGTCACCACACCCGGCACGCCCGGCTACGGCAATGATGCCTTTGGCTTCGGCGACTTCTCCGGCCAATACGGCATGCTGTTGCTTTCCAAGTACCCGATCGTCGAAGACCAGGTCCGCACCTTTCAGAAGTTCTTGTGGAAGGACATGCCGGGCGCGCTGCTGCCCGATGATCCGGCAACCGCTGCTGCCGGGGATTTCTACTCCGCCGAGGAACTCGAGGCCTTCCGCCTGTCATCGAAGAGCCACTGGGACATCCCTGTCCTGATCGATGGTGAGATTGTCCACGTTCTCGCCGCGCATCCAACACCGCCGACCTTCGATGGCGCCGAGGACCGCAATGGGCTGCGCAATCATGACGAGATCCGCTTCTGGGCGGATTACCTCACGCCGGGGGAAGGGGGATATATCTACGACGATGCTGGCCAGTACGGTGGCCTCGGCAGCGGCCAGCGCTTTGTCATCATGGGCGATCAGAATGCCGATCCGTTTGACGGCGACTCTGCCGCCAACGCCATCCAGCAGCTGCTCGGCAATCCGCACATCGACAGCGCCCTGACACCCACCAGCGCGGGTGCCGTCGAGGCGGCAGCGCTGCAGGGCGGCGCCAACGCCAACCATCTGGGCAACCCGGTGTACGATACCGCTGATTTCGCCGACACTGCGCCTGGTAACCTTCGTGCCGATTACGTCTTGCCATCAACCTTTGGCTTTGCGGTCGCAGATGCGCAGGTCTTCTGGCCGACAACGGACGATCCGCTTTCGCGGCTGACGGGCAAATATCCGTTTCCCAGCTCCGATCACCGGCTTGTCTATGTCGATGCCGAACTGACGCCTTCGGCATCTTCGGCCGACCGCAACACCGTCGAAAGCGTCACCTACCTCGGGCAAGCCACCTTTCCCACGGGTTACCTCTTCGACGGTACCGAGGTCGGCGGCCTGTCCGGGCTTACTTACGATGCCGCCAACAAGGTGTTCTATGCCATCTCCGATGACCGCAGCGACATCAATCCCGCCCGCTATTACACGCTGAAGATCGATCTTGCCGACGGCAAGCTCAGCGATGGTGACGCCACCTTCACCGAGGTGACGACGTTGCTGCAGGCAGACGGGACGCCATTCCCGGCCAAGAGCCTGGATCCGGAAGGCATCACGCTCACCAGCCGCGATACGCTTTTCATCGCGTCGGAGGGTGACGCCAATGCGCTGGTTTCCCCCTTCGTCAACGCGTTCTCGCTCTCCGGCCAGCAGTTCGCCGAACTGCCGGTACCAGAGAAGTTTCTGCCGACGGCGGACAACTCGGCCGGAATCCGCAACAATCTCGCTTTCGAGAGCCTGACGCTGACGCCAGATCAGCACTACCTGTTTACGGCGACCGAAAACGCGCTTTATCAGGACGGGCCGGCCGCGAGCCTGACCGACGAAAGCCCGGCGCGCATCCTTCGCTACGACATGGCGACCGGCCAACCAACGGCCGAGTTCGTTTACGTCACCGATCCGGTGGCAGACGCGCCGGTGCCTGCCGGATCGTTCGCAACCAACGGCTTGGTCGAGCTCTTGGCCCTCGACAACACCGGCACGCTGTTGGCCCTTGAACGCGGATTTTCCACCGGCGTTGGCAACACGGCGAAGCTTTACGAGGTGCTGACCCAGCCGGCGACGGATGTCAGCTCGATCGCCAAGCTCGATGGCCTTGATGTCGACGCGATCGCTGAGAAGCGCCTGGTGTTCGATCTCGCTGACCTCGGTATCCCGCTCGACAACCTCGAGGCCATGGCTTTCGGTCCGCAGCTTGCCGATGGCCGGCAGAGCCTGTTCGTGCTGAGCGATAACAATTTCAGCAGCACGCAGGCGACCCAGCTTCTGGCCTTCGCGGTCGATATCGACACGCTGCCAGCGGTCGCCCCCAGTGTGGAAACGCCGGATCTCGCCCTCAGCGATCCCGCGAAACCGGATGCACCGGAAGCCGATCCCGATGATCCAGCGATCTGGGTCAACGCTGCCGACCCGGCGCGGAGCCTGGTGGTGACAGCGCTGAAGGATGCCGGGCTCAAGGTCTACGATCTCGCCGGGCACGAGGTGCAGAGCATCGCGCCCGACGGCGTCCGCTACAACAACGTCGATATCGTTTACGGCTTCACGCTTGACGGCAAGCCGGTCGACCTGGCCGTCGCCTCGGATCGGGAGAACGACACGCTCGCGATCTTCAGCATCGATCCGGAGAACGGGACGCTTGCTGGCGTGACTGCGAAGTCGATCCCGGCCTCGATCTTCGGTTTTGACGATGGGGAGCATACGGCCTACGGGCTCGCTTCCTACACCAGCCCGGTCGATGGCCACTCGTACGTCTTCGTCAGCGAGCGCGCCGGTGCGGGCCTCGCCCAGCTTGAACTGACCGATGCGGGCGATGGCACCGTCGGCGCGCGCACGGTGCGGATGCTGGAATTGCCGGTGCCGACCGGCGATCCCGAGGAATCGCAGTCGGAGGGGATCGTCGTCGACCGGGAAACCGGCACACTCTACGTCGGCATCGAGGCCGGCGGCCTCTACAAGTATTCGGCCGAACCGAATGGCGGCGACGCCTATCAGGTCGTGCACCCGGTGGATGGTCCCCATATCACCGCCGATCTGGAAGGCTTGGCGATCTACTACGGACCGAACGGAAGCGGTTATCTGATCGCCTCCAGCCAGGGTGACTCCAGCTACTCCGTGTTCTCCCGCGAGGGGACGAATGAATACCTCGGCAATTTCGTCGTCGGTCCCGCGGGCGGCATCGACGGCGCCGAGGAGACAGATGGCCTCGATATCGTCAGCGTGCCGCTGGGAACGGCTTTCCCGCAGGGCCTCCTGGTCGTCCAGGATGGCTCGAACTCTCCGCAGGCCATCGGCTTGGATAACGACGGCGAGGAAGTCCAGAACTTCAGCGCGAACTTCAAGTTCATCCCCTGGCAAGACGTCGCCTCTGCCTTCACGCCGGCACTCACGATCGACACTGCGGCGAGTGATCCGCTTGCGCCTGCCGCACACTCGCTGGTCAACGGCGTCGCTTCCGGCGATACCGATCAGACATCAACGGTCCTTTGGACGCGCAGCACGGTGCCGGGCCAGGTTACCTTTGAGCTCGCTACCGACCCGCAGTTCAGCAGCATCGTTCGCTCGGTGCAGACGGCGGTGGCCGATACGACGGTGCCGGTCAAAGCCGAAGTTGCCGGCCTCACGCCCGGTACCGAATACTACTATCGGGCAACCGATGCCGCGGGCGCCACGGCCGACGGTCACTTCACGACCGCCGCGGAGCTGGGCACTCATGCCGGGTTCAGCCTCGGAGTCAGCGGCGACTGGCGCGGCGAACTCGCACCGTACCCATCGGTCGCCAACGCCCCGGAACAGAACCTCGACCTGTTCGTTGCCCTGGGCGACACCATCTACGCTGATGTTGCGTCGCCGGGCTTGCTGGATGAGTCCGGCGTCGAGAAGGGCCAGGCCGAAACGGCAGCCGAGTACGGGCAGAAGTACGATGAGGTCTACAGCACCCGCTTCGGCGCCAACACGCTCGCCGACCTGCGCGCCTCGACGTCGATCCTGGCCAGCATCGACGACCACGAGGTCACCAACGATTTCTCGGGCGGTGCCGACGTTGCCACCGACTCCCGCTTCACCGATGCCGCCGGCACGCTGATCAACGACAGCACGCTGTACGACGCTGGCCTGCAGGCGTTCCAGGAATGGCACCCGCTGCACGACGAATACTATGGTGCGACCGGCGATACGCTCACCGCCGGCGAGTACCAGCTTTACCGCTTCAACACCTGGGGCAGCGACGCTGCGACCTTCGTCCTCGATAACCGTTCCTTCCGTGACGCTCCGCTTGAGAACGCCGATCTGACCAATCCGGCCGACGTCGCTCGCTTTCTCGCCCAGTCCTTCGACCCGAGCCGCACCATGCTGGGTGAGGCGCAGTTGGAAGATCTCAAGGCCGATCTCCTGAAGGCACAGGAAGACGGGATTACCTGGAAGTTCGTCATGGTGCCGGAGCCGATCCAGAATTTGGGGCCTCTCAGCGCTGCCGATCGTTTCGAGGGGTATGCGGCCGAACGCACCGAGCTCTTGTCCTTCATCAACTCCTCGGGAATCGACAACGTCGTCTTTGTCTCGGCCGACGTCCACGGAACGGTCATCAACAACCTGACGTATCAAACCGCGCCGGGCGGCGCACAGATCGCGACCTCCGCGTTCGAGATCACCACCGGCGCCGTTGCCTATGACGCGCCGCTGGCGATCGAGGCGATGAAGCTGGCTGCTGCGGCCGGATTGGTCTCACCGCAGCAACAGGCCTTCTTTGACAGCCTGCCGATCGCCCCCGACGCCGACAGCCTTCCGAATGACAAGGACGACTTCTTCACGACCGTGGTCAACGGCGTCCTCGATCAGGTCGGTTATGATCACCTCGGCCTCGACGACAACCTGCCCGTCGCCGCAGGCAAGATCGACGCGACGCTGACCGCGGGTGATTGGGTGGCGGCCTCGACATATGGCTGGACCAAGTTCGATGTCGATGCCACGACGCAGAAGCTTACCGTCACGACCTACGGCATCGAGCCCTATGCGCGCGAGGCGATTGAAGCCAACCCCGATGCCTTTTTCGCCAACGATCCGCAGATCGTGAGCCAGTTCGTGGTCAATCCGGTGCTGGCACACACTGCCGGCGCCGACGCCTCGATCCTGGTCGGCTGAGCACACAGTACCGCCGACGTGGGCCAGGCGAACCGCCAAATCTGGTGCCAAGGTGGTTGAAGGCTGGCCCACGGCTCCCGTGGGCTGAGGGGGGCGTCCGGTCGGTTCGTCGGCACCTTCACCGCGCCCGAGCGCACCTACTCCCGCTCCGCCGCGGGACGCGCTCCCAAACCCCGCGTTCTGCGCTGGCGGGTCGCGGAGTTTGGGCCCGGATTGCGTTGCGGCTTAGTCCGCGCTGCGGTCGCCTCACCGGTCCTTGGTGTGGTAGATGCGGTTCGGCATCATGTCGACGGCGTGCGCGACGCGGTTGGTGTAGTTGAAGAAGGCGGCGACGTCGGCGATGTCGAAGATGTCCCGATCGGAGAAGCCGACGTCACGCAAGCGCTGCCGGTCGGGCTCGGCGATCTCGTGCGGGGTGACGGTGAGCTTCCAGGCGAAATCAAGCATGGCACGCTGGCGCGGCTCAAGCTCGGCAACCCGGTAGTTCATCACCATCATCTCACCGAGCTCGGGATCACCCGAGAGCTCGCGCACTGCCTGGCCATGCGCGACCAGGCAGTAGTAACAGCGGTTCGCCGAAGAAACGACGACGGAGATCATTTCGCGTTCGAGCTTGGAGAGGCCGCAGGTCTCCTCGTCCAGCATCAACTGGTTGTAAAAGGCGCTGAACACGCGGAATTTCAGAGGGTTGATCGTGTAGGCGCGCAGCACGTTGGGGATAAGCCCCAGCTTTTCCTGGCACTTGCGGAAGTACTTCTGAATATCCGCGTCAAGCTTGCTGTCATCATCCGGCAGTTCCATCTTGATGATGTGTTCCGGCTGCGGCATTGCCCATCTCCTCTTCTATTTGTTGAACTTTCTATTTTTCCCTCATTGCGGTAGTGCACTGGCCGCACTGGCGAAGCCAGTGATCTGCGAGCACCAGCGCAACCATCGCTTCTGCGACCGGCACCGCGCGGATGGCAACGCACGGGTCGTGGCGGCCCTTGGTGACGATCTCGGCGTCCTCGCCAGCAACGCTCACCGTCTGCTGCGGCTTTGCGAGCGAGCTCGTGGGCTTGATCGCCAGCCGGCAGACGATGTCCTGACCGGTCGAGATGCCGCCCAGTACGCCGCCGGCGTTGTTGGAGAGAAACGCCACCGCGCCGTCCGCCATGCGCATCGCGTCGTTGTGGTCGCTGCCGGGCATGGCGGCGGCAGCGAAGCCGGCCCCGATCTCGACCCCCTTGACAGCGGGAATGCTCATCAGGGCCTTCGCCAAGTCGGCATCGAGGCGGTCAAAAACCGGCTCGCCGAGGCCTGCCGGAACGCCGCATGCGACAACCTCGACGATACCGCCAGCGGACGAGCCGGCACGGCGAACCTCGTCAAGAAACGCGGCCCAGTGTGGCACGGTCGCCGCATCCGGGCACCAGAAGGGGTTGCGCTCCGTTTCCTCCCAGTCCCAGCGGGTGCGCTCGATGGCGCACGAACCCACCTGGATCAGGGCACCGCGGATGCTGATCGACGCCACCACCTTGCGCGCGATCGCGCCGGCGGCAACCCGCATCGCCGTCTCCCGGGCGCTGGAGCGGCCGCCACCGCGGTAGTCGCGGATCCCGTACTTGCGCCAGTAGGTGTAGTCGGCGTGCCCCGGGCGGAAGAGATCCTTGATCGCGCCGTAGTCCTTGGAGCGCGCGTCCTCATTCTCGATCAGGAGGCCGATTGGCGCGCCCGTCGTCATTCCCTCGAACACGCCCGAAAGGATCCGCACCTGGTCGGTCTCGCGGCGCTGGGTGGTAAAGCGCGACTGCCCCGGCTTGCGGCGATCGAGAAACGGCTGAATGTCGGCTTCGCTTAAGGCGAGCCGCGGCGGGACGCCATCGACGATCGCACCGATGGCGGGGCCGTGGCTTTCGCCGAACGTGGTAACGCGAAATGCTTCGCCGAAGGAATTGCCGGCCATCGTCTAGGACTGGGGCGTGAACGACTCCAGGAGCGCGCGAACCTCGGGCGCGGAGTCGGCCGACATCATGCCGATCACGTTGTAGCCGCAGTCGACGTAGTGGACCTCCCCGGAGACTCCGGATGACAGATCGCTCAGGATATAAACGCCGGCGCCGGCAACATCGTCCAAGGTGACATTGCGGCGCAGCGGGGCGTTGTACTGGTTCCAGCGCAGGATGAAGCGGAAATCGCCGATGCCCGAGGCGGCGAGCGTCTTCATCGGTCCAGCGGAGATCGCGTTGACGCGGATGTTCTTCCGGCCGAGGTCTGCCGAGAGGTAGCGGACGCTCGCCTCCAGCGCAGCTTTTGCCACCCCCATCACGTTGTAGTGCGGCATCACCCGCTCCGCGCCCATGTAGCTGAGCGTCAACAGGCTGCCGCCGTGCGGCATCAGCTTTTCCGCCTGCCGGCACACTGCGGTGAACGAATAGCACGACACCAGCATCGTCTCGGTGAAATTCTCGGCCGTGGTGTCGACGTAGCGGCCCTTGAGCTGCTCCTTGTCGGAAAACGCGATCGCGTGCAGGACGAAATCGAGGCTGCCCCAGCGCTCGGCCAACGTGGCAAAGACCTGATCGAGCGAGGCGGTATCGGTTACGTCGCAGGGCAGGACCAAATCGCAGCCGAGCGACTGCGCCAACGGCAGTACGCGCTTGCGCAGCGCCTCGCCCTGATAGGTGAAAGCGACTTCGGCGCCGTGCGCGACCGCCGCCCGGGCAATGCCCCAGGCGATCGAACGGTCATTGGCCACGCCCATGATCAGGCCGCGCTTGCCGGCCAACAGCGCTGCAGTCTCGGTCATCCGGTGTTCGGTCCTAGGCCTGTTGCAAGGCGTGGCGGGCGCCGCCGCAGAACGAAATAGCTGGCCCTATCCGTCGGCTGCCATCCGCTTCGAGTCTGTGGTCACGCGCCTCGGTCGGCAATCGCGGTTTGACTCCCCGACCGTGGCCATATCGGAAGGGGCGGGATCCGTCAATGATTGCCGCTTTGCTGCGCGTCCGGGATTGCCGCTTCGCTTCGCGTGCTGGCCCTCATTTGCTCCTGAGCCGGAGCCGGATCTCTTGGCGGACCGCCTCCGGCAGCTCGTCTAAGGCTTCTTCCACCGTGTGCAGGGCGCGGCGCGCGGCGTACAGCTGATCGAGCAGGGAGAGAACAAGGCCCAAGGCTTCGTCGCCGACCAGGAACTCGCCGCGCAGTTCACGGATGAGCGCAATGCGCGCCTCGTCCACCTCATCGAAGACCGGGCCGTGCGGCGTCAGTTGCGGTCGCACCCACTGCTGGTCGATCCATGCGTTCAGTTCGACACGCTCCAGGCTGTAGCAAGTGAGGATCTCTTCGAATGTCGCCATGGTTCGCGGTTCCGGTTCAGCGTTGACGCACACGATAGGTGTGCCGCTCTGCCCACTCGCGCACGAAGCGCTCCAGCTCTGGGTCGATCCGCTCCGGCAGGATAACCTGCAAGGTGACGTAGAAGTCGCCGCGCGGACCGCCGCCGGAGGGCGGAGCACCCTTGCCGCGCACGCGCAACCGCATGCCGGAGTTCGATCCGCGGGGGATGGTGAGGCTGACCGGTCCGTCGGCGGTCCCAACCTCGATCTTGCCGCCGAGAACCGCCTCGGGCAGGCTGATCGGCAAGTCGGCGTAAATATCGGTGCCCTCGCGCCGCATCTGCGGATCCGGGCGCACCTTCACCTCCAGATGCAGATCACCCGCTTTGCCGCCGCCGGGCATGCCCTGGCCGCGCAGCCGCAGGACTTGGCCGTCCTCGGTACCCGGCGGTATAGTGACCTTGACCTTGCGGCCGTCCGGGAGGACCATTTCGCGGGTCGCGCCGTTGACCGCATCGAGGAAGTCGACCTCGACCTGCTGCCGCACATCCATCCCGCGCGCCCGCGCCTCACGCCGCTGGCCGCGGAACAATTCAGCGAAGATATCGGTTCCCTCGAAGTCGCGGAAAAACTGGCCCGGATCCGTATAGCGGTTGCCGGGGTCGGCTTCGGCAAAGTCGCGGTAGAATCGCCGCTCGGCCTTCGGCGCGCCGGAGGCATCGATCTCGCCGCGGTCGTAGCGGGCCTTCTTGTCCGGATCCGAAAGGAGGTCATAGGCTGCCGCGACCTCCTTGAACCGGTCCTCGGCCTTGGTGTCGCCAGGGTGCAGATCCGGGTGCAGATCGCGGGCAAGCTTCCGATAGGCCTTCTTGATCTCCTTGCTTCCGGCGTCCTTGGGAACGCCCAGCACCGCATAAGGATCGCGCAT
>JADHED010001588.1_pt1 | contig 18597 bp, 17 predicted proteins | sample 8952041 | NCBI WGS metagenome assembly JADHED01 (sample SAMN16124423, study PRJNA663239) | bioreactor sludge metagenome | isolation source: sludge (control) | place: India:Bengaluru | collected 2018-09-08
AATGGTAAAACTGGCATCCATTAGGATGCTATTGAATAAAATTTAAACAGGCTCTTATATGTCAAAGATAAATAAAAACCTTTCTATTGAAACCTTACGTGGCATTGCTATTCTTTTAGTGGTGATGGGACATGTAATTGGCTCCGGACCTAGTGGAGGAATGAAGATTGATTTCCCTCATCCATTGCGATATTTATATGTATGGATTGATTATATTCAAATGCCTCTTTTTACTGCTATTGCCGGTTGGGTGTATGCACTGAAACCTTTTTCAACACTCCCTAATTTTAGCTTTTTCGTTCGTAAAAAGGCTCTGCGCCTGTTAGTGCCTATGGCTATTGTAGGAACTCTATATTTTCTTACACAATATTTTATGCCTGGTACAAATCAGAAAGGAGACTTATTGCAATTATGGCGCATTTATATTTTTCCATATACTATGTATTGGTATCTGCCTTCTCTCTTCTTGATATTTGTGTTGCAGTTCTTTGTTGATAAGAAGAGCTGGATGGATACTCTTGGAAAGTGGGGAATGTTGTGCATTATTGCAATTATTCTAAGTAGAATGAATGATGCTTGGATATTGCATGATATACCCAATTTTTTTAGTTTTAAAGGTGCTTTGAATCAATTACCTTATTTTTTTGCAGGAGTTGCTTCCCAACGTTTTGCTATACAAATATATAATAGAATTGGTAAGCGTATTGTTATTATAATGGCGCTGTTGGGTATTTTTCTTATAAATGCAGTATGCTTTTTCCATGAATCTGCTTTTTGGATTATGCAACTTTACCCTCTGACTCAAATTCCCACATTATTTTTATTGTTATCATTAAAAAGATATAATCGCTTTTTTACTTGGATAGGGGGGTACGCATACAGTATTTATTTGTTCCATGGTTTTGGAACTTCGGGAGGGCGTATTCTTTTGAAAATGATGGGAGTTCAGTCTGTGATGGTGATTTTTCTATTTGCAAATTTCATTGCCATACTGTGCTCTATACTAATTGATAAAATTTTTACTCATTTCAAGCTATTGCGTATCTTACTTCTGGGAAAGAAATAGTATAGACCCTTTTATTCTCATTACTAAATGCTTAAGGGTCATATCTCCATTTTTTTCTCTTTACTTTTGATAATGCAATTCTTCTGATAACCATTTCTTCACCTCGAAACAAGGACATTGTTTAGTCCACTCCATGGGTTCTATCTCTCCGTTATGGTTGAGGTCGGGGCTAAGGTCGCGGTGACCCACCACTTTGGCACCGGGATAATCGGACAGTAGCACGCGCACAAGCACGCGGAGGGAATGGCGTTGCCAGGAAGTACGGGTGTCTTTGGGTAACCCGTGAACATCCAGTCCGCCTTCGTAACAAATGCCGATGGAGTGGGCGTTGTAGCCGCGGGCATGGGCACCGGGTTTTTCTATCGGGCGGGTACTTCTGATGTCGCCGTTGCGACGGATGTAAAAGTGATAGCCGATGCCATCTATCCCACGCTGGCGATGGGCGGTTTCGAGTGTTTGCTCGCTGAAAGGACGGTCTTCACGCGTGGCACTGCAATGTATGACGATTAGGTTTATTGTTCTCATTAGTGTGTAATATATTAGTTGAAGAAAAAAAAGGGGGAGGTGTATCCTCCCCCTCGTTCATCACGGTTTATGCCGGATGTCAGGCAGTCATGGCGTGTGCGCTGATGGCACCCAAAATGGCTGATGCAATGGCAATAACTACTTTCAGGACAGTGTCCCAGGTTGACTTTTTCATAAGAGTTTAGGTTTAAATAAGATTATGGGTTAATTGTAATCAAGTCTTTCAAAGTAGAAGATCGGAGCTCTTACCCTAATGGATCATCATCTTTGCCACCACCGGTGTTGTCTCCGCTGCTGCTGCCACCGTCTGTGCTGCCTCCCGATTTTCCGTTATTGGCTTTAGGCGTTTCCAGTTCGAAGACAATGTTGTTCGGCATTCCCTTGGTCGTGGCATTGCTGTCGTTTGTCAGGCGGAGGGTACTGTCTACTTTGAAGCGGATATGTACCTGGTCAATGTTGCGCACGGTACAGTCTTTCGGATCTTCGGTGGCCTTGCAGTGAAAAGTGGTGTAGAATGTACCGAATCCATCAAGTTTCAGACGGTTTCCATCACACAGGATGGTTTTCATCCCACGTACCAGAGATTTGATGACATGCTCCACATCTTCGGCAGAGAGTGATCCCAGACCTTCGATCTCGTTGGACAGGCGTTTGATGTCGTAAGTGAGCGCTGTGCCGGCCTTACGTTTAAGGGTGTTGACTAATGACGAATTTTTATCGCCAAGAATTTTTCTGCGCTGTGTGCGCACTACAGTTACTGTTGCCATAATAATTAAAATGTTTAGGTTAAATAAAACGGATTAATTTACCGTAACGATCGGGAGGGAAGAGGGCTTGGCGGCAATGTGCTCTCGGATTTTCTATTGATGGTTGAAGGAGCATTCCGTGCTGTCCTGTTCTCCCTTTCGTTTCGGTGAAACAAAGATACAACAGGGCGGAAGCGAAAAATCGTGTTCAGTAAGTTTCAGTAAGTTTCAGTCGACTTAAGTAACGTTTTTGAACGTTATTTACTTTTATTTCCGTTTATGCAGCAGGAATAATATTTGTTTTCACGCTTTTCTCACGCTCTTTTCACGTACGTGATTTCATTTTCACGCTCTTCTCACGTTTTTCTCACGTACGTGATTTCATTCTCACGCTCTTCTCACGTTTTTCTCACGCACGTGATTTCATTTTCACGCTTTTCTCACGTTTTTTTCACGTACGTGATTTCATTTTCACGTTTTTCTCACGCTTTTTTCACGCACGTGATTTCATTCTCACGCTCTTCTCACGTTTTTCTCACGTACGTGAATTCATTTTCACGCTCTTCTCACGTTTTTCTCACGCACGTGATTTCATTTTCACGCTTTTCTCACGTTTTTTTCACGCTGATCAATAGTTGCTTCTTGGGCAAATATGGAGTATATATGTCATTAAAAAACACTTTTATGCCTTGGTTTATTTGAGAAAATTCGCTATCTTTATAGTGTCAATACCGGATGTTCCCGAGGTGTAAAAATGATATTTTTAATGATAATACTTAAACTTTAATGATATGAATTCTTTTGTTGAAAGGGGGCAGATAGCTCCTTTCGTTATTCGAAGTTATGGCAAAGGTGAGCTTGCACAATGTTATATCCATGGTGTAATGCCCCAAACGGCTGTAAAACAATTTAAAGTGTGGATTCACAAGGCTCCGGGCCTGGAAGAACGATTGTGCGCTTCGGGGATGAGCTGCACCGACAGGCGGTATACGCCTGCCCAGGTGCAGCTCATTATTGAAGCGTTGGGGGTGCCTTAAATCCAACTTTCCGTCTCGAACCGGGTATTGACGGGGCCGGGGCACTCTACGTTGTTGACGATGGTAATGCCTTCTTCGCAGGGATTATAGCGCCCGTTCACTATATTGTATATAAAGAGTGCCTCGCCGTGTGTGCCCAGATGCTTGAATTTTACCTTGTCGATAAAGATGCTGACTATGCCTTTGGCGTCATCGCGGTGAACGATGATGCCGAAGTCCGCCTTGTTGAAAAAGTCGGCACTGCCGGCAATATCATACATCTCCACGCGTGGCCGGTCACCTGTGTTCGGGTTACGGTTGATTTTGCGCGGATGGGCCACAAGTATCACCAGGCAGCCGTTCTGTACGGCAAAACGACTGAGTTGGCTCAGCAATGACGAGAGGTATTGCAGTTCTGTCTGACCGGGAGGAATCTGTTGGTCGATGCGGTTGAGCGGGTCTATCACGAAGATGCGTATGCCACGTCGGGCCACCAGTTCGCGAGCCTTTTCCAGCACAACATCCAACGTGTAATCGTCTTCACCGGGCAGGATGTGGGTGACGTTGTCCGCCATAAACTGCTCCACAGCGGAATATTGTGTTTCGCTCATTCCGGTTTCCGGGGTGAATGCATAGCCGCTGAGTTTCTCGGCCAGCTTGCGCAGGTGGTAAACGATGGGTACGTTCTCGGGACTGAAAAAGCCTATCTTCCAGTTATGGCGCAGGCAGAGGCGGAGCGCCAATTCGTCTACCCATTCCGATTTTCCGTCGCCCGGTTTGCCGCTTACCACCATGAGGCGGCGCAACTCAAGTGTACAGTATTTGTCAAAGTTTTCCCAACCCGTTTCAGCACCTCCTCCGAGGCCGTTTTCGTAGAGGGCACGGAGTTCATCGTGCAGGTCGGTGGCGCTGTATGCACCTTCTATCGGTATTTCTTCGGCCTGCTCTAATGCGATGCGAAGGCTTTCTGCACCAAACGCGCACAGGTGCTCATTTGCATCCTTGCAGCCCGGGCCGTAGTTGACCAGCCGGCAGCGTTCGGAGCCCATACGGCGGACAAGTTCACTGCGTAGTTTCAGCCCCGCAGGATCGGTATCGGAGGCAATGTAGATGGTGTGCTTGTCCTCGAAATGGCTTTCTACAAAGCGGTCGAGCCACGTCAGGTTGCTGTTGGCACCCGAGGGTACGGAAATAGTGTCCGTACGTCCGATGGCAATGAATGACGCCGCATCCAGCTCGCCTTCGGTGATGATGCACTCCGGAGTGCCGTATATGGCATCCACATTGTAGGGGATGAGTTCGGCATTTTTCACCATTTTGAAGTGTTTCTGTGCACTGCGGAATTTGGTGTTGATGAGCGTGCCGTTTTCAAAATAGTTGAAACAGATGCATCGTTCCTCTTTCCCGGAATCGGGCATGTATTCCGTTTGTTCGGTGATGCGCAGGTCGCGGATGACACTTTGCGGGATGCAGCGCTGCTCTACCAGATATTTCTCCGTTTTTTCCGACAGGGTTAGTTTGGTGCTGTTGAAAACGGGACGTTGATAGTGCTGGGGTAGGACATGTTTCTTTTGTTGGTCCTTCAAGCGTTTTTCGCGCAGTTCGCCTTCGTCCGGCACATAGGCTTTCCAACCGCAATGGTGACAGTAGCACAGTCCGTCGTCCAGATTGACGGACAATGATTTGTTGCCTTTGTTGTGGCGTGTTTCGTTACAGTTGGGGCAGGTGGTTTTCATTTTCCCACTTGTACGCCCCTTGGTGTCAATGTGGTAAGCATGGAAATTTCTCATGACTTGATCGTTTTTTTTTGTTGCTTAAAATTATAATTAAAAAATGCCGGTTAATGCTCCGGATGTCTGTATACGTGCTTTGTCCCGCATCTCGGGGCATATCGCCTTGCATCCTCGGGCATATCGTCCCGCATCCCCGGGCATATCGTCCTGTAGCCCCGGGCAATCTGCCTTGCATCCCGGGCTTAGAGGGCTTGTTGCCCCGGGCAACTTCCTTTGTAGCCCCGGGCTGCGGGACGGGCATACGGAGAGTCCGGACAAGTGTCAGTTGTCGCGTCGTTTTTTCAGACTGACCCATTGCCGGAGCATACTGTTCCATACGGAAAACTCATCGGGACGCGGTGGAGCATCGGCCGGTATGGGTTGTCCGCCATAAGTGCGTTTGCCGTCAATGATGCGTTCGTAGCGGTATGGGTTGGGTGGTGCAGTGTTCGCATTGAGATTGGACAGGTACTTGTGCAGCTCAATTGAGGTGCGCGAACCCGCTGATACAAAATTGACGAAATATTGTCGGACATCATCTCTGAAAAGAAGTTTCCGCCCTTTGTCGTAGAGCATGATGTGATGTCGGAAGTATTCTACCGCCTCTTTGAAATGCTGTTTGAGCAGTATGCCATAGAGGCTTTTCATACAGGCCAGCTCTATCCATGTGCTGTCTTCCGTCAGTTCGTCAATCAGTTTTTGTAAGGGACGTACGGGCCGGAGGGGAGGATCCGGATTAAAAAGATTGGCAGCAGCAGCAGATTTCTCTTTTTCTCTTTCTGCTGTTGTCTTATTCTTTTCTTCTCTATTCTTTTCTACGTACGTACGCGCGCGAGATGATGAATCGTTTTCTGTCTGTAATATGCTGTTTGTTAGATTATTATCTCCATTATTGAGAGCTGTCTGATTGCTTGGCATTTGTTGACTGTTAGATGAATGTTCGTCGAATGTTTGTTCTAAACTTGATGAATCTTTGTCCGAAGTATTGGCAAGATCGCCTTCTTTTGTTTTTGCTAAACTGTCATCTTTCCCTATCTGATATAATATCATAGAAGAGAAAGAATCTTCTTTAATTTCAAATAAATTATAATCTGTGATAATTCTTTTCATATAGGATGTACTAAATCCTTTTTTTTGAATATCGTTGAGAAAAGAAAATTTCACTTCTCTATCGGGCTGTACACAAAGCATTTCTATAATATACCAATATGTTCCATATCCCTTAGCTCCTTCAGCATTAATAAGATGAGCTATTTTCTCATCAAGAGAAGCACATTTATTATGCTTAAACCACTGCATGTTTTTCATCTTGTTACCATCTATATTATTTATTGATGAGACAAAATTAATGATACAAAATAGTATATACAAATGGGAAATGTGCGGTTTTTGAAAATCATCTTCCCTTAAAGTCTTGCGATATTAGATTGTAGTGCCTTTTACGTACTTAGAAGAATTTCAAAAACGCACAAATGAAGATTTATATTATTTAACATAACAGGCGGAGGGGCATGTGGAAAGTGAGAACTTCTTTCTATGGTTGCGTAAATCATGTATCAATCGGTATATTCTTCTTCTTGTTCCGTGTGCAGCCTATACCGCTCGATTTCTTTTTGAATGTGTGCTAACATTCGTTGTTCCCGATAACTAAGTTCTCTTTTACCTTTCGTTAGTTCTTCTACGTAACGATAAATGCTATCTAAAATGACTAACTCTGTTTTGGTGTGTTCTTCTTTGTCATATTCCCTACTGAATATGAGTTTCCCATAGGAAATAGTAATTGTTACTTTTTTTTCATGTTTTGAAAGTTAAAAATGGACTGCAAAGGTAATAAAGAAGCTGATATAAAAGCTTCTTTCATGATTAATGTATTATATTATTATTTTATAATATAATGCCTGTCAAGAACTAAAAGGTTCTTCTTTTGAATTGCCCTTTTACTTTTCCATTTCACCTCAATGTTGTATTGGAGTTTTAATTTGGTTCAGAATAAATAGTTAGAGTATTGTTCTTTCCCACTTTTTTGTAGATGGATTATAGCTTTTGATCATTCTGGCAGGATTTCCTGCTACTATAGAAAAAGGAGGAACATCTTTAGTCACTACACTTCCTCCGCCAATAATTGAATGCTTGCCTATTTTTACTCCGGCAGTTATAACACTGTTTGCACCAATCCAACTGTCATCATCAATAATGATGGAATTTACGTTAATGCCTTGCAGATGGATTGGTTTGGAAATATCCTCATAATTGTGATTTAATCCCGAGAGCACGACATTTTGAGCCAGTATGACATGATCTCCTATTTTTACCGGGCCAATAATTGTATTACGAAGTCCTATCCGGGTGTTATTTCCAACAATAACATCTCCAACCCCATTGTCTATGACACAATATTCTTCAACTGTACTTTTTTCACCTAAATAGAAACGATTGATAGGAGAAACATTTATCACATTTCTTCGCCGTATAACGGCTCCTTTGCCGTGGCGAAACATAATAGGGTTTAGTAGATGTTTTACCCACCAGCGGGGACGTGCGTTGTGAAACAGCAACCTATGAATAAATGATTTTAATTCCGGACTGCTTGCAATGCGTTGTTTTAGGATATTAAGGTTCATCACTTTTCAGTTTCTGTTATGGCTTTATAAATTGTATTTACACTATTGGTCCAGCTATGCGTATGTGCAAAAGCAATTCTTCGTTCTCTTAAGTCATTATCATCCGTTTCCTTTACACTTTGCTGTAAAGAACTGATCCACTCACTTTCGGTTTGCGGCAAATGGGTAACTTGCGAGAAAACATCACGCATGGTATGCGTGTTTGTAGCAACAACTGGTTTTCCCATGGCGAGATATTCGTCAATTTTCAGCGGATAGTTGCCGTCTGTTATCGGGTTGACCTTTTGCGGATTGATGCATACATCAAAATGCTGGATATATTGAGGAAGCTCTTCAACTTCTTTCCTACCCATAAAAAAAACATTTCTAAGGGAATGTAACGCATGTTGGCTGAAATAGCTATCTTCCGGGCCGACAAATACAAAATTGAATTGTGGAAGTTGGCAGATAACATTATATATTAGAGTAGCATTCAGCCTACTTTCTATAATGGCTCCTGTATACCCTATGATAGGGGAGGGAATGTCTTCCATATCTGTTGGCTTAGGCCAATGTTTGGAAGCATCATAAAGTTCCAGATTTACACCGGTATTCAATACAAATGTATTAGGGTTGAAAGGATGTAGTTGTTCGGCAAAATAGGATGAATTGGCCAGTACAATATCCGATTGTCTTGCCAGTTCTTCTTCCATCCGGGGACCATGTTTGCGCCAATAAGGAACATCTATGACATAGTCCCGCCTGTAATAAATAGACACGACCGGATGAACATATTCCTTAAGATAGCGACTGCGAAAGAGGTCGGTATCAATGAGAAGGATGTAATCTCTGAAATTCAATGCGGTAGCCTGCTCTACAATCCACTTACCAATCTTGCGATTGTTTATCCGATTAAAGAAATCAAATAGGATAGTAGGCAATTTGCTGACGGAAAATAGCGTGAACGGGCAATCGAGTACCCAAAGGTTTTCATTGATTTTTCTTATCGGCGATGTTTTGCCTTGAAGTACTTCCATGCGACGTCTGAAAGCTACCGATTGTGGCTTTTTACCCAATGCCGCACGCAATCTGGATGCCAGGTCAAGAGGTGTACTGATAAACAAGACTCTGTTTTGCTTAGAAATTTCCAAGGCTGTATTTTTAATGGTACTGCCAATCTCAATATCCCATGCCTGGGAACTGGTTATAATGAAGTCCCTGTTTTTCATACACCTGATATTCTAATTAATGGTATCGTATCTCGTTGTATATCTCCTGATAAATATCCATATAGGCTTTTGCCGTATTCTCCCATGAGAATGCTTTAACCCGGTGCAGCCCGTAGGCCACCTGGCTGTCATAGAAAGCTTGATCCTCTTCTAATCGCAGTATGGCGTCGGCAATCATATCCGGTTCCATAGGATCAACCAGTAATTCACTGTTGCCTGCCACTTCCGGCATGGCAGACGTATTGCTTGTTATAACCGGAGTGCCACATGCCATCGCTTCAAGTATAGGGATGCCAAACCCTTCCTGTAAAGACGGATATAATAAAGTGTATGCTCCGTTGAATAAGGCGGGTAAGTCGGCGGTTGGAATGTAATCAGTTAGAATGAGAAATTGTTTGAGTTCTATTAGTCTCTCTGACAATAAGATAGAATTGATATGTTCTTCTTTCATGCCGGTGATTAACAGCTTTAGTTTATGAGTACTTTTTTTTAAGTAATATGAATATGAATGGAGTACGCCTCTTAAATTTTTTCTTGGATCTGTATTGCCGAGAAATAGTAAGTATGATTGTTCTCGAGTGTATTTACTTGTAATGGAACTGTATTCCTTCATTGGATGATAATCTGTGTTGTAGCCATTGTATATGACGGATATATCTTTCTTCAATTTAGGAAATCTGTTCGCTATATTCTCTTCTTCGTTTTCAGAAACAGTCACAATATGATTGCATCTATTTATTAACTTCGGAACAATAAACCGACGGTATTTCCATCCCATTTGTTGATAAGAACTCATGCCCTGGGTTCTGTTTTCACCTAAATAAATAATATCATGCAAAGTCAGTACTAAAGGTATAGGACAGCATAGTGGTGCCGTATTAGATGTGCAGTGAAGTAAATCAGCCCTCAAACGTTTTACAGCCAGAGGAAGCGCCACTTGTTCCCATAGTGGATATGTCGGACATTTTAACTCTATTATAGATATCTTGGGGCTTTCTTCCAGACAAAGATTATCTTTTCCCGGAGCCGTAATGATGTAATATTCATTTTCATCATCCAGCCTGTCCAGCGCTTTTATCAGCCCCAAAGCGGCATAATCCATACCATGTTTGTCGAAGCGAAAAATACGTTGGGCTTCTATTGCAATTCTCATTTCTTTTGAGTTGTATTTTTTTTACTTCTAAATAAGCTTTTAATGTGACTTGTTCCAGAGGCGAATACTAGTATCGGGAGAGCCCATATTGCGTGTTTGAACCTTTTGCTTATTTCTCCTTCAGGGAGTGCCATTAGGAAAGTAAAAGTCAGCATGCCAAGCAGGATATACCATTTCAAACTAAGACTGTAGTCAAAGATAGTGATCAGTACGGTAGCGATGACGATATAACCGATTAAGAGAAAACGTGACGGAAGCAACCATTGAAACAATTTGTTGGCATAATCCCATTCTCCCTTCAGCAAGGTAAACAGAAGATGTTTGAGTGCATACATCGTACTGTTTGACTGTGAACGGGCCCATTTAATGCGTTGTTCTCCATAATCGTTGGCATTGTCGGCTTTCTTGCTATAACAAACAACCTCTTCTAAATATTCTGTATAAATATTTTCTTTCAACAGAGCTACTTCAACGGCTTTACTCAAATCAGAACTTTCAAGGGTAGGAGCAATGCGGTGGAACATTGCAAAGTCGAATGCCATGGCTGAGCCGATCAGAGCTGAAGAAAATCCCATACGCGTATGAGATTTTCGGAAAAGATTATTGTTTATTTCTTCACTTGTTGCATTTAATATGGCAACACTTGTGGTCAGATTTTCCGTCATACGATGAGCTTGAATGGCGTCACATCCCGAATAGTAGGCGTTATTGAAAAGATTAAGTGCATTAGGCACGATGCGATTGTCGGAATTGAATATGACCACCATATCGTATTCATCAGGGGAATAACGCTCCATTACTTGCTGAATGGCATATACTTTGGTGCAAGGATCTTTATCCGGTACAACAATATTTAATGGCATTTGCAGTAAGGTAATAATGTCTTCTTCTGACAATTGTGTAGCAGCTACGGCTATGGCATATTTATCTTTAGGATACTGTTGGGTATCTAGAAAGTAGTTGATGGAATCAATCACTTCCCTTCCTTTACGGAAGACATTGAACAGTACTAAGAAACGGTGTTTAACCTTTGCTTCCGGATAAGGATTCTTATATTTGGACAATGAGAACACTGCGCATACAAAAAGGTACACCACCGGAATCGCTAACAATAAGAAAAGCAATGCATCTGTAATTTGCAACGCATTGTTGTTTTCGTCCATCCACCAGTCGGGATTGAATATAGAAAAAATATCGCTCATAGCTTATATTATTTTTTATTTATCAATGTATTGTTTGTGAGTTGATTATCCATATAAGCACCGTTCAGTACAAAAGCCAGAGCAGCAGCAATTAAAAAGCCATTTGGAGGCATACTCATTGCTCTGCCGGCATATCCGTTCAGCCACATGCCAAATACTCCACAAATAAGAGCTGCTAGAATATTTCGTAATTCTTTGTTTTGAACGCGAAACATAACGATATAGCAACAACGCAACAAAACCGCCACACATATAGAGATGTAAAGGATCAGTCCCGGATAACCGGTTTGCGTCCATATATCTACATAAAAGGAATCAGGGGGAACGTAGTTTTCCACGAATTGCCCGTTAACTTCTTCTATTCTGGGGATTTCTCCTCCAATACCGGTTCCCCATGGATGAGTCAATATATATTCTCTGACTTTTTTCTGATTTTCCAAACGTACCTGAAAAGAAGCATCTTCAGCGGGTTTGAAGGCCGTACGCATACGGCGAATAAAAGAATTTTCATCTCCTATGGTGGTAAGAGTGAAAAATAGGTACATGGAGACTACACATAATGATGATATGAGCATCGTTTTAAGATTCTTGCTAATCAAGCAATATAGGGCGAGTCCACCCAAAGGAACGATTATGGCACTGCGTGTGCCTGACATGAACATGGCGATGCATCCCATTACAGCTATACTGAAATAGAAATAACGTAAAAAACCTCTAGGCGTGTAAAATGAAATAATGCCATAGATAATGGTGACCATTCCCATACTTGGTCCAAAATTCCCTGCGTCACTGAATATGGAAAAATAACGAATTCCGGTACTCAATAGATGGGTACTTGCTCCGCCACCATATAGAAGCCAATCCATTTCGTAAGAATCAAACCATCTGTATTTTTGATATAGTAATTTTAGAAAAGCGGTAATAGTGAATATTCCAATAAGAATTAAGCTATTTCTCAAAACTTTAGGTTTGTCTGCCAATAAAGAAGAAATTATATATAATATAGGTACACCTAATAGCCAAGATCTTGTGCCCATAATTATGGTCTCTTGTGTACTAGGGGTGTTTGCGAAAACTATTAAAATATAGAGCATCCATACAATATAGCTTACTGTTAATATATTAATTGCATTAGAGAGGCAAATATTGGTTTGTCTCTTTAATGCATTAAAGAGTATGCAAAGGAATATATATACAAGTAATATATCTAGATAGACGCTTAGCCCATCCTGTCGGCTATATCGCATTATAGCTGTTAAATAGTAGGAAAATGTGGCGTAAAGTCCATAACCCAAGCGGGGATAACGTACACTATAGACGAAGAAAATACCTGCTAGCGGCAGAAATATAGTCGTAAAAGCTATTATCCATTTCTGAAGAACCAATCCATAGGCCAATGCGATAAGTGCACCAATGAGAACTGCAATGGTGAACAACCTAGGCGGAATTTCTATTTCTCTGTCTATGAATCTCATTGTTTATCCGTACTGATTTATTTGACGGCTGCTTTTTGTGATGTCAATCCTAATTGGGACAGCTTGCTGAAGAAGGAATGAACCGGCGTTTTTGGAGGTAAATCGCCTGTAAACGATTCTACTACTTCTCGATCGGCATTATTCAAATATAAGAAGAAAGGTGAATTTGCCAGAGCTTCTTTAATTGAACGAAGTGTTGCCGTATCACTGTCTCGCCATAGACGACGAGCGTTGGCTACTAATAAGTTTACGTCTGCTTGTTTTAAAACTTCTAATGGAATAGTACTCCTATTAACTGCTGGATATTCCACCAAGATAATATCTGCCTCTTTTTCAGCTTCGTTGCGTACCCAAAAATTAGATAGTTGGCGGGCATTAACATAGTCTGGATTTTGGATGTCAAAGTCTAAACCAGCCTTTACAATGCGTACGCGTAGTCCCTCTGTTTTCCAATAGTCTTCAAAATATTTAGCCAAAAAACTTTTGCCCTCTCGAGGCTCCATACTAAGCAAGTTAATGATTGTAGGACGATTCGGTTGCAAGTAGTTGTTTAATTGGCGGCAGCAATAGGCGGCAGCAATACGATTACACATGCGCAGAAAACCTCGGAACTTAAGATTGCTAATGCCGTTAAAGGCAGCGATAACCGGGAGCCCGGTAAGATGTTTGCTGCGAATGGGGTCACGAAGAGTGCGGTCAAGTATTTCAATAAGTAAGAAATAAGTGCTAATAAATACCAAACTCCCTACAAACGCTATGAGTATATAAAGTGAGCGTTTGCGCCCATTGTCTGTTAGCGGAAAATCTGGAGGGGTAATAGTCTGCAAATTGCTGGTACTCATTTCTATATTTTTTAGGCGGAGATTGGCACTGGCAAGCCCAGTCAGTTGAGTTCGGTAATTATCCTCAGCTATGGTGATGGCACGTTGCTTACGATTAACTTGTGTACCAATGGGAGACATGTGGCTATACTGGTCAAAAATATCCGTCTGCCGCTCTTGAATAACTTTTAGTTCAGCTTTAGCTTTAGCTTCATTGATGCAGGATAATAACCATTCATCAATCATACTTTTTATTCCTACTCCTTCTTTTGAGAAGCTATATTCGTTAAGCTTATCTGAAATGGAACTAATATGTTCTTCCGCTGCTTTTAATGCCTGTTTGTCATTCGTAAGCGTCTTATTTTCATTTCGAACTTTATCTGAAACAAAAATTTCTTGTTCCATAATATTCTGATTGAGCGTACTTACCTTTTCTAGTTCTTTTAAAAGATCAGTATTATTTTTAATTATTTTGGCACGTATATCCATCTTGCTCTCCAGCATTTTGCGAAGAGCGGAAGCACTTTGATAGGTACGCTCCACTTCTTCCAGACGATCGTCTACACCATAGCGCGTTCCCGCCAAAGCTTTCGTCTCTTCTGTGTAATTAATGACTCTTTCACTTACGGAATAATGCATTAAATCATCTTCTTGCTTATCCAGCTCTGTTTTAGCTAAGCGCACTTGTTCTCTGAAATAAGAAATAACATCTTGAGTAGCCTTGAAACGCAAAATCTCATAAGCATTGATCAGTTCGTCAATGAGAATGCTAATCGTTTTTTGTGCGATACCCGGATCCGCTGAAGTATAAGTAATATTTAATATGTCACTATTCCCTGCCCGTTTAATGTCTATTTGATCTAAAGTGCTGGCACTGTAAAACGTTCCCGGGCGATTAAAAATGGCATATACAAAATTGTTTAAGTTTTCCTTGCGATATGCTGTGAGATTAGCTGCGGTTTTTTTTACATCCTTGCGGTCTACCAAATTCATTACCTCCTTAGGAACCATTTGCTCCAGTTGACGGTAGTGCTTGGCAAGAATGTAAGGGGTGTCTTTCCAGGGCTGACCATAAGTCAAGGCATTAGCTAAAACGCGGATAGAAACTTTCTCGAGCGTTCCTCGTGATTTGGCAATATTAATCAAATTATCAAATGTACTGTTGATAGCTGCATAGTTAATGGCACTTCCATCCAACGAAGTACTATTTGTTACACCAGCATATAAGCTACTTTTTACGGTGTAGCTATACGGCAGAAACTGGGTGAAGTAGACAACCAACCCGGTGACAAAAATACTTCCCCATAACAACCAATAGCGGATACGGTAGAAAAATTTAGATATAAACTGAATGGTATCCATGTGCGTTTGTTATTTGTCCTTAATAATTTTGACGTTGGTAAGCATTTCCAGTAAAATGATCGCATTATGTAATTCTACACGGCTTTGCTCGTAAGATGTAACAGCACCCGATCGTTTAGCACGTTCAAATGCTAACTCTGCTATATTTAACGTCCCATTTATGAAGTTATATTCACATATTTTCATCTGTGCATTGTATAAAGCTGCTGTTTCAGCTTTGGCTTTAATGGTAGCTAATTGCTCTGTTACGGCATTATAAGCTTCCAAGACTTTTAATTTTCGTTCTTCCATAATTTCTTCTTGGGCATATTGAAGCTGTTCAATGTTATAGCGATAGCTTTTAAGCTTTAAGGGGCGATTAATTAGATCTCCGATTCCTACGCTTACACTAGCCCCTACATTGAATGTATGTTGGGCATTACTCATTGATGTCTGATACATTGGCGTATATTCGTCACTGGCGTTACTCAATATATTGTATTTGCCATAAGAATAAGTTCCATTAAGTCTGAAATAATTCAACCAATTACGCTTCTCTATACGATATTCATTCTTTTGTTGTTCCACTTGTGAACGGGCCTTTTTTACCATAGCATTTTCTGTTACAGCGTCCAAAAAGACAGAGAGGGGAGGAAGTTCAAGTTTGTCTTCCTCTACAGATGTGTTTGACTGTATGGAAGTCCCTAAAACATTGCCCGCTTTACTCTCTTCCTTCTTAAGGAGTTCCAAAGCTTTGATACGCTCTTCCCGTGACATCTCCTGCTGGGCGTAAGCACTGAAAGGATGGGCGGCAAAACCGGCCAAAAGGCAAATATAGATGAGTGATACTATTTTTTTCTTTATCATAATTATTATTGCAACACCGGGTCTTTTATAAAAGTTATATTATACGTTTTCTTTTTGGATGAATGCTGTAAATGTCTTAAAAATAATCTTTATATCCATCAAGAATGAAAAGTTTTTGGCATACTTAATGTCCAATTGCTTGCGCTCTTCGGCGGACATTTTGCCTGCTCCACCTCGCTTTTCTACCTGCCAAAGACCGGTAAGGCCGGCAGGGGCCAGAAAACGGTCGATGTAATCGTCACTGGTGAGCAGTTCGGCTTCGTAGAGTGGGAGCGGACGGTTTCCTACCACACTCATATCACCTTTCAGGATATTGAAGAGTTGTGGCAATTCATCAATGCTGTATTTCCGGATGATCCGGCCTATGCGGGTGATCCGGGGATCATTCTCTATTTTGACAAAAGCATTTTCATGCTCATGGGCTTTTTGCTTCTCAAACTCATTGGCGGGGATAACATAGTCATCGGAAATCAGCAAATTTTCCTCTTCTTCCTTATTACCTGTCAACGAGTCTATTGACATGAGGTGCTGATGTTCTTCATTCTTATTTGCTTGGTTGTATTGATTGAGCGCATTGTATTCTTTCAGCTTCTTGTCGGCATTGGCATACATGGAGCGGAACTTCAGGAAGTTGAATATCTGGTAATTGGAACCAACACGCTGTGACTTATAAATGATTTTGCCCTTACTTTCCAAGCGGATGGCTATGGCTGTAGCTATGAGTATAGGTGACAATAACAGAATGGCAATGCCGGAGAATAAAACATCAAAAGCTCGCTTCCAAAGCGGAAGTTTGAAGATTTGCATCTCATTCTGTTGCTTTTCACTGAATTGCTTGAGCTTAAAGGCCTTGCGCTTTTTCATGAATTTAAGGATCTCGTGTATGCTGTCTTCATTGGTCTCGGGAGAAAATGTGTTGTTAACTCCGCATTGGAGATATATATTTCGCTCTTCGGGCAGCAGTTGGGAAGTGATGAGTATGATATATACCCGGGGATATATACGGTGAAGCTCGCTGATATTTTTTATGTCGACTTCACTTGTGGTCTGTTGGTACAGTATAACAATATCATATCTCTCACGGATGCCATCGATGACCCGCCCTGCCTTGTGTATGTCCGGTACGGTAATAAATATTCCACCCGTAATGCGACTGAAATGATAAATAGTGTCGTTGTTATTGCCTATGTAGATAAAATAAAACATTCTTTTTCTGATCTGAACTTTTAGGCATTAAGGTATTTCCCGATCCTGATTTTCAGTTCCATCGGACTAAAAGGTTTTAGTATATAGTCGGCAGCCCCTTCCTGAAGAAGATGTATGCGTTCCGAGGTGCTTTCTTCACTGGAAAGTATGATAACAGGGATATCCTTGAAGAATTCGTTACTCTTGAGATAATGCAGAAACTCTCCACCTGTCATGTGGGGCATACGGATATCGGATATGATAAGATCTGCCTGATGATCATCGGTGGATTGTAGCCACTCGATGGCCTTTAGCGGATCTTCCTGATAAATCAATTCATATTCTCCGCCCAGGTACATGGAGAGTACTTTTGCTATGGAGGATTTATCGTCTACTAATAATATTTTTTTCATAAATTACTCGATGTATAATTAATATTTTCCTATTCTGTTTGTTTTTTCTTTGTTTACCGGCAGACCTTGTTTTCATTGGGATATAGATACCAGTCCTGATTAACAGTACGGTTGCGTGCCCAATTCAGGAAGTTGGAGTATGCACCGGCTGCTGGATCGGAACTTACTGATATGTTCACATTCTCTTTGGGATACCGGAAGTTGGGAACACATACGGCCCAGGTATTGTTTCCGGCAAGATCCAGATTTTCCTGTTGGACTGTTCCGGCGGTAGTGGCCCCGTATTTCCAAAATTCGTACAGATGAACCTCCATGCGTTTTGTCATATTTTTGTAGTTATAACAGATGAAGAAGTCCAGGTTGTCTTTTGAAAATATGGGGTCGGTCTTGCTCTGGTCGGTAAGCTCCAGGATAATCTCATAGGTGTAGGCCTTCTGCCCGTTGACAGCCGTGGAACTCGTGCTCTGGGTGTTGACCAGCGAGCCGTCGTCCACACCGAATACCTGATGGGCATTGTTGAACAACGGTATTACGATGCTGTTGTCTCCGTCTTCCATATTGCTGGAAGAGTTATAGTTGAAGTATTTCAATTTGCTGTTGCGCGGACTGGTCAGCGTGGTCTGGAATCTCTTATCATCTCCTCCGGTAGTGATGGACTTGATGGCGGACTTGTCTATGCCAACAATACGCAATCCGGCACCCAGGGTTTTGGATGCTCCTGCTGCGGTGAGGGTCACATTAAGTTGTATCTTGCGGATGGCATTCGTCGTCTTTTCACGCTGATAATCGGTGGTAACATCCAGCACGACGTCATTGAAATCATAATCGCCCACCAACGGGAAGTTGTCCTCGAAAACGTAGGTGTAAATGATGGGGTCCGTACCGGTACCGCCGCCCGAATCATTAGGGGTGTTTCCACTGCCGGTGCAGTCGCCTGCTGGTATTGTGATAGGAGATTCACCCCATTGTGCCAAAACACCATCGGAGTTTTTTAGGTATTTAAGGAAGGTGTCTTTCTCCCAGCTATTATCAATTTGCACTTGTTTTACTTCATAATAGATATTCCCACCTTTATACTGAAAGCCGTTTAAACTGGTAAGTTTATTTATTTTTACTAATGAATTACCACTTGTAGGTCCTGTAAATGAAGTACCATAAGAGAAAGATGCTTCATTTTGGATATATA
>JADHED010001590.1_pt1 | contig 18570 bp, 13 predicted proteins | sample 8952041 | NCBI WGS metagenome assembly JADHED01 (sample SAMN16124423, study PRJNA663239) | bioreactor sludge metagenome | isolation source: sludge (control) | place: India:Bengaluru | collected 2018-09-08
CACGATCACCGGCAATCGCCATCTGATAAGCAGCCTGCCCTGCCGCGACCACCTGCCCCACTTCAATGTTACGCGCGGTAATCACGCCATTTTTATTGGCAATCAGCTGGTTATAACCGGTTTGGTTACTCGTAACCTGATAATTGGACTGCGCCTGTTTCAGCGCGGACATCGCTGACTTATACTGATTATCCACCGCATCATATTGCGAACGGCTAACCGCATTCATCGGCAGCAGCTGTTTAAAGCGCTGCCGTTCATCTGTAGCAATTTTTGCGGCCGATTGGGCACTTTCCAGTTGTGCTTTTGCTGCATTGAGCTGCAGCTGGGCATCTTTCACATCCAGTTTTGCCAGTACCTGCCCCACTTTGACCTGATCGCCCACATCGACATAACGTTCGATAATCTGTCCGCCCACCCGGAAGGCCAAAGCTGTTTGCTGGCGTGCCTGCACATCTCCGGCATAGCTTTTCTGCTCGTTATGAGTACTGTTCGGCTGAGTCACCATCACAAACGGGACCTGTTCTGTTTCGGTTGCCTCCGTGCTGCAGCCCAATAAAGTCACACTGCAAATAATCATCATGCTGACCAGGGCGGTTTTTACTGCAATCTTTACTATGCTCATGAGGTTGGCTCTTATCTCAAAATGTTTTTTAAGGCAAAATAAGCATTATCTTAAACTGATCGTTTTTTAATTAATATACTTACCGGTACATTAATTGGGAATCGAGGGTCAAATCAATGACCTTTTTCATTTTTTTGGAAAAAATTGTGCAAATAAATGTGGGTCGCCCCAAAGACTTAGAAAAACGTCAGCGCATTTTAACTGCAGCAAAAAGCTTATTTTTAAGGTGTGGCTACCATGGTTCCAGCATGAACCAGATTGCCCAGGAAGCAGGTGTCACCAAACTGACGGTCTACAATCACTTTCAGGATAAAGCCAATTTATTTGTTTGTGCCATTGTTGCCACATGCGAAGAATTACTCAGTGCTCGCCCCTTAAACCTGCAAGCCGACAGTAATTTTTATCAAGAATTTGTGCATGCCTGTGAGCTAGCCCTCAATATCACCAATTTGCCAGAAGCCATCAAACTGGAACGCTTATTGGTGGAACTGGCGGCGGAACAAAATCCACTGGCACAGACATTTTATAATGCCTGCCATCTGCGTATGAATGCACTGTGGGAAAACTTTTTTCAGCAGGCTATCGAATTGGGCTTTATTCAGCGAGAAGCTTTAAAAAATCTGACCTTACTGATCCTTTCTTTACTGTTGGGCCTGCGCCATCATGAAGTGCTGCTTGGGGTCCGGGAAGTTCCAACTGCTGAAGAGAAACAGCAGATTATCTTGAACAGTATTGAGATCTTTATGCTGAAATATCAGAAAAAATCTTAAAATCTGTAATTCCATTTTCCTGACTGCACCAACGGCAACTCAATTGCTAGTTTTAGCAGCAAAAAATTACCGACTTTTGTCTGCCCCCTACTTGGAATGTCATTGAATCGGGGTATATTCAAAGGAGTAGCCTAGGAGAATGAAAAAAATGATTCAACAAATTGATGCTCCACTGCGTGAGGATGTACGCTTACTTGGGAACTTACTGGGAGAAACCCTCAAGGAACATGCGGGACAAGATTTGTTTAATCAGGTGGAGCAGATTCGTGCCCTGTCCAAAGGTGCACGTGATGGGCAGGTAGAAGCCGAAAAACAGCTTGAACAACTATTCCTGAGTCTGGAAGATGATGAGATTCTTCCACTTACCCGTGCATTCACCCACTTTCTGAATTTTGCCAATATTGCCGAACAGTACAATGTAGTACGCAGTCGCCGTAAGAGTGAATTCGATGAACATGCCCCCTCTCCCAATCCGCTCGATCATCTGTTCCAGAAATTTAAAGATCACGAAATTTCAGCCGACACGCTATTCAAGCAAATCTGTGAACTGAAAATTGAACTGGTGTTGACTGCACATCCGACTGAAGTCAGCCGTCGTACCTTAATTCAAAAATATGATGATATTAATGACTGCCTGTTTAAGTCTGATCAACAAAAACTGACCCCACGTGAACGCAAAGCCGTACTGCAAGAACTCAAACAACTGATTTGTTCCGCTTGGCAGACCGATGAAATCCGCCAGCACCGGCCAACCCCAGTCGATGAAGCGAAATGGGGCTTTACCACTATTGAACAAACCCTATGGAATGCCATTCCCAAATTCATCCGCGAACTGGATGAAATGGTTGAAGATCACTGTGGCCAGCGTTTACCTTTAACCGTTGCACCAGTGCGTTTTGCCTCATGGATGGGCGGTGACCGTGACGGCAACCCGAATGTGACGCATAACATTACCCAGGAAGTGCTCTGGCTGTCGCGCTGGAAAGCGGCTGATTTATATCTGCGTGATATGGAAGACCTGCGCTGGGAACTGTCGATTCAAAACTGCAGCGATGAACTGATGCAGGCACTGGGCCATAGCCACCCCGAACCCTACCGTGAATATCTGCGCGATACCCGCGAACGCCTCAAAGCCACCCGTCACTGGCTGGCGCAAAAACTGCAAGGGCAAGATGCAGATGATAGCCATGTCATTAAAAGCAAAGATGAATTATTACAGCCTTTATTGCTGTGCTACCGTTCACTGATTGCCTGCAACCTGCCGGAAATTGCCAATGGCAAACTGCTGGACTTTATCCATCGCGTCAACTGCTTTGGCATTGAACTGCTGAAACTGGATATCCGTCAGGAATCCGGTCGTCATCGTCAGGCCATTTCTGCCATTACTGAATATCTGGGTCTAGGCAATTTTGAAACCTGGACCGAACAGGCACGCCAAAACTTCCTGTTGCAGGAATTGCAAAGTAAACGTCCGTTGTTGCCAAAACATCTGAATGAACCGAAACAAAGCCTGATTGAACATCCGGATGTCCAGGAAGTATTTGCCACCATGCGCACGCTGGCCGAACAACCGGAAGAAAGTCTGGGTGCGTATATTATTTCCATGGCGGAATATCCGAGTGATGTCTTGGCAGTGTTATTGCTGCAAAAAGAAGCAGGCATCAAGCATCCACTTCGAGTCGTTCCCCTGTTTGAAACCCTGAAAGATCTGGACGGTGCAGCCAGCACCATGAATACCCTGTTTAATATGCACTGGTACAAACAGCATATTCAGGGCAAGCACGAAGTGATGATTGGCTATTCCGACTCAGCCAAAGATGCCGGATTTATGTCTGCCAACTGGGCGCAATACCGTGCGCAGGAAGAACTGACTGCGGTGGCAAAAAAACATGCAGTACAACTCACCCTGTTCCATGGCCGTGGCGGTTCCATCAGCCGCGGGGGTGCTCCGACCCAGCAAGCACTGTTTTCACAACCGCCAGGCTCGATTTCCGGTGCCATTCGCGTGACCGAACAAGGGGAAATGATCCGCTTCAAGTTTGGTCTGGAAGGCATTGCCTTACAAAATCTGGAGATTTATACCGCAGCCACTTTAGAGGCAACCTTATTGCCACCACCGGTGCCTAAGGATGAATGGCGTGAACTGATGCATAGCATGACCGATTTGTCGGTACAGGTGTATCGTCAAACCGTGCGTGAAAATCCACATTTTGTAAAATACCTGCGTACGGTTACACCGGAACTGGAATTGCAAATGTTACCACTCGGTTCACGCCCGGCAAAACGCAAGGTCAGCGGCGGGATTGAATCCTTACGTGCCATTCCCTGGGTCTTTGCCTGGACCCAAATCCGTCTGATGCTTCCAGCTTGGCTAGGCACTGGAGCAGCCATTAACCAGGTGATTCATCAAGGGCAAAAACCACTGTTGGATGAGATGCTGCAACAATGGCCATATTTCCAGACCCTGATTGACATGCTGGAAATGGTATTGTCCAAAGCAGATAGTAATGTCGCCTTATATTACGAATCACATTTGACCGAGGATGAAGACTTAAAAGTCCTGGGCAATGAACTGCGTCAGCGCTTAAAAGATGCGGTACAAACCTTGCTGGCGCTGAAAGGTGAATCCAAACTGCTCAGCAGCAATGAAGTACTGGACCAGTCTATGCGGGTACGCAAACCGTATTTACTGCCGCTGCATTTACTCCAGGCGGAACTGATGAAACGCCGTCGTCGCTATCTGGCAGAACGTCAGGCAGAACATACTCCAGTCGATCATGCCTTAATGGTGAGTATTGCCGGGATTGCAGCCGGATTGCGTAATACCGGTTAAATTCTGATTTCTCATAGAAAAAGCACATTCCTGCAATGTGCTTTTTTCAACCTTATGGTCAAAAGTTTCCCATTATTTTTATAAATAAAACAAAAAATATTTATGAATGTATCACCCCATCTTCATACCTATTAACTATTGATTTAGCGTTATTTTTAATTATTAAAATTTTTATCACATGGTAAAAATATTTGAAAAGTCATGGTATTAGTATAAATAAAATTTTGTTTCAATGATTAAATCTTCCAAAAAAGAAGCGTATGATGTGCACAATTTATTTTTAGAGTGCTCAAAAAATGTCCAATTGGTTTCCCAAATGGCGCCCGTACGAAGGCAGTATCGATGCACGTCCTGTCGGTACCAATGAATACCTTCCACCTGCACAAAGTGTAGTTTTGGGTGTACAACATGCTTTTGCCATGTTTGGGGCGACTGTACTTGCACCCTTCCTGATGGGGTTTGATCCTAATCTGGCTATTTTAATGTCAGGCATCTGTACCATCCTGTTTTTCCTGATGACCGGGGGACGTGTGCCGAGTTATCTGGGTTCCAGCTTTGCTTTTATTGGGGTGGTCATTGCAGCAACGGGTTATGCCGCATCGGGTACGGGTGCACCCAATACCAATCTGGCCCTGGCCGCTGGCGGTATTATGGCCTGCGGTATTCTGTATGCGATTTTTGGTTTTATTGTGATGGCAACCGGAACCAAATGGATTGAAAAACTCATGCCACCTGTAGTGACCGGTGCTGTGGTCATGATCATCGGCCTGAATTTGGCACCGGTGACTGTTAAAGGCGTAGCAGGGAATAACTTCAATATGTGGATGTCACTGGTCACGGTGATGTGCATGGGTTCTATTGCGGTATTTACCAAAGGCCTGCTGCAACGTCTGCTGTTATTGATCGGTTTATTATTAGCTTACTTAATTTATTATATTGTTTCCAATGTGATGGGACATGGCACACCCATTAATTTTGCTCCAATTCAACAGGCAGACTGGTTTGGTATTCCTACCTTCCACTCACCGGTATTCGACGCCAATGCCATGCTGATTATTGCGCCGATTGCCTTGATTTTAGTGGCTGAAAACTTGGGTCATATCAAAGCAGTGGGTGCCATGACCGGTGAAAACCTTGATCCACATATTGGTAAAGCCTTTGTTGCCGATGGTCTTGCAACCACTTTATCGGGTGGTGTCGGTGCTCCGGGGATGACCACTTATGGTGAAAATATTGGCGTGATGGCGGTGACTCGTGTCTATTCCACCATCATCTTTGTTTTTGCCGGTATCTTTGCAGTTTTGTTGGGACTTTCACCAAAATTTGGTGCCATTATCCATACCATTCCGACTGCTATCTTAACTGGTGCATCGATTGTGGTCTTCGGTTTAATTACCATTGCCGGTGCAAAAATCTGGATTGAAAACAAGGTTGATTTCTCTAAAAACAAAAACCTGATGGTGGCTGCGGTGACTATTATTTTAGGCACCGGTGACTTTGCCCTGCAATTCGGCAACTTTAATCTGGGGGGTATTGGTACCGCTACGTTTGCAGCCCTCATCCTGAACTGGTTCTTTAGCCTGGGCGATAAATCATAAAGATAAATACACATTTTCAGGCAGCCGCAAGGCTGCTTTTTTTATGTTTGAGATTGAGGAAATTTGAATATGAGGAGTTAAAAAGTCACCCTGTTCCAGACTAAATCTCAAGAAAAAGCTAAGGCTTTTGCGACTGCAAAGAATAAAAATATCCACTATAAATATGACAAAATATTAATTTTTGATTAATAATTAAGCAAGTAATTGCATGTTTACATAATAAATCCATCAATTATTAATATATTATTAAGTTGATCTTAACTACATGATTTACTAACTAACTTGTCCTTATTTTCTGTCCTGATTGCGGCAAATTTAGCGCTTTTCTCGTCCTAAATTGGTTATTTATCATACTAAAACAGGTGGATTTTCAAATAAAAGCTCTTTAAAGTACGCGCTTCGCATGAATGGGCTATGTAATAACATTGCATTTGTACCATTGAAAGAAAGAATATTCGGGTTTTAGTTCTGAAAAATGCTGTCTATTTTTTCTAAAAGTAATTGAAAATCAGGTAGAGATTGAAGAATGATTTATGATGGACATCATAGCAATATGATTAATGCTGCGGATCAGAATACGGCGGTAATCTCGCAAAATTTCCAGAAAAACCAGGCAGGTTCAGGCGCTAAAAATTCCAAAAATAAAGGCATTCCCTTTCTGGATGTACGTAAATTCACACAAAAGTTACATAGCATGTCGTCGGCGACCAGTACCAAAAAATGTGCACGAAGCATCCGCATTGCACTACAGTCAGCAGGTGCCCGAATTTTGAATCATCCAGTGGCAGCTGCAGATTGGGGACATACCCTCCAGGCAATTGGCTATAAAAAAATCAACCCTTCTTTTGATCATCCGCAAGAAGGTGATATCTATATTATCAACAGAACCCAGAAGCATGTTTACGGCCATATTGCTGCCTATACCGGCCGCCAATGGGTATCTGATTTCCGCCAAAACAGTCATGCGGTTTATAAGAATGATCAGGTCCGCTATACCTATTACCGTCTGGTGTAACAGATGAAATAGCGCGGTTCAGACACTTTTTCAGGTGTCTTTTTTATTGGACAGGTTGAGCTTTTATATTGAGCTTATACCACGCGCAATCAAATTATGGTCGGATTTCTCTCAATTCGCGCTGAATAAAACGCTGGATCATTTCACGATATAAATATTCCACCAGATCAGGATCGGTTCCCTGGTCTAGCGCTTGTGCACGTACTTTCTGAATGACCTGCTCGACCCGTTCCGGAGATTGTACGTCCTGTACAGTACGCTTAAAACGCGTAGCCTGATCGACATAAAACTGACGGGTGGCAATCATCTCAATGAGTGCGGTATCAATGGCATCAATCTGTGCACGGGCCTGTTCTAAAGACTCACATTTCTCTTTCTTCATCTTTGCTATCATCATTTTCACTTTTATATTGGTCTTCTAAAACATTACTAAAAATACTTTCGATCATCCAGACCCGGTACAAACTATTAAACACATAACTTTGACCATCAATGCGCAGTTCGAGCACAGGAAAATCGGGCTGAGACTTCATTTCACAGAGTATGTCATTTTCTTTTAATTTGGCAGCAATATCTTCAGTACTCAGTTCATTGATCTCTAAATCACGCTTGATCTGGTCAAAATGCGGCCTGAATGACAGGTCTTTGCCTTTGGTCCAGACTGACTGCAAAATGCTGTACATGGCTTCCACACGCTGCTCTTCAGGCACGCTATAAAACAGTTTCGCCATCTCATAAGTTGCTTGCTGGGTAGGACGGCAAAACGGGGTAAATTTCACTTCGGTACGTTTGGACAAGCGTGTCGCCAGCCCCCAGTCAAACAGGTCCCGTCCGTGATAAGACAGCGGGTAAACATTGAGATGAATATTATAAAAATTGGCCAGCTCTTCTTTAATATAGGCCAACAAGAGCCAGGAAATCGGGTCTTCCAGAGCAATATATAAATCCAGTTCCGGATCCAGTGCCTGAATTTCATTCAGTTCTTCGGCATCACTGATCAGATGTTCACGCCATTCAATATGGTTGATCAGGAAAATCGGATTACCAGTGAGTAATTTTTGTTGTTTTAAACGGCGGGTTAAACGCAGCAGATCATCCACCGCATGATACTTGCGCTCCCCAAATTCAAAATAGCTGACCAAAACTTCGTTATCGTTAAAAATTCGTTCCGGAAAATTCTGCGCTGGATGATGGCGGCTGGCCATGGCATGTAAAGTACGCAATTTGCCATACTGTTTTTGCCATAGCATGTGGAACACGTCTTCGAGTAAATACAGGAAATCCTGGCCGCGTAAGGGAGTATTGCGAAGGATTGTTTCTGCTTGAGCAATGGCCTCAAGCGGCGGCTGTTCGGGGGTTTCATGGAAACTAAAACGATGCTGTTTGGACAGAATTTTGGCATCGTTCAGGCAGTAATTTTGCCACTCCATTTCTGACATGTTATTGGGAGGTTCTGCCGTTCGACTGGAAATGATCACCTTTAAGGGTTTGATCTCATCACTCAAGATTTCTTCAAGTTCAGGTAACTGCTGTGCAGCCAGATAGCTATAGACATCATCCAGACGCAAGTGGATGGTTAAACCCTGCTCCGTAGATAATTCCACCTGACGGGTCGGCTTTTGATAAAACCAACTCGATCGAAGTGGATCAAACCAACGGCGTAACAGTGACATGAGATCAGCCTCGAAAAAAAACCCTTGTGTGCTACAAGGGTTTATAACAATTTGTTAGGTAATGATCAATTATACATCTAAATTTAGATCGGTCACTGCCCCTTTTTCAGCACCTGTAGTCAATTTGGCAAACTTCGCCAAAGCACCATAGCGATAATTCGGTTCAGGCTTGACCCAGGCTGCTTTACGCGCTGCCAGTTCTGCATCGGAAATATGCAGTGTCATTTCACGGGTTTCGGCATTAATGGAAATTTTATCGCCATTTTTCACCAGACCAATCGGCCCGCCTTCATAGGCTTCAGGCGTGACATGACCTATCACAAAGCCATGGCTGCCACCTGAGAAACGGCCATCGGTGAGTAGCGCTACAGATTTTCCTAAGCCCTTACCAATAATGGCCGAGGTCGGTTTCAGCATTTCCGGCATACCGGGTCCGCCTTTAGGCCCTTCACCACGAATCACCACCACTTCGCCTTCCTGCACTTCACCATCTAAAATACCACGCATGGCACCAATTTCGCCTTCGAACACGCGTGCCGGACCTTCAAAATACAGGCCTTCTTTACCTGTAATTTTTGCTACCGCACCCGTTGGTGACAGGTTGCCTTTTAGCACCACCAGATGCGAGTCTTTTTTGATGGGTGCATCAAAGGGCAAAATAATTTGCTGACCTTCTGGATAATCTTCTACATCTGCCAGATTTTCAGCCAAGGTTTTACCGGTTACGGTTAAGCAGGAACCATCCAGCATGCCGGCATTCAGCATGCGTTTCATCAGCGGCTGAATGCCGCCAATCGCAATCAGTTCCGACATCAGATATTTGCCCGATGGACGCACATCCGCCACCACAGGAATGTCTTTCCCAATGCGTACAAAATCGTCCAGAGTCAGTTCCACCCCTGCGGTATGCGCCATAGCCAATAAATGTAAGACACCATTGGTTGAACCACCCAGAGCGATCAGCACTTTAATGGCATTTTCAAATGCTGCCTTGGTCATGATGTCACGCGGTTTAATGTCCAGACGTAGCAGGTTCATCACCGCTTCGCCCGCACGCAGACAGTCAATTTTTTTCTCTTCTGAAACTGCTTCCTGCGCCGATGAACCCGGTAAACTCATGCCTAAGGCTTCAATTGCGGAAGCCATCGAGTTGGCTGTATACATGCCCCCACACGAACCTGGTCCCGGCAATGCAACCTCTTCAATCTGTTTCACTTGAATTTCGTTAATTTCACCTTTGGCATGCTGACCTACCGCTTCAAAAACTGAAATCATGTCGGTATGGCCAGCACCCGGTTTAATCGTCCCACCGTAAATAAACAAACCCGGACGGTTTAAACGCGCCAGCCCCATGATACAGCCTGGCATATTCTTGTCACAGCCACCAATTGCAATCACGCCATCATAAGCTTGACAACCCACCACCGCTTCAATTGAATCGGCAATAATTTCACGGGAGACCAGTGAGTATTTCATGCCTTCCGTACCGTTTGAGATCCCGTCAGAAATGGTAATGGTATTGAAGATAATCCCCTTGCCATTTGCGGCATTCACGCCTCTTTCCACTTCACGCGCCAAGCCATCGATATGCATATTACAAGGCGTGACATTGGCCCAGGTTGAGGCAATGCCAATAAAAGGACGGCTAAAGTCTGCATCTTTAAAACCGGTAGCGCGCATCATGGAACGTGCCGGCGCATTTTCAATGCCTTCATAGACAGGAGCTGAATGCTCACGGATATTATCTTTACTCATTGGTTTCTTCCTTGGCGATGACTGATTTTCAGCTTCAGTCTTTGGCAAATTATTCTGCATTTATTCTATAGAAATAAAACAGTGCAATACAGCAATTAACTATTTTCTGACATTTGATATTCACAAAAAGTAGGTCTGCAAGGCCAGATCAAATCCAATAACTGTTGATTTCGTACAGCCTCCAATTATGTGCATTATCTACTTTTCATTGTGTAGGCAAACTTTACTTTTGATGGGCCAAAAGTAAACAAAATCCCTTTGTTTGCCCGATATGGCATCCCTGCCATACGGACAAACGTGCGACATCCTGTCGTATTCCACATATCAACATTTTTCTGAACTTCTATGTTTTGATACTAATAATAAAAAAGCACTCCATCTGGAGTGCTTTTTTATTAGTAAAAATCTAAAGCTTAGATTTCACGTACCGCACCTTTTGCCGCACTGGTGGTATGCATGGCATACGCTTTCAAGGCTTTGGAAATTTTACGTGGACGCTCCTCCACCGGATGCCAGCCTTTCGCTTCTTGCGCTTCACGGCGAGCAGCCATAGTTGCTTCATCCACAGCCAGGTGGATGGTACGGTTTGGAATATCGATTTCGATTAAATCACCATCTTCAACCAGACCAATGGCACCGCCTTCAGCCGCTTCAGGTGAAACGTGACCAATCGACAAACCTGATGAACCACCCGAGAAACGGCCGTCAGTCAGCAAGGCACATTCCTTACCTAAACCTTTCGATTTCAGGTAACTGGTTGGATACAACATTTCTTGCATACCCGGACCACCACGTGGGCCTTCGTAACGAATCACAACCACATCACCCGCTTTGATTTCGTTACCTAGAATTGACTCTACAGCCGCATCTTGGCTTTCAAACACACGTGCTGTACCGTTGAATTTCAGGATTGAATCATCTACACCCGCAGTTTTTACGATACAGCCATCAAGCGCGATGTTACCGTAAAGTACAGCCAAACCACCGTCTTTCGAGAAGGCATGTTCTGCATTACGGATCACGCCATTTTCACGGTCGCCATCTAAACGTGAGTAGTAACGGTCTTGTGAGAATGCAGTTTGCGTTGGTACGCCGCCCGGTGCTGAACGGAAGAACTGGTACACCTCTTCATTTTCAGTCCGGATGATGTCCCATTTATCCAAAGCATCTTTCAGGGTTGCTTCGTGAACAGTACCCACTGAGGTATCGAGTAAACCGGCACGATCCAGTTCACCCAGGATCGACATAATACCGCCGGCACGATGTACATCTTCCATATGCACATCATTTTTCGCAGGCGCAACTTTACACAGTACTGGCACTTTACGAGATAAACGGTCGATATCATCCATGGTGAAATCAACCCCTGCTTCATTAGCAGCAGCCAATAAATGAAGAACTGTATTGGTTGAACCGCCCATCGCGATGTCCAGAGTCATGGCATTTTCATACGATGCTTTGGTTACCATTGAACGTGGTAAAACGCTGTAATCATCTTGTTCATAGTGACGTTTAGCCAACTCCACAATTAACGAACCTGCGCGTTCAAATAATTTTTTACGGTTGGCGTGGGTTGCTAAAGTTGAACCATTACCTGGAAGAGAAAGACCCAATGCTTCGGTTAAGCAGTTCATTGAGTTGGCAGTGAACATGCCTGAACATGAACCACAGGTTGGACAGGCAGAACGTTCGTATTCAGCCACTTCTTCATCCGTATAGTTGTCATCTGCCGCCACGATCATCGCGTCGATCAGGTCAATCGCTTTGTCGTTGCCGCGGATTTTGACTTTACCCGCTTCCATTGGACCGCCCGACACGAATACCACTGGAATGTTCAGGCGCATCGCTGCCATCAACATCCCCGGGGTGATTTTGTCACAGTTGGAAATACACACCATGGCATCGGCACAGTGCGCACTGACCATGTATTCCACCGAGTCGGCAATCAGGTCACGTGAAGGCAATGAATACAGCATGCCATCATGACCCATGGCAATGCCGTCATCCACGGCTATGGTATTGAATTCTTTGGCCACACCACCTGATGCTTCAATTTGACGAGCCACGAGTTGACCAAGATCTTTTAAATGAACGTGACCTGGAACAAATTGTGTGAATGAGTTGACGACAGCAATAATTGGCTTGCCAAAGTCTTCATCTTTCATCCCAGTTGCGCGCCATAAGCCACGCGCACCCGCCATGTTTCTTCCGTGTGTCGATGTTTTTGAACGATAGTCAGGCATTGTGTTATTCCAACAAAGTTTGTGCTTGAGTTGAATGAGCTCATTCACTCTGGCGAAATCTTACAGATCGAGAGCATGAAATCAGTCGAATTTCCAACCTATCATACACCAAGCCATTGTTTTTCAAGATGGCATTTTCATCTTAGTATAGGGGTAGATGGGTCTATAATTTGAACTTCGTGATTTGACGACAAAAATCTTTAACTGAAATCTACTATACCGCCATCCCCGGCCAGACAATGCAAAACTTTCATGAATAATTTTTAAATTTTGCATAAGTTTTTTTTATAAAAATAGGCTTCTTCGGTCTGTATTCAGACTCAATTTAGGTGAATAAATGCTTTTGCCTTATAATAGACATCACGTTTATTTGGAAGCTTTTGTGTGAAAATCATCTTTGCGGGTACACCAGAATTTGCCGCCACTGCATTGGCTGCACTGCTTAAAACCGAACATGACATTGTTGCGGTCTATACTCAACCGGACCGCAAAGCTGGACGAGGACAAAAACTCACGGCTTCTGCTGTAAAGCAGCTGGCTTTAGCCAATAATATTCCGGTCTACCAGCCGCTTCATTTTAAATCTTCGACTGAAGAAGGCTTGGCTGCACAGGCAGAACTGGCAGCTTTAAATGCCGACGTGATGGTGGTGGCCGCTTATGGCTTGATTCTACCGCAAGTGGTACTCGATACACCTAAATATGGCTGTCTCAACATCCATGGTTCACTGTTGCCACGCTGGCGTGGTGCAGCGCCGATTCAGCGTGCCATTGCCACAGGTGATGCTGAAACTGGCGTGACCATCATGAAAATGGCGGCGGGTCTGGACACCGGCGACATGATGTTTAAAACCATCTGTCCGATTGAAGCAAGCGACACTTCTGCAACGTTGCATGACAAACTGGCCGAACAAGGTGCAAGTGCCATTGCAGCTGTTTTAGCGTCGGAAGAAAAACTGCAACACTACCTGGCGACCCGTGAAGTGCAAGACGAAGCATTGACTGTGTATGCTCACAAGCTTTCCAAAGCCGAAGCAGAAATTGATTGGTCTACGGATGCCATACAGATTGACCGTAATATCCGCGCCTTTAACCCGTGGCCAGTGGCATTTATCGTACTCGACGAGAAAAACAACTTGCGGGTGTGGAATTCCAAGTTATCTCATGCTACTGCGGAAAATGCTCAACCGGGTGAAATCATTGCCATTGATAAAGATGGCGTTCATGTTGCCTGTGCAAATAACACGGTCATCACGCTGACTGCTTTACAATGGCCGGGCGCTAAACCGCTTAACCCTGTACAAATTTTACAAACCCAAAAACTGACTATTGGACAAATTTTATAATGAAGCAATCTCCCAACGCCTCAGCCAAAAACCTTAATTTACGTGCTCAGGTGGTGAAGACGTTATTGGCTGTCCAAAATGGTCAATCGCTGCAATCAGTGCTGGCGCAGCAAATGAACATCGTGTCAGACAAAGACCGTGCTTTGTTCCATGAATTGGTACTGGGTTGTTTACGTCAATGGCATGCATTGAAACAACTGACTTTACCATTACTCTCTAAACCACTGGATAATCAAGTGGTTGAAACTTGTTTGTACCTTGGTTTATACCAATTGCTGTGCACCCGCGTGGCTGCACATGCCGCGATTTCTGAAACCGTTGAAGCAACCAAACAATTGGGAATGGAAAGTTTAAGTGGCGTAGTGAATGCGATTTTACGTCGTGCTACCCGTGAAACTGAGCAGTTCTATGACGTGCTTGAACAAGCGACGAATTTACCAAGCTGGTTGTCTAAACGTCTGAAAAAAGACTGGGGCGATCAATTTGCTGAACTCAGCTATGAGCTGAAACAGCTTGCGCCACTGACTTTACGCGTTAACACACGCCAGGTCAGCCGTGACGAATATCTCGACATTCTGGAAGATGAAGGCATCGATGCACATCGCTGCGAAATTTCTGAAGTCGGGATTGTCATGGACGAAAGCCTGCACATTCCAAGTTTACCGGGCTTTGAAGCTGGCGGTTTCTCGGTACAGGATGAGCATGCCCAGCTATGCGCTACTTTATTGCCGAACTTGAATGGCAAAATCGTGATTGATGCCTGCGCGGCACCAGGCGGTAAAACTGCGCACATTTTAGAGAAATATCAGCCGAAAAAACTGATTGCCCTCGATCAGGATGAAAAACGTTTAAAACGTGTTTCTGAAAACCTGGAGCGTCTGCTGTTAGATGGCAAACATGTTGAAATTGTCACCGCAGATGCCGTAACCTGGACAGCACCTGAACCGGCTGATTGTATTGTTTTAGATGCACCCTGTTCAGCGATTGGGGTGATGCGCCGTCATCCAGACATCCGTTTACTGCGTCAATCAACTGATATTGCCAAAACAGTCCAACTGCAAAAACAGATTTTGGACAACATGTGGCAGCAACTGAAGGTCGGTGGCACCTTGCTTTACATCACCTGCTCGATTTTAAAAGCAGAAAATGAACAGCAAATGGTCGAGTTCTTCGCCAACCATCCAGATGCCAAAGAAATCAAAATTGAAGCCAACTGGGGCATTGAACAAATCCATGGTCGCCAATTGCTGCCGCAAGTCGGCCGGGGCGATGGTTTCTTCTATTGCCGTATCCAGAAAACAGCTTAAGCCATATACTTAAAAAAGGAGGGAGCAAAAACCCTCCTTTTTTATTGAGATATGCCATGCTGCCAGGAAGATCGGTGCAAATGCGACCCAGACTTGTGATAGCACAAGGTTGGGCAACAGCATTCTCCATTCAAGACACAAGTATTCAAGAAACAAAAAAGCCATTATCGTCAATGATAATGGCTTTCTTTTGTAACCGTATAAACTGAAGTATTTACGGATTTAAAGCGTATGTTGGTCTTTCACTTCTTCCAGCACCTCATCCAGTTCTTCCGGATGTTTCATCAAGTGTAGAATAGATAACACCAATCCGCCCCATAAAAACAGCATCGAGATAATCATCATGACAATTGCTGAAGTATTCATGTTTATTCTCCTAGCGATCTTTCATTCTGGCTAAAACAAACGCCACCACAGCACAGAAAATCACACAGCCCCAGCCAAACAGCCACTGCATACTGATACTATAGTCACCATAGCCTTTTAATAACAAGTTATAAATGGTCATGGCCAATGTAATCAATAAAATCAACGAGGTAATGACCGTTAGGGTAAAATCCCAGCCTTTGCCTAAATGCACGGTTGAAATGGCATTAACGTGATTCCGGATCTCAAGCAAAGCTGAACGCTTAAACCAGGCAATGCTGATAATTGAAATTAATGCACCACCAATAATACCGATGTTATTGATGAAATGGTCAATGATATCCACCAGTTTAATCGAATTGACACTGGAGAATAAAACGATAGAAACCAAGGCACTACCGCCACCAACAATGGTAACCGCTTTCTTACGGCCCCATTTCAGCTTGTCCATCATGGCAGAAATTGGAACTTCCAAAATACTGACCATCGATGAAATACCGGCAACAAACAATGAGGTAAAAAACAGGATACCAAATAAATCTGCACCCGCACCCAAGCTGGAAATGATTTTAGGGAAGGCAATAAAGGCCAGCCCAATACCGCCACTCACCACGTCCTGTACATTGCTGTTCGAGCTATACGCCATGAAACCCAGCGCTGAGAAAATCCCAATACCTGCTAAAATTTCAGTTGAAGCATTGGCAAAGCCCACAATTAAACCTGAACCGGTTAGATTGGTTTTCGGCTTCAGGTAAGATGCATAGGTCACCATGATCCCGAAACCGACGGATAATGAGAAGAAGGTATGGCCATACGCCGCCAGCCAGACTTTATAGTCCATCATGGCTGCCCAGTTCGGAGTAAAGAAGGCATTCAAGCCTTCCACTGCACCCGGCAAACGTAGGGATTGAATCACTAACAGGGTAAATAAAACAAACAATAATGGCATGAAAATCTTGTTGGAAAGCTCAACGCCTTTTTTCACCCCACCATATAAAATGATTAAGGTCAGTACCCAAATTCCAGCCAATGGCCAAAAAATATGACTGACAAAACGCGGGTCAAAACCTGTTGCCTCTGAAGTCTGCAAATAGGTTTTAAAGAAGAACCCTTCCGGGTCGCTGCCCCACATTTGACCAATCGAGAAATAAACGTAACTGCCTGCCCAGGTTAAAACGCTAGCATAATACAAGCCAATAATGATACAGACACTAACTTGCCACCATCCCAGGGTTTCGCCTCCCCGGAATAGCTTACGATAGGCTTTCGGAGGCGAGCCACTGCTACGATGCCCGACCGCATAGTCCAGAAATAACAGCGGTAAACCCGCAGTAATTAAAGCAATCAAATAAGGGATAAGAAACGCACCACCGCCATTTTCATAGGCAACGTATGGAAAGCGCCAAATATTACCTAAACCGACCGCCGATCCGATAGCGGCAATAATAAAGCCGGATCGTGAGGTCCAATTTTCACGAGAATCTGTCATACAACACCTAAACCTTCGGTATCTTCAGTTGCTGCTTGTTATCGGGTTTATATCGCAAGCAAAAAAAGTACCATTCAAAAATAATTCTTGTGTCTGATTTAGAGGTCACCTTTTGGGTGCAGTATTCTAAATTGCAAACAGATCAGTAAGGATCAAATTTTGCTTAAAAATGTTGATCAATACCCATCCTTTATATGAACTTAACAATACTCACTTTTATAAAAATTTTCTGTAATTTATTTACCAAACATTTCATTTTTATAATCTGTTGAGTTTGAATGCTCATTTAATCGGCTTATTTTTAATCTCTCTTTATTATTGAATAATAAACTTTTGGGAATACATAAATTACATATAAAAACCTGAAGTTATCTTAAGATGCTTCAATCTACTTATTTATGGTGGTGGAATAACGATTTAAAAATTAAATGCCGCATGGCTTTTTCAACTCGTTTACTAAAGATGAGAGATAAATTTCCTGTAATTTTGAGAAACAACAACAATGCAATTTTTTATCATTCACTATATGATGCGCTGAGTTAAGTTTGCTTCCGCTGCATTTAAGTCACAAAAAGATTTTCCAAAAATAACAGTTCACCTCACTTCAGGATTCTTATGCAATCATTCAAAATTCTTTGCTTAGCCCTAGGACTGGGCGCATTCAGCTCCACCCAAGCCGATGTTATTGCGGTTAAAGGCAATATTGATTACTGGCACTACAGCACCGACTTAACCCAACCGGCATCGTCCTTTCCCCAAGCACAACTTGAAGATGATCATGCGCTGTCATTCTCGGTTGCAGTAGAACATCCGGTGCCATTTTTACCCAATGCAAAAATTAAGCATAGTCATTTACAGGCTGACAGCGATCAAAGTTTTGAAGGTGTAAAAAGCCATCAGGTCGACCTCACTTATACAGATTTCATTCTATATTATGAAGTACTGGACAATATTGTCGATGCCGATGTCGGCTTTGGGGCCAAACGTCTAAGCGGAGATATTCTGCAAAACTATACCGACACATTAGATGTCAGTAGTACGCTACCGATGCTTTATGCCCAGGCCGGGGTAAACCTGCCCTTTACCGGCTTAAGTGCTCGAGCTGAAGCCAGTTTTGCTGCACTGAATGATGAACAAATTAGCGATGCTCAAGCAGAACTCAAATATAACGTCATCGATAACCTCTTGGTTGACGTAGGTGCCAGAGTTGGGTATCGCATTTTAGACATTCAGCTGGAAGAAAGTTCAAATGCAGAAACCAAACTCAAATTTAAAGGCCCTTATCTGGGCATAGAAGCATATTTTTAAAGCACTACTGTATGCTTTCGCGTACATGGACTGCAGAAAATGAAGGCTAGGCATGCGGCAGCGTTCAAACTATATTTAACCCATACCGAAACAGGATGTTTCTAAAACAACAAGAATAAAAGTACAAAACAGCAGGATGCGGAGGTAGATCAGGAGTGATATGTTTAACCCATACGAAAAGGCCTCGACATCCTGTCGGGGCTTTTTTATATCTAGGTATATAGCGGTTTTTATTCTTGGCTTT
>JADHED010001591.1_pt1 | contig 18568 bp, 20 predicted proteins | sample 8952041 | NCBI WGS metagenome assembly JADHED01 (sample SAMN16124423, study PRJNA663239) | bioreactor sludge metagenome | isolation source: sludge (control) | place: India:Bengaluru | collected 2018-09-08
AGCGCGATACGATTGATCAAGAAAATTTTCATAGCAAATGGCGAAGTGCGTTTAAGGAAGTAGTGCCTGATGGTAAGGAACTGGCAATAGATTGGATGACAGGATTGCTTGTTTTGCCCCAGGGAAAGATTGTTAACTACGTACACATGGGATACGCTTCTACATATGAAAACTATACGGTGTTAGAGGTAGATAAAGGAATTGTAAAAAGGGAAATCAGTTTTGACTATAAGGCTTATGATGAGTTTAGAGATAAACAGTACAGGGCTTTTAAAATGACGGAAGAATACAAGAAGACAAAAGCTGATTTAATGCAAGATGGAAATTCCGAAGAGTTTATAGATTCTTTCTTGCGAGAATATATTATTAAATATACATCCAGAATTTTAACGGACTAATATGAGCTGTTTGTATAGATAGTACTTATAGTGTCGTTTCTACATATCGTATTTCTGCCGCCTCCGTGTTTATAATATCCGCCTGATTGTTTTAGTGATTAGCGCTGCATCCACAAGTCTTTTGATGGATATATTTTTGGCTAAAAATCTATCTGTAGATGGGAGTCATGAAACGCTTTATGGTATTGGTTGTAATGGTATTTGCATTGTGCAGCAATGCCAATGCGCAATATGCGATAGACGATGAGTGGTATAACAACCCATTGGGTTTTGAACCTGTTAATATGCACACATCTATGGGCTTCATCATACCCGCAGTTGCGGTAGGTACTTGTTTGCTGCTTACCAAAAGAGATACGGCACTGGCACACAGGCTGAGTGTATACAACGAAACTGGCTTTGGTTGGGGCTATAAATACCCTTATACTTTTATGCCGCAGAATAATACAGGTATCAATTTTCAATTGCGCAGGTTTATGTCAATAGGTGTGGAGTTTGATGTTTATATGCCAAGAGATGACTATAATAAAACATTGGGCTTTGCATTACGTCCTTTTGCAAGGTTCTATCCTTTCAATAGAGAAAAATGGCGTTTGTATTTTGAATCGGGCGGTGGGTTTGTTTATTTTCCTGTAGAGTTTCCCAAACCAACAACGCACGATAATAGATTGGGCACACAGTGGAATGGTACTACCAAATACGGTATTGGCTCGGAGATAAACATACTACCTTCAACAGCATTGATGTTTGGTGTGCGCCACCTGCATGTATCTAACGGCAATACAAAAGGTGTGGAGCGAAACCCATCGCACGACAGCAACGGTTTCTTTCTGGGGCTTTCAGCGAAATTGTAATTGCACATATTTCAGGCACATATTTTGCTGTTACTACACTTCTCCCGAAATCAATCAATAGTAATATGGAATTTAACCCGAATAATGCGATTGTAAAGCTGTGCATACAAGGCATGGACATGGAAATGAAAGGTGCACAGGCTGAAGCCCTTGCCATCTTTATGCAGGCATGGAACGAAGCAAGTAACGACTTTGAACAATTTCTCGCTGCTTATTACATAGCTCGCAATCAGCCCACCGTGGCAGACAGGTTGCATTGGTACAACATTGCTTTGCAACACGCAACGGCCGTGCAAGACAATACCATCCAAACGGCTTACCCTGCGTTGCACGAAAACATAGCCAAGTGTTATGAAGAAATGAATGATGCAGAGAATGCAAAACAGCATCACGACTTAGCTGCACAATACAGGCATACACCCGCAGACAAAGGTCCTTTCTATCATGGTACGCGTGCCGATTTGAAAGTGGGTGATGAATTGATACCAGGCTTTACGTCTAACTATCAGGATGCGCTGCAGATGAACCATATCTACTTTACCGCACTGCCCAATGCTGCAGGGCTTGCCGCTGCACTTGCCAAAGGCGAGGGTAGCGAACGTGTGTATATTGTAGAACCCACCGATGGTTTTGAAAGCGACCCCAATGTGACGGACAAGAAATTTCCAGGCAACCCTACACGCTCTTACAGAACCACAGCACCGTTAAAGATAGTAGGCGAGCTACAAGACTGGGTAAGGCAAACACCCGAACAGATACAAATGTGGTGCGACAGGCTGGCACAAAGCACGGGCGAGATTATTAATTAGCGTTCTGCAGCACCATCGCTTATGGCTGTTTGCAATACATCAATGTTTATATCCTTCAGCGATTTGAATTTGATGCAATAGCCTGTAACGCTGGCTTTGCCTATTGTTTTGCCATAGGTATTGATGAGGTATTTCTTGTCCTCGATACCCAGTATGTATATAGAGAAACCCACGGTATTGGCACTGAGCCCTATTCTGAAGAAGTCTTTGGTCTTGCCGTTGGCATATTTCAATACCTGAAACCCATAGCCGATGGTGGGGTTGGTAACGGTTTTGCCCTTATCATCTACACCACTATCGTACCACAGTCTGGTGCCTGGTAGTGTTTCCAGTATCAGCTTGTGCAGTTGCTCCATATCGCTACACTTGGCTTCGGGCTGATTGGCTATCAGTGCTTTTATGTCTGTTTGTACGCTCATTGAGTGTGTGGTCTTGTATCAAATATCGTGATTTTGTTTGTGTCTTCGCGAGCCTTTACTTTCTTTTTCCGCAAAAAGAAAGTAACAAAGAAAAGGCGCCGACTTAAAAAACTGCCTTTAAGTCGGTCGCTACCTTGATTGTGCTTCACCTCGACTGTACTGCCAAGCAAAGAATATCTATCGCATCATGTTATTGAAGAATATTAAACAGAATGCTGATATCACTACCACCGCTCAATAGCACCGTCATGTGCGATAGCACTGACCACGCTAAATGGATATTCCCCACAACAGCAGCGTATAGCTATCCCTAAAACATGCGGAGCATTGGTTTTAGGGTGTCCTTTTCTTTGTTTCCTTTCTTTTGGACAAGCAAAAGAAAGGAAGAGCTGAGTATCGCATAGTAGCTCAATGGAGAAATATAGTATTCATTTAGAGCACCTTATGTCATTAACAAAAAATAATTCCTAAAACATTTGCGCAACTGATTGTTTGCACATATATTTGCAACTGAACGGTTGCGGAATGATATTGTAACCACAGTAATAAAGCACAATGAGAAGAGATATATTTCAAGCCATAGCAGACCCCACACGCCGTGCCATCATAGCACTGATAGCCGTGCAGGCGATGACACCCAATGCATTGGCAGAGCATTTCAGCATGACGCGGCAGGCAGTATCTAAACACCTGCAGATACTTGCAGAGTGCGAGGTGGTGGAGCAGACACAGAAGGGCAGAGAGATTTATTATCAACTGGAAATAAAGAAAATGAAAGAGATAGATAAATGGCTGGAGCAGTTCCGCAAACTGTGGACAGACCGCTACAATCAGCTCGACGAAGTATTAACCACCTTAAAACATAAAAAGAAATGAGCATGAATTTAATGATGGATTTCGTTGTTGATAAAAGCAATAACACCATCACCGTAAAACGAGAATTTGCAGCCGAGCTGCCGCTTGTGTGGGATGCCTATACAAAGAGCGAAATACTGGACCAATGGTGGGCACCCAAACCGTGGAAGGCACGTACCAAGACGATGGACTTTCGCGAGGGTGGACACTGGCTGTATGCTATGGTAGGGCCTAACGGCGAGGAGCATTGGGCAATAGCACAATACAAACATATAACACCGCAGCAGAGCTTTGTGGCTGTAGATGCTTTTACAAATGCGGAGGGTGTGATAGAAACCAACATGCCACAATCTACCTGGAATGCAAGTTTTAAAGCTGAGGGTGAGCATAGTGTGGTTACGTTCCTGATAGAATATGGCGACCTTGCACAATTAGAGGCTACTATTAAAATGGGCTTCAAAGAAGGCTTGGCGATGGCTATGGAAAACCTCGACGAGATATTTGCTTCAAAGAAATAAAAACAACAATCATTATATGGAAAACCAATTCACGAAAGTTGCCATCAGCGCAACAGTAAACGCACCCGTAGAAAAAGTATGGGACAAATGGACAACACCCGCAGACATCATGCAATGGAACACCGCATCGGCAGACTGGCACACTACACGTGCAGAAAACGACCTGCGTGTGGGTGGCTCCTTCCTGTCGCGTATGGAGGCTAAAGACGGTAGCTTCGGTTTCGACTTTGCAGGTGTGTACGATGCCGTAGAGCCACACAAGCACATAGCCTATACCATGGGCGATGGCAGGACGGTGAAGATAGACTTTACCACCGATGGCGATACCACTAAAATAGACAGCGTATTTGACGCCGAAAACCAGAACCCGATAGAAATGCAACGCGGCGGCTGGCAGGCTATCCTCGATAACTTCAAGCGATACACAGAGCAGTAAAGTTGCTGTAATGAATAAAGCGCATCTGTATAAGGTAGTCCCTATACGGATGCGCTTCTTATTTATGCAAAACTGTTTATTTTCTTTCCAGCATATAACGCCATACTGCGGCACTCAGTACACCACCCAGTATAGGTGCCAGTATAAACAACCATAGCTGGCTGATGGCAGCACCACCCACTATCAGCGCAGGGCCTATGCTTCTGGCAGGGTTTACAGATACACCTGTTACGGGTATGCCCACAATATGAATCAGTACCAGGCTGAGGCCGATAGACAGACCTGCAAAACCACCGTGTATGTTTTTGGTAGATGTAGAACCTAATATTACTATCAGGAAGATAAACGTGAAGACCACCTCTGCAATAAAGCCCGACATCATGCTATACTTGCCGGGAGAATATGCTTCAAATCCGTTTTGTCCCAGTCCGTTTACAGCAACATCATAACCTGCCTTGCCCGATGCAATCATGTACAACAAGCCCGCACCCAAGAGTGCACCAACAATCTGTGCGCCGATGTACATCAGTGCTTCCGTTGTTTTCATTCTGCCTGCAACTACCATAGCAACAGATATGGCAGGGTTGATGTGGCAGCCCGATATATGCCCGATAGCATATGCCATAGCCACAACAGACAAGCCGAATGCAAATGATATACCCAACAGGCCTACACCCGTCATACCGTCTGCACCTGCAATAACAGCACTGCCACAGCCCATCAGTACCAGTACCATCGTACCGATACATTCTGTCACAATCTTAGAAAAATTGGTTGTCTCCATATAGTTTGGTTTTAATTATAAACAAATTAGGCTTTGTTTTTATGTAATCATAGTCTTAACACAGACAGATAACATAGCCGACACCTGTAGTTTGCGTGCAATTGCAATACAGTAAATACTTTGGCAGGAATACCCACATAGGGTAGTGTAGTAGTAGTTCTACAGTGGGGATGTGATGTGTCTTTAATGAAATAGGATAATGTATTGAAAGAAGACACTACACAGTTTTTAGAAAAAGCATCTGAGATATGGGGTGCAGTTATTATCATACTATCTTTTGCGGGTGTAGCAACGATTGTAGGATTGACAACGAACTTTCTCATTAAAGGTGTATTAGGGATGATAGTAGGAATATTATCGGGTATATGCGTTTTGATATTTGGAATACGGATAGCAATAAAATACTATCGTGGTAAGGGCACTTTCTATCTGATTTCAAGAACTAGTGCAACACCTGAGTTGGATAATAAGGATGAAGATTGATGTATAGGTTATAGTATTCCTGTCATTGCGAGGAACGAAGCAACACGAGTACCATTAATTGTATACGCAGTGATTAGTCTTTTACAACTTTCCCACTTGTCAGCATTACACCGTCAGTTGTACAGATGCGGTAGTAATATGTGCCACCTGTCAGGTGCAATACGTTTATTGGTATGGAAACACTGCTACCGGTATATGTAAGCTTGCCGCTATTTACTACTTCACGTCCTGCTATATCACTTAATGTAATACTAAAAGCACAGTTTGTTTTCAACTCCATTTTGAAATAGAGTGTATTTGCCACAGGAACCGGACATACCTGTATATTATTAACCATACTAGTGTTTTCTACATTTACTTTGAATTTGTCCAGTTTGAATAGCTCATGACCCGTTGTTAGTGTATATGCAGAAAAATATAGATTGTCCTTGTAAACTGCGAATTTGCTCGGTTCGCTATAAGCCTTACCCACATTTATATCGGCCACCATTGTAGGGTTGTTAACACCATCGTACATCCATAACTCAGTGCCATGTATGCCATCATCTCCGGAAAAATACAGTTTACCGTTAAATTCTATAAACTCGGAAGCTGTAGAATTAAGCGTGTTGATTTTGTAAACAAATACAGGGCCCGCATTATCGTTTGTGTCGAGTTTGTATAGTTGATAACCCGATGTAGATGAAGATGCTGCAGTAAAATAGACGGAGCCTTTATAGCCTATAATGAAAGGGGGTGCATAGCCCAAATTACCAAGCATATGATCTAAAGAATGAGCACTTCCAGGATTGATATCAGTCAACCTTTTCGGGGCAGATTTTCCGTCATAAACATATAGTTCCCTGCCATAAGAATATGTGAAAGACGTAAAATATAATTTGTCATAACAAACAGTAAATATATCAGGTTCCAGACCGCCACTTGCTGCATCAAAATATGGGGCTATTCCTACTGTATCCGATATCGGGTCGTATACATACATATTATACACTCCCGAGATTGACAAAGCTGTAAAATAGATTTTATTATTAAAAGTAGTCAGATTATATGGTGCGTTTGGCTTTGATCCTAAAGAGGCGGTATTTGATATTTTTCTTGTAACTAAAGTAGCAGGGTCGTGCATCCATACTTCATGTTCATCTAACGGGGTGTAGGCTACGAAATATACTTTGTTGTTGCATGAAATAAATCTTATAGGTTCAGAATAGGCGCTGCCTGTGTTGATGTCTTTTACCAATACCGGTGGGTTTACACCGTCCCACATCCGCAATTCATTCCCAAATGTATCGTTATTTCCGCCAAAATAGAGCTTGCCATTTACTTCAACCATCGTGTTGCCGTAAGCAAAATAACCTGCGCCATTTCCGGAGGGCTTATGGTAGAACTTGCTGACAACAGTATCGTTGTATATATAATATTGTGAACCATTGTTGGGCGTTTCAGCGGAGAATATCAGTTTGTCTTTAAAAATGTGCTTGGTGGTGGGTCTGCTATTCGCTGCGCCTGGCCACAAATCTGTCACAAGGGTCTGTGCATTAGATACAAAAGCAGTAATGGTGAAGATGGTAGTAAATAGTAGCTTTTTCATGATATTAGTTGAAAATAAATATAGCCAAATCTGTGCCAAATATGCGATAAATAGCTTTGTTTTTTTGATTTATATACTAATGGTTATAATAATGGGTACATATATTGCTTGTATGTTCATTTTAACTAAATCCCTGCAATGCCTTCGGGGTTTTATCGTTATATTTATAACAACACTCATTACACATGCGCTTGAGGTTAAAACCCATATTATACTTTTCCATCGGCCTGTCGGTAGGCGTTGGTGCTTTTCTGATGCAGTCGTTTCGGGAAACGGGCAAGGATGAGGGTACGGTGCAGGTAAAGGAAGACGGTAAGCTGCAATACAAATGGTATCAGCCCGAGATTCCTAAGAACCTGAGTTTTGCAGGTGAGCGTGTACCATTAGAGCGTTGGGAAGTACGCGAAAGGCTGGAGCGTGAAATGATTATCAACTACTACATGCACGGCACTACTCTGTATATACTGAAGCTGACTACACGTTTCTTCCCCATGATAGAACAGAAGCTGAAAGCCAACGGTGTGCCTGATGATTTTAAATACCTCTGTGTGGCAGAGAGTGCATTGCAAAATCAGGTATCGGCAGTAGGTGCATCGGGTTTCTGGCAGTTTATGAAAGATACAGGTCCGCGCTATGGGCTGGAGGTGAATGCAGATGTAGATGAGCGTTATCATCCTGCAAAAGCCACAGAGGCTGCATGCGGGTATCTGAAAGAAGCCTACGGCAAGTTCTATAGCTGGACGGCTGCTGCTGCATCGTACAACTGCGGTATGGGTGGCTATAGCAAGCATGTAGTGTATCAGCAAAAAAGCAATTACTACGACCTTGCACTTCCCGAAGAAACGAACCGTTACATATTCCGCATACTGGCACTGAAGATATTGCTAAGCGATGCTAAATGGTATGGTTACAACATCAACGGCCCTGAGGCTTTCAAACCAATCAAGACACGTACACTGACGGTAGATACTACGGTGAAAGACCTGGCACAGTTTGCCCTCGGCAATGGCAGCAGCTACAAAATGCTCAAACTCCTGAACCCGTGGTTGCGTTCGCATGTACTGCCTGCTAAGGCTGGTAAGACCTACGAAATAGAACTACCAATTGAAAATTGATAAACTCTAAATACTAATTTCTAAATCCTAAAGTATGTACTGCTTTAGGATTTTTTCATTTTAAGTATTCGGATTTAGTGTTTAGAAATTGTTTCGGATTTAGTTTTTAGGTATTAGAATTTGAACAACGTTTTTGTAGTTTTAAGTAAAACCAAAGGCTATGCGTAAGGTTATTGCCATATTGCCAATCTTGTTCACCTCTCTGCTGGTGTATTTTCTGGGTAAGCCAATGGGTAGCCTGCCTGCATTGGGCAAACTCTTAGACCCAGTAACGGGTTGCTGGGCAAGTGCAGAATCTGTCAACAAAGACTATAGCAACAAACTGAAACTGGATGGGCTGAAAGAAGGTGTTACCGTATCGTTCGACGACAGGTTGGTACCACACATCAAAGCAGATAATGATTTCGATTTGTATTACACACAGGGTTATCTGCATGCATACTTCCGCCTGTGGCAGATGGATTTGCAGACACGCGCAGCAGGTGGCAGGGTGAGTGAAGTGTTGGGAGATAAAGCACTGAAATTTGACCGTACACAACGCCGCAAGGGTATGGTATATGGTGCAGAGCAATCGCTGAAGGCCATGGAAGCAGACCCGCGCAGCAAGCAAATGCTGGATGCTTATACAGCAGGCATCAATGCTTATATCAATACTTTAGACTACAAAACATATCCGCTGGAATACAAACTGGCAAGCTTTGAACCCGAACCGTGGACGAACCTGAAAAGTGCATTGTTATTAAAGTACATGGCCGATGACCTGACTGGATATACAGAAGATATTGCACTGACTGTATTAAGTGATATGCTGAGCCCTGAAGAATTTGCAGCACTATATCCTGAAAGATTGAATGGAGTAAATCCTGTAATACCACACGATAGCATCAAGCAGACTGCAAGTTTATCAGCACCTGCCATACCTGCGGACAGCATAGCATGGGCGCATCTTACTGCTACAGATTTTGAAGTAGAGGAAGAAGGCAAGGGTAGTAATAACTGGGTACTTAGTGGCAGCCGTACTAAGAGTGGTAAGCCTATTCTTTGCAACGATCCACATTTGGGGCTCAACCTGCCGTCTTTGTGGTACGAGGTACAGATGACCGCACCGGGTGTAAATGTATATGGTGTATCCCTGCCGGGTTCTCCGGGTGTTATCATTGGCTTCAACGATAATATATCATGGGGCTTTACCAATAATTACCGCGATGTAAAAGACTTTTATACTATACAACCTGCATCTGCAACCACCTACAAGTTTGCAGGTAAGGAGCAACCATACATCAACAGGGTAGAGAAGATAAGCATCAAAGGCAAGCCTGATTATTATGATACAGTAAAGTACACGGTACATGGCCCTGTTATGTATGAAGAGACATTTCACGGTCCGGGTGGGTTGAAGAAACCTATTGCCGTAACATGGATGGCACATCGACCAAGCAATGAAGTACTGGCACTCTATATGCTCAATCGCAGCACCAACTATACCGAATACACAGCTGCCATACACAACTTCTTATGCCCTGCGCAGAATATGATATACGCAGACAGGCATGGAGATATTGCGCTTTGGGGACAAGGGCAATTCATCAATAAATGGCGTGGGCAAGGCAGGTATGTAATGAATGGTGCAGACAGTGCTACACTCTGGGGGCAAAATATTCCTGTGGCAGAGAATCCGCATGCATATAATCCTGCACAGGGTTATATAGCATCTGCCAACCAAACAGTAACAGACACAACCTACCCGTATTGGTACAATGGTTATTTCTACGAGTTCCGCTCTTGGAGGATAAACGAAGTGCTGCGCAATACAAAGAACGCAACGGTAGAAGATATGTTTGCCTTGCAAAACGATGTGTATAGCGTGCTGGCATCAAATGTATTGCCTGTTATGCTGACAAATATTACACCCAACGAGATAACAGACAAGGAACGTAATTACCTGAATATGCTTGGTAGTTGGGACTACAGATTGATGGCTGAAAGCAAAGCTGCTACTGTGTTCCAAGTATGGTGGACAAACTTCTATGCTTCGCTATGGTCTAAACGTTTTGGTAAAATACCTGACCAGTTAAAGCCATCGCCCGAACGTACTATGCAATTGCTGAAAGAAGAGAGTCAGTACCTGGGTAATATAAAAGATGCCGTTGTTGCCAGCCTACGCAATAGTATAGACAGTCTTGAAAAACTGAAGAAAGCAAACAGGCTGGAATGGTACAAGGCAAAAAATACCTCTGTAAAACACCTTACAAAACTGGCACCATTCAGCTATACAGATTTGAAGATAGGCGGGTGGGGCAATACGGTCAATGCTGCTAAGACAGACCATGGACCATCGTGGCGTATGGTAGTACAACTGGGCGATGAGGTAGAAGCATACGGTGTCTATCCGGGTGGGCAATCGGGCAATGTGGGTAGTAAGTACTATGCTACATTTCTTGATAAATGGGTGAAGGGCGAATACTACAAGCTGAGCTTTTATACTGCTACTACAAAACCTGCTGCAACCTATACGTGGAGCATCAACCCTAAAAACAAATAAGGTATGAAACAGACATTCATTGTATCGTTAATTATAATTGGGTTAGGTGCCATATTCTCTTTGTTTATGAGTGGCATGTGGATGGCAGTAGTATTACCACTCGTGATAATGATAAGTATGCAAATAACAGGCAGGCGTGCATTTGGTACAGGGTTTCTGGGTGTGGCATTGCTATGGCTTGTGCTGATACTGATAAAAGATGTACCGAACCATCACATATTATCGTCTCGTATGGCAGGATTGTTAGGCTTGCCTAACAGTGCAATGTTTGTACTTGTAAATGTTTTGTTAGGCGGACTGATAGGCGGACTTTCGGCTTGGAGTGGTGCAGTGTTGAATAAGGCGTTTAGAAAACCCTCCTAACCTCCCTGAAGGGAGGAAGTATTCCTTCATTATCATTCATGACAATTATACTATTTTTCTTCCCCTTTAGGGGAGATAGAGGGGTTTTATTACTTTTGTATCATGCCCATACGTATTCAGCGATATATAGCCATTCTTTCTGTTGTATTATTCATAGGCAAGCTCTGGGCATGGTATCTTACACACTCCGTTACTGTACTTACAGATGCACTGGAAAGCACGGTGAATGTGATTGCAGGCTTCATAGGCTTGTATAGCATCATCCTTGCAGCCAAGCCACGAGATATAGATCATCCTTACGGACATGCCAAAGCAGAGTTTATATCCAGTGCGGTAGAGGGTGCATTGATATTTATAGCAGGGCTGATGATTATCTATGAGGCTATAGACCAGTTGATACACCCTAAACCACTGCACAAGCTGGACGTGGGTATATACATTGTAGCAGCAACAGGTATGCTCAATTTCTTTATTGGTACGTATGCTGTAGCGCAGGGTAAGAAAATGCGCTCGCTGATACTGGAGAGTGCAGGCAAACACCTGCGGGTAGATGCGTATTCAACCTTTGCCATTGTAGCGGGTTTGACGCTTATCATGTTTACCAAAGTGCAATGGCTGGATAGCGCAGTTGCTATTGTGATAGCCATCATCATACTTGTAACAGGTTATAAACTGGTACGTCGCAGCTTGTCTGGTATTATGGATGAGGCTGATATGCAATTGCTGAATGATGTAATAGCATACCTGCAAACAAACCGCCGTGCACAATGGATAGATCTGCACAACCTGCGTGTAATGCAATATGGTGATATTATGCACCTGGATGCACACATGACACTGCCATGGTACTACAGTGTGAAAGATGCAGATGCAGAAATACATGTACTGGAACAAATGATAAAACAGCACTTCGATAACAAGGTAGAAGTGTTTATACACTTAGATGCCTGCCAGTCCTATCAATGCAAGTTATGTGCCGTAGCCGACTGTCCGCAAAGGCAAACACCATTTACCGCCCAACACGAGTGGACTACCGAAAATGTATGGTACGATTCTAAACACGGGAAGATAGAACCCGGATTAAGCTGATTGAAGGATTTACCGGGTTTTGTTTCATGCTGTTTCAGTGTTTCATATCCCTGTGTCTGAAACAGTGAAACAAATGAAACACTGTATCACGTGTATCAGCTGTATCATTATTTTTATTGGTGATACACTTGGTACAGATGATACAATACTTAACAAACTCAATCGTTATATATCATATCTTAATATGGTGAAATACTTATTAACCTTATTTGTTTTCTGTACAGCTTATAGTGCTCAAGCACAATTGAGATTAGATTCAGTATTATCCCTAAATATTAAATCAATGGGTGGCTCAAATCTTATTCTTCAACGTGACAGCATCTATTATTTAAGTGAGTTTGACTGTGCTCAAATAACTGTTTATTCGGGAACATGGCATTTGAATAAAGATACATTGATATTAATGCCTGCTACAGATACAAATTGGTCTGTTATTAAGCGTATATCATATATAGATAGAGGTAACGATACTTTATTACGAATTTATGTCAAGGATAGTTATGGGCATAACATAGATACATATAATCCCTGGTACTTTTATTATGATAACGAAATGGTTTATGATAATATCATAAGTAATGATGGATATTTTAGTATTCCTGTTAACACTGTAAAAGAGTTTACGTACAGTTATTATTCTTTTAATAAGTATGTAGATAAAGCTGTAACAGTTACAGATAAGGATGTTGAAATAATATTTAATCCTCCTGCTAATATGCTTTATAAAACAGTATTACAAAAAACGTTTACTCATACAGAAAAGTACATCATTAAAAAAGATGGTCTTTATTATATTGATAATCCTATTGAAAGAGCCTATGTGTATTGATGTGTATTAATAATATCATTGTATCATCTGTACCAACTGTATCACCCAGCCAAATGATGATACACATGATACACGTGATACAATATGTTTCATCTGTTTCACTGTTTCAGACAGTGTATTATGAAACACTGAAACAACATGAAACAAGGATAGCATTACTCTCGCACTAATGTATATATCACCGAATGCGCCATTTCTTCTTTCAGTTCTTCTATTTGCGCATGGGCGGCTTCTGCGGCATGGTTGCGGGTGAAATTGTTTTTCTCTAATAGGTGGATAGAACTTGCATTGTCTTTGTGGGTAAAGGCACTTATCATAGGTAGGTTCATTACTTCAAATCCATACTTAATGGCTGCCTGTAAGGCTTCGGTCATCAGTCCTTTGTTCTGGTATTCGGTAAGGATAGCATAGCCAAACTCCCAGCTATCGTCAGTGCCCAACATGCTCCACAGGCACAGGCTGCCAACCATCTGGTTAGTTGCTCTATCAGCAATCGTCCATGCAATGCTTTTATTGTCTCTGGCATAAGAAGCCATGCGTTCTAATATAGCCCGTGCTTCTTCCCGTGTCTTGGGGCGTGGGTTAGCTATGTATTTATTCATCTCCTCATCTGCACGGATGATGAAGTACGTGTCTGTATCATCTACACTCATTTCACGCAGCACCAATCTTTCTGTTGTTATTACCGGAAAAGGATGGAAGTTGAGGTGTATCATTGGATGGGATGTTTAACGCTAATTTATAAATCAATTATAAAGTGTAGTAATCTAATTATTTTCGATATTGTTGTAAAATCTTATATTGTATTGAATATTATCACTAACAAGTAAGTATGTCTTTTATCATCCTTGAAACAACCACCAACTCTACACCTGTATCTGTTTGGGCAATTATTTCAGCTTTAGCAGCATGTGTCTCAGCATTTTCAGCTTTTATGAGTAGGAGATACGCAGGTCGTTCATACAAACTTGCAGCAAAAACATATGAAGATAGACAAGCTAATTTTGACTTATATCTTGTAGATAGTTATCGTTGGAATACTAATAGTTTACCCAAAAGAAAATTTTTGCTTTTTCATATTACAATCAAGAATAAGTCTGATAGTAAGAGTTCATATAAGGCTACATTAGATATTCTTTTTAGTAATTCAGATCAGTCAACTGCCACCATTGTTATTCAACATGATGAAAGCCATAAAAATGCCGTTTTAAACAAGGAAATTTCAGCTTTCACAAACGATATTAGAATTGAAGAAAGAGCAATGCAATCTAAATGGTTAATTTTTGAACAGCCATCGGATGTGTTTATAGGTTACAAAGTAGAAAAGTACTTTGTAATAATCACTGATATTCATGGGAATAGTAAAAAAATTGAGAGTGTAATAATTAAAGATTCTATTTAATGAAAAGGAAAGTAATTGTTGATTATCCATTCTATAAAGTTGTTTCTGATGGCACAATGTCTTCACCTGTAGTTGGTGAGGGTAGATTTATACCAGCATTAATCATTGACGTTAAAGAAAACAATGAAATTATTGAATTGATTAATCTTCATAAAAAGATGCCACCAGGAGATATAGCCACACAATGGTCATTTCCTAATACCTTATTTAAACCCAAAGTAATGTATTTAAACTTAGAGTTCAGTAAGCCTATGCGTATTGAATTTGGTATTGAGTTTAATTTAGAGTTACAACATTTTTTAATTGATGGAATAATACAGTCTCAAGCTTTTTATCTCGTTACAGGGGTGTCTGGTATGAAAGTTTCTGAAATAATACATGATAGCATACTTATTGAAGCTCCTAATCCTAATATTGACACTATTTGGAATGAAATGTTACGAAATATTATTAGAAAGAGGTACAAGGGAATAGGTGCTAAAAAAAGTGAAATTAAGAACTATGTTGAAGAACATATTGAAAGTATGAGAAGCTTTTGGAATATTCGACGAGAAGCTGATTAATAAGATGTAACAATTGTATTCTTATCAATTCCCGCTTTCATACCCTGTATCTACCAACCAGTTACCACTATCGGCAGCAGCAGTAGCCAGTTCATCGCAGCGGTTGTTCATAGGGTTGTTGGCATGGCCTTTTACCCATACAAATTTTACGCGGTGCTTGTTGTGGTACTTCAGGTATTCCTGCCACAGGTCTACATTCTTTACATCTTTCCAGCCCTTCTTTATCCATCCCCATATCCAACCCTTATCTATGGCATTTACCACATAGCTGCTGTCGCTGTATATCACTACGTCCAGTCCGTCGCGCGTTAGTGTTTTCAGGGCTACCACCACCGCCATCAATTCCATACGGTTGTTGGTTGTTTTCCTGAATCCTTGCGAGAACTCCTTACGGGTTTGCCCCCATTGCATTACGATTCCATATCCTCCCGGTCCGGGGTTGCCCCTAGAGGAGCCATCTGTATAAATTATCAGTTGTTGCGACATCAATTGGGTAGCGAGTGCTATCTTTGCGCCCAAATTTAGTCTGTTGAGCGCCAAAATAAAAGTTGCACCGGTAAGTTATTTGAATACCAAGCCTTTGCTGTATGGTATAGAGCGTAGCGAAGTAATGAACAGCATAGAGCTGGTAGCAGACTATCCTGCCAATGTAGCGGGTGCTTTGCAACGTGGCGATATAGACTTGGCACTACTGCCTGTAGCAGCCATACCTACTATACCCAATGCACAAGTAATAACAGACTACGGTATAGCCAGCGATGGTAATGTAGCTTCTGTTTGCATATTCAGCATGGTACCGATGGAGGAGATAGAAACGGTGTACCTTGACTACCAAAGCCGTACATCTGTAAGGCTGGCACAACTGCTGCTGGAAAAACTGTGGAAGAAGAAAGTAGAGTTTAAACCTGCAACAGAAAACTATATAGACTATATCAACGGTACTACAGCAGGTGTCATCATCGGTGACAGGGCATTGAAACAGCTTACTAATTTTGACTATATCTACGACCTTGCTAAGGGTTGGAAAGAACTGACAGGGCTACCATTTGTATTTGCTGCGTGGGTAGCTAATAAGCAATTACCACAGGATTTCATTACAGCTTTCAATGCTGCTAATGCTGAAGGGTTGAAGCATATAGATGAGGTGGTAGCAGAAAATCCTTTCCCGTACTACGACCTTCATACTTACTATACCGAAAACATCCACTACCTGCTGGACGATGAGAAGAAGAAAGGGATGCAACTATTCTTGCAGATGATAGCGGAATAGGCTGTGCTGATAGTATATCCGATATAGTAGTAATATCTTTGCAAATACGTTTAGGTACTTTCGACTAACTACTTATGACTAACGACTCGAAGATTACACTTATAGAATGTCCCCGCGATGCTATGCAGGGTTGGAAACACCATATTCCTACAGAGGTGAAGGTGAAATACCTGAATACACTGCTGCAGGTAGGTTTTGATGTGCTCGATTTTGGTTCATTCGTATCTGCCAAAGCCATACCACAGCTTGCCGATACCAAGGATGTAATACCACAACTACAACTGGATGGGGGTAATACAAAGCTACTGGCCATCATAGCCAATACACGTGGTGCGGAGGAAGCGGTAGGGTACGAGCAGATACATTATCTGGGTTTCCCGTTTTCTATATCAGAAACATTCCAACTGAGGAATACTAACAAGACGATTGCAGAATCGCTGAAGCAGGTAGAGGAGATACAGAACCTGTGTGTGCAACATGGTAAAGAACTGGTAGTATACATATCTATGGGTTTCGGCAATCCGTATGGAGATGAGTATAGTGCAGAAGTAGCCATCAAATGGGTAGGACAGCTGGCAGCTATGGGTATCAAAACCATTGCCATGTCTGATACCGTAGGTGTAGCAAAGCCCGATAATATTGAGTATATCTTCAATACACTGGTACCAGAGTTTAAGGATGTACATATTGGTGCACACTTCCATAGCAATGCTGCTACATGGGAAGAAAAGATACAGACTGCTTACAATAGCGGTTGTGTACGTTTTGACAGTGCCATGAAAGGCATAGGCGGTTGCCCTATGGCGGAGGATGAACTGGTAGGTAATATTGCTACAGAGAACATCATACAATGGGCAGATAAGAATAATATCGTACTGCCTATCAATCGCGAAGCTTTCAAAAAAGCATGGCTGATGGCTGCTGAGGTGTTTATATAATACCCCCTAACCCCTGAAGGGGGAATGTTAAGTAATGTAGTACATTTGTCTTTATTGTTAATTTCCCAAACAACAAATAAGGAAGCCCCTTTAGGGGTTTGGGGTTAGATTCTTTCTATGTCTGTACATAAAGAAATAACGAAGGTTACCACCAATACGCTTCAGGTAATGAAGCAACAAGGTGAGAAAATATCAATGCTTACAGCCTACGATTTTTCGATGGCACGCATTCTGGATGATGCAGGCATAGATGTATTGTTGGTTGGCGATAGTGCATCAAATGTGATGGCAGGTCACGAAACCACGCTCCCTATTACGCTCGACCAGATGATATACCACGCACAGAGCGTTGTACGTGCCATCAGCCGTTGCCTGGTAGTGGTAGACTTGCCTTTTGGTACTTATCAGGGCAATAGTAAAGAAGCACTGAACTCTGCCATCCGTATTATGAAAGAAACGGGTGCGCATGCTATTAAACTGGAAGGTGGGGAAGAAGTGGTAGATTCCATCAAGCGTATTATAAGTGCAGGTGTACCGGTAATGGGCCACTTGGGCCTTACACCACAATCTATCTATAAGTTCGGTACTTATGCAGTACGTGCTAAGGAAGAAGCTGAAGCAGAAGCATTGGTAAAGAATGCACGTTTACTGGAAGAAGCAGGGTGCTTTTCCATCGTATTAGAGAAGATACCTGCAGCATTGGGCAAGCATGTAGCTGAAGAAGTGAAAATACCCATTATTGGCATTGGTGCAGGTGGTGGTGTAGATGGTCAGGTATTGGTAATGCACGATATGTTGGGTATTAACAAGGATTTTTCTCCTCGTTTCCTGCGTCGTTATCTCAACCTATACGACCAGATAAAAGGTGCTACCGAGCAATACATACAAGACGTAAAGAGCAAAGATTTCCCTAACGAAAAGGAACAATACTAAGCCTGTATGGTGAATGTTGAAGTATGGCAATCGCTTACTGAAGAGTTGACGGCTAAGGGTGTAACACTGGTGGCCGTTTCAAAAACCAAACCTGCAAGCGATATTCAGGATTTATACAATCTCGGTCAGCGCGATTTCGGAGAGAACTATGTGCAGGAACTCACAGAGAAACAACCGATATTACCTGCCGATATCCGTTGGCATTATATAGGGCATCTGCAAAGCAATAAAGTAAAATACATTGCCCCTTATGTACATCTTATACATGCTGTAGATAGCTTCAAACTACTTGAAGAGATAAATAAGCAAGCTGCTAAACACACTCGTACAATTAAAGTGTTGCTTCAATTGTATATAGCAGACGAAGACACAAAACATGG
>JADHED010001592.1_pt1 | contig 18563 bp, 10 predicted proteins | sample 8952041 | NCBI WGS metagenome assembly JADHED01 (sample SAMN16124423, study PRJNA663239) | bioreactor sludge metagenome | isolation source: sludge (control) | place: India:Bengaluru | collected 2018-09-08
CGACGCCGAGGCGTTCGACCAGTACGTGAGCGACCCGGCACGTCCCGTCCCCTACGTGGGCCACGTGCAGATGGGCATGCAGGGCGACTACATGACCGAGGACCAGCGCTTCGCGGCCACGCGCCCGGACGTGCTCGTCTACCAGACGCCGCCGCTCGAGGAGGACGTCACGGTGCTCGGCCCGATCGACGTCACGCTGCACGTCTCCACCACGGGCACCGACTCGGACTTCGTGGTGAAGGTCATCGACGTCTACCCGCCGGACCTCCCGACGCCCGAGTGGACGGGCCCGCCGCCACCGCCCGCCAACCGCGTGCGCATGGGCGGCTACCAGCAGTTGGTGCGGGGCGAGCCGTTCCGCGGCAAGTTCCGGCGCTCCTTCGAGAAGCCGGAGCCGTTCGTGCCCGGCGAGCCCGACGTGATCCGCTTCCAGCTGCCCGACGTGGCGCACAGCTTCCGGCGCGGCCACCGGATCATGGTGCAGGTGCAGAGCTCCTGGTTCCCGCTGACCGACCGGAACCCGCAGACCTTCACCAGCATCCCCGACGCGAAGCCGGACGACTTCAAGGCGGCGACGCAGCGCGTGTATCGCTCGAAGGCGCGGCCGTCGAGCGTGACCCTGCGGGTGGAACCCGGGCCGCGGTGAACGCGTTCACCGGCCGGTCGATGCGTGGGCGCGCAGGCGCGAGGTGAGCGGCGTGCCGCGGCGGTGGCGGCGACGCCTCACGCTGGCGGCGTTGCTCGCGCGGGTGGAGGGGACCGACGGGGCGAGCGCCCGGACGGCGCCCGTCACGAGCCGAGGGCGGTCCCCGGCGTCGGCGCCAGCACGCGGCTGCCCTCGACGTGCCGTCGCGCCAGCGTGATATCGTCGGGGCTACTCCCCGGCCGACCCCCCCGGCCGCCGCGCCCCCGCCTGGAGAACGTCATGGTCCGTCGTCTCGGGATCGTCGTCCTGCTCGCCTGTGGCTGGGCGGGCGTGGCGGTCGCCCAGCAGAAGGATGCCGAAGGCAGCAAGGATCACCCGCTCGTCGGCCGCATGGCCGGTTATTACATCTCGTCCTACGAGGCGAAGGAGTTCGACAGCGTGGACGTGGCCTATCTCAGCGGAGCCGAGGCACGCTGGGAAGGCCGGACGACGCGCATCGCCTACACCGTCGAGGCCGGCGGCCGCCAGGTGTCGATGGTGCAGATCGGGCGCAACTACGAAGCCGCGGTGACCAGGGCCGGGGGCAAGGTCCTCTACACCGACGGCCGCGTCGTGTGCGCCCGCCTCGGGAAGGCCGGGGCCACGACCTACCTGCAGGCCTCCGCGTTCAACGACGGCGCCAACTACGAGCTCGTGATCGTCGAGACCGGCAGGATGAGCCAGGAAGTCGTGGCGGACGCCGCGGCCCTCGAGCGGGGGCTCGCCGCCGACGGCAAGGTGGCCGTGCACGGCATCTACTTCGACACCGGCCAGGCCCTCGTGAAGCCGGAGTCGGAGCCCGCGCTGGCGCAGATCGTCGCGCTGCTGACGGGGAACCCGCGGCTGAAGGTCTTCGTCGTGGGGCACACCGACGGCACGGGGACGCTGGAAGCGAACGTGAAGCTGTCGGCGGACCGGGCGGCGGCGGTCGTGGCCGCGCTCGTCGGACGTGGCGTGGCCGCGGCTCGGCTGAGGCCCTACGGCGCGGGCCCCTACTGCCCGGTGGCGACGAACCGCACCGACGACGGCCGGCAGAAGAACCGGCGCGTGGAACTGGTCGAGCAGTCGTGAGGACGCAGCGGCCCGACAGCGGCTCCAGGCGTGCGTGATCGCGGCCGGAGCGGGCGACGCCTCATCCCATGCTCACCGTCACGTGCGCTCCCGCTCCCCGTGCCCATCGTTCGTGGACCATCCGCCGCCTGCCGCTGTGGCCCGCCGCGCGGCGACTGGCCGTCGGCGTGTTGCTCGTCGTGGCCGCGCCGCCACGGCCTTCGCCGACGCCCTGGCGGCCTTCTTCGACGCGCACTATCGCGCGCCGCTCTGAGGCGGGCGGCGTGCCTGTGGCCGTCCGGACGGGCAGGGCCCGCTCGCGGCGCGGTCGCGCCTTCGTGCCTCAGCGGTCGCCTGGCGACAGGGCACCGGCCGCCGGCCGGTTCAGCAGTTCCTCGATCTGGGCCTCGAGGACTGCCTGCGTCTTGTCGTCGTGCAGGCGGGGCGTGAACATGATCCGTCCCGCGCCGTCGACGAGGAAGTTCGCCGGGTAGCCGCGGACGCCGTAGGCGTTCACCACGTCCTCGGTGGCGCGCAGCGGGAAGAAGTCGTAGCGGTTGCCGTCCATGAACGGAAGGACGAAGGGGTCTTCCGCGGGGTGGCCGTTCAGGGCCAGCACCTGGAAGGGGCGGCCCTTGAACCGCTCCACCACCTTCTGGAGGTACGGGAACTCGCCGCGGCAGGGCCCGCAGGCGGGGTACCAGAAGTTGACGAGCACCACCTTGCCGGCGTAGTCGGACAGGCTGACCGGCTTGCCCGTGCGGTAGGCGTGCAGCGTGAAGGGCGGGGCCGGCTTGGCGGCCTCGTCACGCCGGGCCCAGACGTCGCGGCCGAGATCCGCTTGGGACTTGCCGGCGGCCGCCCCGTAGCGCACGGCGGCCTCGTGCACCGCCGCGGACGGCTCCTTCGCCAGCCGCCCGACGAGCCGCGCGTAGGCGCCCGCCGCATCGCCGCTCGCGGCGAGGGCCTCGGCCTGGACCAGTTCGAAGGCGACGGGGTCGGCCATCCGCGGCGGCTTCACGTCCTTCAGGCGCGCGACGGCGTCGGCACCCTTGCGGGCGGCGATCAAGTCGCGAGCCTCGGCCAACGCCGTGTCGTAGGCCAGCAGGCCTTCCCACGTCTTCCTCGAGCGGGGCTCGCCGCTTCCCGCCATCTGCTGCGCGAGGGCCCTCGCTTTCGCCACGTCGGTTTCCGCATAGAGCGCGTAGAGAGCGAGCAGACCCGATTCCGACCAGCCGAACTTCTCGGGCGGGAAGTCGCGACGCAGCCGCTCCAGCATGGCGACCTTGTCGGCCGGGTCCTTCGACCGGATGCCGAGCCAGTAGAGCGCCTGGGCGCCGCGTTCGTGCGTGGGGAACTTCTCGGCGACCTGCAGCGACAGCTTGCGGTAGAGCGCCTCGTCGTCGCGCACGCTGCTCGCGTAGTAGAAGAGGTACTGCGGGTCGTCGGGGTTCAGCTCGGCGGCCTTGCTGCGGTATTCGAGTTCCCGGGAGGTGTCGCCGAGGAACTCGGCGATGAGCGCCAGGTCCTTGTAGGCGCGCGCGAATCCAGGCTCCACCTCGAGCGCCTTCAGGTAGTGGGCCTCGGAGTCCACGTAGCTGCCCGCGGCCTGCCCGAGGGCCCAGTGGTTGATCGGGTTGCGCGGGTCCGCGCCGGCGCGCGCGCGATAGAACGCCCGGAGTTCGTCTCGCGCGCGGTCCCGCGCGGCCGCGTCGCCCTTGTTCGCCGCCATGTCGAAGTTGAACGCGGCCGCTTCGTAGGCGAACACATAGTAGAAATGGGCATCGACGAAGGCGGGGTCGAGGTCGATGGCGCGGCGGAACGCCTTGGCCGCCAGCGCGTCGTCACGCGTGCCCATGGCGGTCCGGCCCTCGTCGTAGGCCTTCTTCGCCTCGGGGGTGCCCTGGCTCTCGGTGAATGCCCGCGGCCGGGCGTCCTGTGCGGGCAGGAGGCTGGCGCACCCGAGCAGCGCAATCGCCGCGACCCCCACGCAGAACCGGATTCGCCTCGTCATGTCGGTGCTCTCCTGGTCGCCTCACGACAACGATGACTGCAGGAACCTCAGGAACTCCGCCTCGTCGCGGGTCAGCCCGGCGAAGGTCGCCACCACGGTGCCGTCGGGCCGCAGGATGGCATACAGCGGCAGCGCCACCGTTCCGAAGCGCTCCTGCTGCAGGCGCTGTTGCGAGACGTAGGGCTCACCCTCGCCGTCCGTGTACAGCCGCACGCGCACGAAGCGATCCAGTTCGCGTCGCACGGCCGTGCGCGGGAACATGTTGGCTTCCATCCATCGGCAGTTGGTGCACGTGTAGCCGGTGAAGTCGACGAAGACCGCTTTCGCCTCCCGGCGGGCCTCGCCGAGCGCGCCGTCGTAGTCGTTGGTGATCCACGGGAGCTCGGCCGCCAGGCCGCCTGGCGCCGGCCCCTCGGCCTGCGCCCCGATGGCGGGAGGCAGGAAGGCCTCGAGCTCGCCCAGGCGACGGCCGAGCAGCCCCGTCGCCATCCAGATCCCGAGGGTGAGCGACAGCAGGCCGGACACCAGCCGCCACGGGCCGGGGCTCGACGCCGGCCCCTCGTGCTGCAGCCGCACCAGCCCGACCAGGTAGAGCGCGAGCACGAGCGCAACCGCCACCCACGAGGCCAGCACGAGGTCGCGGGTGAACACGCCCCAGCGCCACACGAGGTCCACGTTGGAAAGGAACTTCATGGCGGCCGCGATCTCGAGCAGGCCCATGCTCACCTTCACCGTGGTGAGCCAGCCGCCGGCGCGCGGCAACTGCGCGGCCAACTGCGGCACGAGCGCCAGGACGACGAAGGGCGCCGCGAAGACCGAGGCGTAGACGATCATCCCGACCAGCGGCCACTGCCAGGCCCCCTGCGCGGCCAGGACGAGCAGCGTGCCGATGAAGGCCGCGGTGCACGTGAAGGACGTCACCGTGAAGGTGAGGCCCATCAGCACCGCGCCGCCGAGACGGCCGGCCCGCGGGGAACGCCCCGACGCATCCAGCGCGGTCGCCCAGCGCGACGGCAGGCGCAGTTCGAAGGCGCCGAACAGGTTGAGGGCGAACACGATGAACAACGCGGCGATGCCGAGGTTCAGCCACGGGTTCGCCGCGAACCGGTTCAGGCCGGCCGCCCCGGCCACGATGGCGATGGCGGTCCCGAGCGCGGCGAACGTGAGCACGATGCCGAGCCCGTACGCGCCCGCCAGCCCGACGGCCCCGCGCCGGCTGGTCGCCGCGTGCTTCGTGAAGTACGACACCGTGATGGGCACCATCGGGAACACGCACGGCGTGAGCAGCGACAGCAGCCCCATCGTGGCGGCGAGCCAGAGAAACGCCGGCAGCGAGCCGCCCGGCACGCCGGAGGGAGACGGCGGGGCGGCGGTGTCGCTGCCCGGAGCAGAGGCGGCAATAGCGCCGTCACTGGTGGACGACGTTGCCGGGGATGCCGCCACGGGCTCGGATTCCGGCGGGCCTGTCACGGGCGCCGAGGCCGGTGCCGGCGCGGTCCCCGCCGAGGAGGTGTCGCCAGCCCGCCGCGTGGTGCCGCGGAGAGGCGACGCGGGCTGGGCGGGCACGGCACCGGCACCGGTCGCCTGCGCTGCAGCGGGCCGCGTTCCGACCTCCACGTCGAGTTCGAGCTTCGACACTGCGGGCGGCAGGCACGTGCGGTCGGTGCACGCCTGGAACCGCACGTGGACGACGAGCGGGTGGCGTCCTGCCGGGGCGGTGGCCGCCACCTGGACCGGCGCGCCGAACACCACGACGGGCCCCTCGTGCGTCTCGGTGTCGATGCCGAAGTTCGGGTCGTAGGCCACGTCGGGCGGCGGCGACTCGATGGGCCCGGCGAGCGAGAACACGCCGTCGCGCGCGAACTGGATCGCGGTGGTGATCGGGCCGCCAGGCGGCTGGGTGATCGAGTAGACGTGCCAGCCGTCCTCGAGCCGCGCCGTCACGTCGACGCGGAACACCGCGCCGGGCGCCACCGGGCCCTTTGCCGTCGTGGCGAGGCGCCACGACACCTCCTCGGCCCCGGCGATCGCCGCCAGCGCCAGCCACAGGCCGGCCGCGAGCGCGAGTCCGCGCCTCACCGGTGCGCCTCCGCCGTCGCGGGGCCCGACGCAGGCTCGTCGAGCAGTGCCTCGATCTGCGCCTCCAGATCGCGCAGCCGCGACTCGCTGGCCACCTGATCGGGGGTGAACACGATCCGGCCCTCGCGATCGACCAGGAAGTTGGCGGGATAGCCGCGGACGCCGTAGGCCTTCACCACCTCTTCGGTGGCCCGCAGCGGCACGAAGTCGTAGGCGTTGCCGTCGAGGAACGGCAGCACGAACGCGTCCTCCTCGGGGTGGCCGTTGAGGGCGAGCACCACGAAGCCCCGGTCCTCGTACTTCTCGGCCGCACGCTGCAGGTAGGGGAACTCGCCGCGGCACGGCCCGCACGCGGGATACCAGAAGTCGACCAGCACCACGCGCCCGCGATAGTCGGCGAGGCTGACGTCCTTGCCCGTGCGGTAGGCGTGGAGCGCGAAGGCCGGGGCCGGCTTCGCGTTCGCCATGCGCGCCGCGCGCACGTCGTCGTGGATCTGGCCGGCCGGCTTGTCGAGCGCCCGGCCGAGGTCTTCGGCGGTCGCGAGAAACGCCGGGCGAGGCTCGAGCGCCTGCCGCGCCACCATCACGTCGTAGGCCTGAGCGGTCTCGCCGGCGCGGTGCTGCAACTTCGCCGTGACCACGTCCACGAACGCGAGGTCGACGAACCTCGGGCGCGCGGCGGCCTTCAGCGCGGTGAGGGCGTGCGCCGCCTGGCCATCGGCGGCGAGCGCCGCGCGGGCCTGCTGCACCGCCTCGACCAGGGCGACGTTGGTCTGCCACGTCTTGCGCAGGTTCTCGCCGGCGTCCTTCAGCCGTGCCTGCATGTCGCGGCCGAGCGCGAGGGCCTTCTCCGGCGACGCCTCGGCGTAGAGCCAGAAGAGCGTGTGCATCGCCCCGCTGGTGCGCTCGGCGTCCGGGAACAGCCGCCGCAACTCCTCGAGCGCGCCGATGGCGTCCTCGGGCGTGGGGGCCTTGCCGGCGTAGAACGAGAGGGCGGCCGGCCCACGCGGGCTGTCCGGGAAGCGCCGGGCGACCTCGAACGCCAGCCGCCGGAACTCGGCCGGGTCCTTCCGCCCCTGGATCGACATGGCGTAGTAGAAGAACGCGTCGGCGTTGCCGGGCTCGATCTCGACGCGCTTCTTCAGGTACTCGCGCTCCTTCACGAGGTCGCCGCGGAACTCGGCGATCAGGGCGAGGTCCTGGTAGGCCTCGGCGAAGGACGGGTCGCGCGCCACGGCCGCGAGGTGGTGCGGTTCGGCCGCGGCGTAGCCGTCGGTGTGCTGCACCACCTGGCCGAGCGCCCAGTGCAGCACGGGGTTGGACGGGTCGTCGGCCACCGCCTTCGAGTAGCGGTCGCGAAGCCGCGTGAGCGCCTCGGTGCGGCCCGTGGCGTCCACGTCGGCGCCGTCGATCTTCGTGTGGCCGATGAAGGTGGTCCACACCAACTGCTTGTGCGCGGCCGTCGATCGCGGGTTGGCGGCGATCGCGCGCTCGTAGGCCGCGATGGCGGCTGGGTAGTCCTGGCGGCGCAACGCTGCGCCACCTTCGGCGACGAGCGCGGCGGCCGGGTCGGCCGGCGCCTCCTGGACGGGCGCGGCGGGCGCCGGCTGGGCGTGGAGGGCGGCCTGTGGGCCCGAGGCGGCGATGGCCACCAGGGTGGCCGCGATCGCCCATCTGGCGTCTCGTCGTGGATCTCTGCTCATGATGCTCCGTCCGTGACGCGTGGGCGCCCGGCGATCAACGGGTGACCGCGGCCGGCGGCGGGTCGGGCCGGCCGGTCGGGGACCGACGCTGCGACGGCGCGGCCTGCAGCCGCGCCTGCAGCCGCAGGGCGTCGGCCAGCACGTCGGTCGGCGTACGCCGTCTCACCTTCCAGTCGGCTGGCGGGTGCTCGACCTCGGCCATCAGCCTGGCGAACTCGGCGGGGTCGCCCTCCTGCCGGTGCACGAGCCGCCGCTCGACCTCGCGCAACACCTCGCCGCTGTCGTCGATCAGACGTTGGAAGCTGCGCTCGTGCACCAGGTCTGCGGCGGCGAGCGTGTCCTCCACCACCCACGTCGCGCGGGCGCCGCCGGCGCTCGTCTCGGCCACCTGGTAGGTGAGCAGGAAGACCGGCCCCACGCGTAGCAACTGCGGGCGGCCCGGGCCGCCGTTGGCCAGGTCGGGAGCCACGGCCTCGCCCACGCGGGCGGCGAAGACCGCCGCGAGCTCCTGGGGCCGCACTTGCCGCCGGCGGTCGCGACGCCAGGACTCCAGCGCCAGGCGTTGCGCGGGCGGCAGGCCGGGCACGAGGCGCTCGAGGTCGCTCATCGGCGGGTCGAGCGTCAGCGTTTTCGACCCGTTGGCGACGAATCGTGCCGACCACCCGTCGGTGCGCATCCACCACGCGCCGACGAGCTGCCCCGACGGGTCCACGCTTCGCGCCGTGTAGCTCTCCTGGCCGACGACGTTGTTGAACCAGGTGGTGGTGACCCAGCGCCGGGGCGGATCGCCGGCGACCCGCAGGTCGTGCTCGACCGTCTGCACGCGGAGCTTCCCGGACTGGTAGCGCCAGGCGCGCTCGCGCACCCGTGCCTCGGTGAGCACGCGCTCGGCGGACGCCCCCACCGACCAGTGGTCCACCGACACGGCGGTCACGAGGATCGCGGCGGCCAGCACCGCGGCGCCAGCCGCCAGCTGCGCGACCGTCCGGCCGCTCGCCACGTGCCGCAGGCGGGCCATCGCGCGCCACGGCCACGCGTGGCGCGCGCCCCTGCGGCCCCGGCCGCTCACTTCACGCGCCAGTCGCCGGTGGACGTCCTCCAGCGCGTCGCCGGCCTCTGCCGCCCACACCTCGTCCTCCTCGCCGAGGCGCACGGTGACGAGTGCGAGGTCGCGCTCGAGCCGCTCGCAGCGGGCCCGGCAGTCGGCGCAAGCCGCCACGTGGTCGCCAACGCGCGCCACTTCCGCCGGCGACAGTTCCGCGTCACACCAGCGCTGCAGGACCAGGGGATCAGGACAGGCGCCGCTTGAATTGGACAGGTGCCGCATGGGTCGACTCGAAATGACGACGGAACTCGCCGCGCGCACGCTGCATGATCACGCCCACGTAGCCTGGCTCGATCCCCGTGATCGAGGAGATCTCGCGGTAGGTGAAGCCCTCGGCGAACAGCAGCAGGACGCGGCGCCCCCGGGCGTCGATGGCGCCGAGCGCGCGCTCGACGCGCGAGTGCGCCTCCATCCGCTGCTGCGCCGAACTCACCGCCGGCGCCGACGCCGCCGAGTCGTGCTCGCGCTGGCGCAGGCGCCGCTCGTCGCGCGCATGGTTCTGCGCGAGGTTCGTGGCCACGCGCCACAGCCAGGCCCGTGCGTTGCCGATCGCGGCCGGGTCGGGCTGGAGCCACAGCCGCAGGAACGTGTCCTGGAGCAGGTCGCGGGCATCGACCATCGACCCGGTGAGGCGCCGGAGGTAGCGCAGCAGCGCCGGCGCGTGCTGCGCGTACAACTCCTCGAACAGCTGGTTGCCGCCCGTGGGCGTTCCCGGACCGTCGTCGTGCCCGCCAGACACCGTGCGACCCGCCCCCCTGGCTGCGCGCCTCAGAAGCGGTAGATGACCCCGACCTGGTATCCCCGCGCAGGCGGGAACACCGAGGTCGAGAACCTGCCGTAGTTCACGCTCGTGACGTCGTTGGCGCCGGTGAGGAACGCCAGCGGCGTGTCGTCGTTCGTGACGTTGAAGATCATGCCCGTGAGCTCGATCGACTGGTTGCCGGCGAATCGCGTGGAGACGCCCACCCGCAGGTTGACGCGCGAGACACCGGGCGTTTGCTGCTTGTTGCCCCGTCCCTCGAGGATGCGCGTGGTGATGGCCAGCGGGTTGCTCACCACGCGGCCGTTGGGCAGCGTGACCGAGGCGGGACCCAACGCCGGGTCGGGCCCGGACAGCCGCGTGAAGTCGGTGCTGCCGTAGATGCCCGACTGATAGGAGTACATCACCGACCCGTTGAGGCCGAACCGTCCCGCCGGCACCTGCGCCGTGGCGTTCAGCCGCAGGATGTGCGGCGGCGAGATCCGGTCGTCGCGGAACCACTCCGCCGGGTACAGGTAGCGCTCGGCCTGGTCGGCCCGCCACTCGCCGTCCTCCACCGTGCGCTGCCACGTGTAGGTGCCGAACGCCTGCCAGTAGCGGCCGAAGTTCCGGCTCGCGCTCAACTGCACCGAGTCGTACCGCCGCGTGTAGTGCTGCAGGTTGGTCGTGCGGTTGATGGCGTCGTAGGCCGGGTCGCGGTAGCCGACGAACCGGCCGTTCTCGTAGACGATGTTGACGTTCTCGCTGCCCTGGAAGTCGGAGAACCGCCGGTTGATGTACGAGATGTCGGCCTGGATGCGCCACGGGAGCTGGCGGGTGTAGCGGACGTAGAAATCGCGCACGTGCGAGGGCCCGAGGTCGGGGTCCACCTGGGTCGTGGGCGCCAGCGACGCCTCCACGGTGGCCGTCTCGCGCACGGTTTCCCAGGTGCCGTTCAGGTCCAGGTCGTACTCGGTGCGGGTGGCCGACTGCTGGCCGCTCGCGAACAGCGAGTTCTGGACGTAGATCAAGTTCGTGACGCGCCCGGCGAACACCTGCAGGACGTCGCGGCCGCTCTCGCCGATCCGCCACGCCACCGCGATGCGCGGGTCCACGCTCCAGGCGTCGATGCCGGCCAGCCCGAACCGGTCGGAGGCGTACTGCCGGTCGACCCGAAGGCCGCCCTTGATGCTCACGTTCGGCCGGATCTGCCACGTGTCCTGCGCGTAGAGGTCGAGGAGCTTCGTGTCGCCGCCGAAGGCGAACACCCGCTGCGGCGTGCGGAACTGGCGGCGGAACGGCACGTAGACCACGCGGCCGTCGGGCAGCACCTGGCGCACCTCGTCGATGAAGCCGGGGGTCGCGGGGTAGATCGACTCGCTGTCGGCCCGCGTCTTGGGCTTCCACTGCAGGCCGGCCTGCAACGTGTGCTGGCCGCCCCAGTTCGGCATCACGTAGGTGTAGTCGGCCGTCATCTCGTGGTGATCGCGGATGCCTTCCGAGTACCACGCCAGGCCGGAACGGTTCCCGTAGTAGAGCAGTGGGTCGGCGCCCGCCAGCAGCCCCGCCGACGTCGTCACGCGGCCGAACCGCGTGACCGCCGGGTTGTCGCCGCCGTAGATTTCCGTGCTCGAGTTGATGCGCCGGTAGCCGTACTGCACGCTCAGGAACGACACCGGGCTGAGCGTGGTGTCCCACTTCGCGAGCACCGTCGGCCCGCCGTCGGTGATGCCGATGGTCGAGTCCTGCAGCGACTGGTCGCGGCTGTCGGAGTTCGCCACCGTGCCGCGGTCGTCCAGGTAGGTGATCACGACGGTGTTGCGGTCGTCGATCTTCTGCGTCACCTTGCCGAAGCCGCGGTGCTTGCGCTGCTCGCGCGAGTAGTCGGGCACGTCCACGCCCTGCGCCACGAAGTTCGCGAGGCCCGCGGCGCTGCGCGCGATGCCCTCGTCGAGCATGAAGTAGCGGTACGACCCGAAGAACCACGTGCGGTTGGCGAGGATGCGCCCGCCGAGCGACACGTCGGGCTGGAACAGCTCCTGGTCGAGCGGCCGGCCGCCCGGGATGTTGTTGTCGTTCCAGCGCCGGGGCTGCATGTAGTAGGCCCCCGACCCGTGGAAGGCGTTGCCGCCCGACCGCGTCACGACGTTCAGGAAGCCGCCCTCGCCGAGTGGCCGCGACGCGTCCTTCCCGCCCGTCACGATCTCGACGTCCTGGGTGATCTCCGTGCTGAACTGCGTCGTCCAGCCCTGGTTGGTGAACGAGCTGCCGATCTCGAAGCCGTCCAGCTTGTAGGTGTTGTTGCGCTGGTTCGCGCCGTTGATGTCCGGGTCGAAGTCGGCCTCGCTGCGCGGGCTCACGTAAACGCCCGGCACCATGAGCCACACCTGCTCCCACTGGCGGCGCGAGCTGAGGGCGAGCTGGTTCACGAAGTCGCCGCTGACGTTGAAGGCCAGTTCCGGGTTCACCGTGTCGATGATCGGCGGCTCCCGGTCGGCCGACACGGTGACCACCTCGGCCAGCTTCGCCACCTCGAGCGCGATCTCGAGGGTGAGCGTCTGGTTGACCCGCAGGAAGACGTCGGGCTGCCGGAAGGTGTTGAACCCCTGCAACTCGGCGACCACCTCGTAGGTGCCCGGCGGCAGGCCGAGCACGGTGAAGCGGCCGTCGGCCTGGCTGATGGTCGTGCGCGTGCCCTGCAGGGTGGGGCTCGACACGGTCACCGTCACCCCCGGCACGACGGCGCCTTGCCCATCCACCACGCGGCCCGTGATGGTCCCGGCGGTCTGGGCAGAGCCCGGCACCGGCACGGCCAGCGCCACCAGCAGCGCGGCGATTGCGAGAAGCCCCCTCAGAGCGGTACGCAGCATACGACCCTCCCCGGCGATGCCCCAGCGGTCCCGACCCGCCCGACCTGGCGTCGCAGACTCGCTCGTCAGCCCAGAGACCAGACGCCAGCGTGCGGGTCTCGGGTTGCGATTGGAACCGGTGTCACCGGAATAGACACCGGCGCGGCGCCGTGTACATCACCACCCGTGTCATAGGCCTCCGATCCGGCGGCCGGCGCTGCCGGAAGCCAGGACGGGACCTGCGTTCCGTCCCTCGCGCCGTTGGTATCATGCGCTTGTCCCGAGTCGCGCATGACAATCGCCGTCACCGTCGCGTTGGTCGCCGCCCTGGCTGGCCCCGGTCAGGTCCGGCCGCCAGCGGAGTCCGTCCCCGCACCGCTGCCGTCCACCGTTCAGGCCTGCCTGGAGTTGGTGTCGCGCCTGCCGGCCGAGGCCGCGACGGCGGAGCGTGCCGCCGGGCGCCGGCCGGACCCGGACGCCATCCGCACCATGGTGGCCACCACGGCGGGGCGCTGCGCCGCCCAGTTCGCGCCCGGCACCGTCGCGGCGGCCGACCACGTGGCGTTCGCGCGCCTGCTGGCTGCGGCCGGGCGGCTCGACGAGGCCTTGGCGCTGCTGGAGCGCCGCGTGGAGACGCCCGGGCTGGCCGCCGTCGAGGGCGCCCGGGCCCTCGAGCTGGCCGTCGACCTGGCGCTCGCCGCCGGGCTGGGCGACGCAGGTCTGCGCCTCGCCGAGTCCTTCCTGCCCCGGCTCGATGCGTTCGGGCCGGTCGCCGTCGAGTCGCAGCTCGCCGCCTACCGGCGGCTGCTCGGGCCGTATCGGAGCGCCGACGGCTCCCCGGCGTCCGCCGAGCACGCGGCCCGTCGCTACCTGGCGCTCTTCGCCACGCTGGCTCCGGCCGACCGCGACGCGGGTCGCCGGTTCGGCCGGTAACTCGCCTACGAGATCCTGGCGAAGCAGCGGGCGCGCGCGGGCGATGCCGCCGGGGCCATCGCGCTCTGGCGCGATGCCGTGGCGCTGTTCTCGGGCGAACCGGCCGACGGCCGGCAGCTGGCCGTCGCCACCGAGGAACTCGGACGGCTGGAACTCGTCGGCCGGCCCGCCCCGGCGCTGCTCGCCGAGCGCTGGATCAACGGCGCGCCGGGCGGCAATCGGCTCGAGTTCGCCGGCCGCGTCACCATCCTCGAGTTCTCGGCCCACTGGTGCGTGCCCTGCAAGGACACGTACCCCGCACTGCAGCGGCTTCGCGACCGGTTCGGACCCGGCGGGTTGCAGGTGGTGCTCGTCACCAGGATCTATGGCTTCTTCGGCGACGACCGGGCGATCCCGGCCGACGAAGAGTTCGCGGGTGTAGATCGCATGATTCGCGAGGTGCTCCGCCTTCCGTTCCTAACCGGCGTGTCGATGCCGGCGAGCCCCTCCTGGCCGCAGGGCGCCGGGAAGACGCTGAACGAACAGGCCTACTTCGTCCAACCGATTCCGCAGATCCTCGTCATCGACCGGGAGGGCATCGTCCGCCGTGTGATCGCTGGCCTCGACGATGACGAGGAGTTGCGGCTGGCTGGCCTGGTGGGGGACCTGTTGCGGCAGCCGTGAACCGCGCCGTCGCGCCCGGGCCGCCGCGAGCGACGCCTCATCCCGTGCTCGCCGTCACGTGCGCTCCCGCTCCCCGTGCCCATCGTTCGTGGACCAACCGCCGCCAGCCGCTGTGGCCCGCCGCTCGGCGTGGATGGCGTCAGTGCGAACGCCTCAACCAACGCCGCTGCCCAGGCGCTCGAGCAGGCAGCCGGGCCACGGCCGCACCTCACCGCTCGGACCGAGGGCGTAGTCGCCGCCCTCAGTAGGTCGTCGGCGCCAGCCGAGGGAGGCGACGGCGACGAACCGCACCGACGACGGCCGGCAGAAGAACCGGCGCGTGGAACTGGTCGAGCAGTCGTGAGGTCGCAGCGGCCCGACAGCGGCTCCAGGCGTGCGTGATCGCGGCCGGAGCGAGCGACGCCTCATCCCATGCTCAACCTCGCGTCACGTGGTCTCGAGGCCGGCGCCAGCACCAGACCGCCGTCGTCTACCTCGCGCACTCGCCGACGCGCCGGGCCTTCATGACTTCCCGGGTCGACCTGCCGCCGGTCGTGCCGGTCACCGTCAGGGTGTAGGCGCTGTCGCCCTCCGGCACGATCGTCGTCTTCGACGTCGACTCCGTGCCCATCAGCTTGCACGTCGCGGTGAACCAGTAGCCGCTGGCGTCCCTGGTGACCGCCGAGAACGCACAGCCGGCCTTCTCCAGTTGCGCGTTCTGCCGGTCCCAGTCCTCGGCCGGCGTCATGCACCGCTTGGCCGTGACCACCCTGGGGGCGCCGCCCCCCGGGTTCTCCATCGTGCGGGTGATCTCCCACTCGCCGTGCCTGAGCGTGGGCCAGCTCCGTGCGCTCGCCACGCCCGGGGGCCCGAGCAGGAAGAACACGCCGCACGAGGCCCCGATGCGCTTCCACCGGACCGTCTGTCCATTCATGGCCAGTGCCCCCTTCGACGCGAAAGTGCAGCGCCTTGCACGGCGGAGGGTTGACCCGCGGCCGGGGGCGCCGGTCGCGCCCGAGGCGCTCGGGCGCCGGCCTCGATGACACACGGCTCGGCCGCTGGCTTCCGGCGCAGGCGCGGCGCCCGACGCGGCGCGTCACCGCCGCTCCGAAGTTCTGCTTCTCCGACATCGGGGTCGTGAACCCACCTGGCACGCCGGGGGGGTGTGAGCGGCTGGCGCGGCGTCGGCCGGTGGAAACCGAGTGCGGCAGGCAGAGCGCCTCCAGCCCGGCCGTATCGAATCTGGGCGCCTCGACCGATAACAACATCGTCCGGTGCGCCCCCAGACCGCCGGCAGTTTCGAGGTGTCGATGGGCGCGCTCCCGTTCCCGAACCCGACCAGCCTGATGTCGGCCTGCCGGACGGCAGGTCGGCCTGGCAAGCTGTCGGCGCTGCTGCTGGCCGTTGCCACGAGCGCCTTCGCCCAGGCGGTGCCCCAGGTCACCGTGACCGGGTTCGAGCCCAACGCCCTGATCGGCACGCCGCTCGTCTTCACGGTGAGCTTCGACAACGCGTCGCCGACCCAGACGGGCTACGGGCCGTTCGTCGACCTGATCCTGCCGGCGACCGGCGCCGACGGGGCCGGCGCCGCCGTCGACGACGGACTCACGTTCGTCTCGGCGTCGTACTTGGGCCAGCCCGTGACCGCCTCGACGCTCACCTTCAACGCCTCGGGCCAGGCCACGCACCCGTACGCCGTGGACGCGCTGGGCGCCCCGGTGGTGGTCACCGGCACGCCCGGCGACCAGCTGGTGGTCCTGCAACTGCCCTTCGGCAGCTTCACACCGGACCAGCCACCGGCCCCCGTGGTGGTGACGGCGAACATGAGCAACCTGGCAGACGCCGGCTTCGCGCTGCCCGTCCGGGCACGCGGCGGGTTCCAGTTCGGCAACGACGCCCTGGCCAACCCGCCCACCGATCCCTCGATCGTGGGCACGTTCCCGGCCGTCGGCGCGGCTCCCGCGGTGACGCCCACCGTCCTGCGCCTGACCAAGACCTACATCGGGCCGGAGGACGAGACGGCGACGGGTCCGAACTTCCCGCGCCAGTACCGCATCACCGTGGACGTGGCCAACGGGCAGACGGTCACCGATCTGGACGTCACCGACACGCTGCCGGGCAACCTGCAGTTCCTGTCGGTGACCAACGCGTCCGCCGTCGGCGCTCCGGTGGTGACCAACGTCGCGACGCCGTCGACCGCCACTCCGGGTGGCACGCTGACCCGTCGCTTCGCGAGCGTGACCGGGACGGCTGGCGCGGAGGACGCCATCCTCGAGTTCAGCTTCCACGTGCCACGCGTCGATGCCGCCTCGGCCGCGGTGATTCCGGCGGCGAACGGCGACGACGCGACCTCGCCGAACCAGGCGGCGACACAAGGCAACTGGGATCCGATCGACGGCCGCGACCCCCTCGCGCCGGTGTCGGCGGCCGGCACCGGCGGACCGCCCGAGCACACGCTGACGCCCAAGTCGCTCGCCATCCAGAAGGGCGTGACGATCGCGATCGACACGGGCGCCGCGGGGCCGACGCCCGGCGACACGCTCGAGTACACGCTCGACGTCCAGGTGTCGGACTTCTTCGCATTCGAGACCCTCGCCGTCACCGACGTGTTCTCGGACGGGCAGCGGTGGGATGGCGTCACGGCGCCCCAGTTGTCGGTGGTCGAGCACGGCGGCGGCAGCTCGGCCCTGGCAGCGATGGCCGCGGGCAGCTACACCTTCGTGGTGAGCGGGACGACGGGCAGCACCACGGCGACGGGCGGGGTGTCGCAGGAACTGGGGCTGCGCGGTCTCGACGGACGCCTCGTCGGCGGCTGCGTGCCGCAGGCCGGCACTGGCGGCGCGCCGCCCGACTGCGCGTCGTTCAACGGCGGACCGACGACGGTCCGCGTCGTGTATCGCACGGTCATCCAGGACGCGTTCGACTTCCCCGCCCCGTCGCCCGACCCCTCGGTGGACCACGGCGACGTGCTCGACAACGTCGTCACGGTGACCGCCGGCGTGCTGTCGGCGGCCGATGCGGTGACGCCGACGGGCTTCGACGAGCAGGACGGCAGTGGCGCCGAGGTGGCCATCCTCGTCGGCGCCCTCACGAAGTCCATCTACGCCATCAACGGCAACACCGGCTTCGGCGCGGCCAGGCTGGGGCCCGGCGACACCGTGACGTATCGACTGCGGTACACGCTGCCGTCGAGCGACATGGAGCCGCTGACGATCACCGACTTCCTGCCGCTGCCCGTGCTGTTCGCCGGCGAGGTGACCACGTTCGAGGACGTGGTGAGCAGCGTCGCGCCGAGCGCCGGGCGAGCCAGGTTCGGGCCGGACGACACGTTCCGCGCGTTCTCTGGGATCGTCCCCGCGATCTCGACCGACGCCGTTGCGAACTCGGTTCGATTCAGCTACACGGCCTGGGACGATCCGCTGAACCAGCCGCGTGTCATCGACATCCTCTTCACGGTGACGGCGTCGAACGAGCCGTTCGCCGACGGCCTGTTCCTCACCAACCAGGCACGTGCGCGCGAAGGGTCGACCAACGCCGGTGAGGCGATCGCCGACGCGATTGTGCAGATTCAGCTCAACGAGCCGAACCTGCGCATCCGCAAGGGCGTGGTGACGAGCAGCAACGCGGCGGACGTCTACGCGCCGTCCGCGGTGGGCCCGGTGGCGTTCACCGCGCCGGGCAGCGCTGGCACGCGGTGGGCCGGGACCATCTCCTCGAACGGGCTCGCCGCGACCCCGGTCAACAGCAACGTCTCGGCCCTCGATGCCGGCGACGTCGTCACGTTCGCCGTCGTCGTCGAGAACGTCGGGAGCGGTCCGGACGGGGCGTTCGACGTGACGGTGCGCGACACGCTGCCCGCGGGCTTCGTCGCGCCGGCGGACCTCGCGGCGCTGAACCTCCGGGTGACCGACGGTGCCGGCACGCCACTGGCGTTCACCGACCTCGGCGGCGGGCCGTTCGGCAGCGGCGGCGGCCTGTTCGGCAGCGGACTGGCGCTCGTCGATCCGGCAGTCGATCAAGGTGCGCTGCGGGTGTACAGCCCCACCGCCGGCACCAACGTCGTGGTGATCACGTATGACCTCGCGCTGGCTTCCGGGGTCGGCGCCAATCAGGCCCTGACGAACACCGCGACGCTGGCCAACTACGCCGGCACCGAGGGCGGGCCCGACTTCACCGCGGTGGACCTCACCGATCCGGCGACGGTGACGACCGCGCCACCGTCGATGACCAAGGCCATCAGCGGGACCGACCAGGTCCACACGGCGGCCTGCGGCAGCCCTGCCCTGGAGTGCGTCGCCATCGGCGAGGTCGTCGCCTACACGCTCACGGTGAGAGTGCCCGAAGGGACGACGCCGAACGCGGTGATCGTCGACACGCTCGACGCGGGGCTGGCCTTCGTCGCGGTGGACTCGATCGCGGCGTCCTCGGCTGCGCTCACCACCGGCGCCGGCACGTTCGACGACGTCCGCGCGGCTGCGGCGATCACCAGCTCGGGGGGCGGCAACACCAATGCCGGGCGGGTGCTCACGCTCACCTTCGGGACGCTCACCAACGCCGACACCGACAACGCCACGTCCGAGACGATCGCCATCGCCTACCGCGCCGCGGTGATCAACAGCAGCGGCAACAACCGGGGCACGCTGATCAACAACTCGGCCGCGCTCACCTACACGGGCGGGTCGACCACGGTCTCCGCGCCCAACGTCCGGGTCGTGGAGCCGGTGCTGGCGGTGACGAAGGCCGCGGTGCCGGCGGGCGGCGACG
>JADHED010001593.1_pt1 | contig 18557 bp, 18 predicted proteins | sample 8952041 | NCBI WGS metagenome assembly JADHED01 (sample SAMN16124423, study PRJNA663239) | bioreactor sludge metagenome | isolation source: sludge (control) | place: India:Bengaluru | collected 2018-09-08
GTCAGTTTATTAAACAAAACGCAACTCATCCGCGTGTAATAGCGATTGGTGAGATCGGTTTGGATTATTACTATGAACAGTCGCCTAAAAAAGAACAGTTAGATGCTTTTAGGGATCAATTAGAATTGGCAAAAGAGCTGGGCTTACCTATCGAAATTCATACACGCGATGCCGAGCCAGATACTGTAAATTTGCTCAAAGAATATGAAGGTAAAGTGAAGGGCATAATTCACTGCTTTACCGGAACTCAATGGCTCGCCGATCAGTGTTTGGCTTTAGGGTATAATATTTCGATTTCTGGTATTGTTACGTTTAAAAATGCGGCGGATTTACGCAAAGTCGTAGAAAGCATTCCGCTGGATCGCCTTCATGTGGAAACGGATTCACCGTTCCTGGCGCCGGTTCCAATGCGTGGCAAGCAAAACACCCCAAGCTACGTTGTGCATACGGCACAGTTTGTGGCGGATTTGAAAAAGATTTCCGTAGCAGATTTATGTTTACAAACGAACAAAAATGCGGAAAAAATGTTCCCCAAACTATTGAATTGACAGCTTTTTAGTGGAGAATCTCATGCTCAAATTAAATAAAGTTATCCTAAGTTTTTTATCAGTGATTGTGTTTTCAGGACAGGCATTGCAGGCGAAAGAGTTATCAATCGGTACAAATACTGAATTTGAAACTTTAAATCCAATCATCGCATCGGTCGGTGCTTCAAAATACATGTTATATTTAGCGACTCGCCCATGGGTTTATATGGATGAGAAAAACGAATGGAAAACTAGCATTTTTAAACGCATTCCAAGCTTAAAAGATAAGTCGATGAAAATAGTTACGGACGGTGGTAAGAAAAAACTAATCGCTACATGGGAATTCATTGATGGAATCAAGTGGGGCGACGGACATCCAGTTACTTGCAAAGATGCAAAATTTACTTGGGAAGTGGGCTTAAGTCCAAATACATCTTTGCCAACTAAAGATGGTTATGAAAATATCGAATCGATTACTTGGGATGATAAAACTCCTGGAAAATGTACGATCACATACAAAGTGGCTAAATGGAATTTCTATATTGATAGCCACTCATTACTTTTGCCTGAACATTTAGAAGGCCCGATCTTCCAAAAGTGGGGAAAAGAAAAAGAAGGCTATGATCGCAATACTCTGTACCAAAAAGACCCAACTCAGAAAGGTCTTTGGAATGGTCCTTATGTCATTTCTGAAGTGAAATTAGGTTCACATGTTATATTTACCGCAAATCCTAACTTTTTTGGTTCAAAACCAAAAATCAGTAAAATCATTATTCGTATCATTCCTAATGCAGGAACATTAGAAGCAAACTTACGATCTAAGAATATCAACAAGATCAGCCGCATCGGTATGTCTCTAGATCAAGCCTTGGCATTTGAAAAGAAAATCAAAGAAGAAAACCTTCCATATAAAGTTGAATTCCAAAACGGTATTACATACGCGCACATTGATGTAAATGTTAGTCACCCTATCTTGAGCGATTTAAAAGTAAGGCAGGCGTTGTCGTACGCGATGAACAAAGACGATATTAATAAATCGATCTTCGAAGGCAAAGTAACCGTAGCAACGTCAATGACGTCACCAATTGATTCTTTGTACACTTCAGATTCTAAAATCGTTAAGGTATACAAAACCGATAAAAAGCTAGCTCGTAAAATGTTGGATGAGGCCGGTTGGAAGTTAGGACCAGATGGTTTCCGTTACAAGAACGGTCAGAAATTAACATTCAAGTTAGTAGGGGCCGCTGGGATCAAGCAAATTGAAACTTTGCAAGCAATTCTTCAATCTCAATGGAAAGATGTCGGTGTAGATTTACAGTTGAAGAATGATCCAACACGCATCTTGTTTTCAGAAACTCTTCGTAAACGTAACTTTGATATGGCCGTATTTTCTTGGAGTAGTTTCCCTGGCTTAGGTCACGAATCTGTACTTCATAGCAAAAACATTCCATCTGAAAAAAACTCGTGGACGGGCCAGAACTATCACGGTTTCTCTAGTCCACGAACCGACAAGTTAACTGAAGAATATGATTACGAATTCGATTTTAAAAAACGTAAGAAAATTACCGATGAAATCATGAAGGAATACACTGAGAACGTTCCCGTTATTCCGTTGTACTTCCGCCCGGAAGTCGCTGTGATTCCTAAAGGTATGAAAAATTTCAAAATGTACGGTCACTACTTTTACGAGACCCTACAAGCTGAAAGCTGGGATATTGAATAATTTAATTTAAAGGAGATGTAGATGTCTAAAAAAGTAAGAGTTGGTATTAATGGTTTTGGTCGTATTGGTCGCGTATTATTCCGTGCTGGTTTTGAAAAGCTAGACATCGTAGCGATTAATTCATTAGATAGTGTTGAGGGTTCAGCGCACTTATTAGAATTCGACTCAACTCATGGTCGTTTCAACGCACAGGTTGGAACTGATGGAAAAAACCTAGTTGTAAATGGTAAAACAATTAAATACTTCTCTAGCCGTAATCCTTTGGAAATTCCTTGGGGGGATGCCGGTGTTGACGTAGTTCTTGAGTGTACAGGTGCTATGAAGAATGCGGAAGACTACCAAAAACACGTTACATCGGGCGCGAAAAAAGTTTTCATTTCGGCACCTGCTGACGGTGTAGATTTAACGGTTGTTTTAGGCGTTAACGAAAAGCAATACGATCCAACAAAACATAAATTTATTTCGAATGCATCATGTACAACAAACTGTTTAGCTCCGTTAGCAAAAGTTTTAAACGAAGCGTTCGGTATCGACTACGGGATGATGACTACAATTCACTCGTACACAAACGATCAAAGGATCCTAGATGCAAATCACAAGGATTTACGTCGTGCACGTTCAGCAGCGATGAGTATGATTCCGACTTCGACAGGCGCTGCAAAAGCTATCGGTTTAGTGTTGCCTGAATTAAAAGGTAAATTAGACGGCACTTCGGTGCGTGTTCCAACCCCAAATGTAAGCTTGGTAGATTTAACGTTCACCTCTAAAAAAGATATGTCTGTAGCTGCAATTAACGAAGCAGTTAAAGCAGCGGCAAATGGTGCTTTAAAAGGCGTATTGTATGCGGAATCTAAAGAATTAGTGTCTATCGATTTCAACGGTAACCCATACTCTTCCATCGTAGATTTAAAGAGCACTATGGTTATCAATCCGCGCATGGGTAAAGTTTTATCTTGGTATGATAACGAGACTGGTTTCTCGAATCGTATGGTCGATTTCGTGCAAATGATGGGCGAGAAAGGAATTTAATTGTGTCGGATCAAAAGTCTGGCCTACGTGGCATTAAAACAGTTAGAGATTTTGAACTTGAAAATAAAGTAGTGTTCTTGCGTTTGGATTTAAACGTTCCTATGGAAAAGGGTAAAATTACAGACTACACCCGCATTGATGCTACGTTACCGACAATTAACTACCTTATCGAAAAGGGAGCGAAGATAGTTATGGCGTCCCACTTAGGACGTCCAAAAACGTCTAAAGATAAAGAGTTTTCTTTAGAACCAGTAGCAAAAGCCATGACTGAGCGTCTAAATAAAGAGGTGTTGTTAGTTGAAGATCCTAATGCAAAAGCTGTGAAACAGCTGCTTCACACGCTAAATAAAGATCAAATTATTCTTTTAGAAAATGTACGATTTGAAGCTGGCGAAACGGAAGACTCGGAAGAATTTGCGACTCGTTTAGCGTCGTACACCGATATTTATATTAATGATGCGTTTGGTGCGTCTCATCGGGCCCATGCGACGATTCATGCATTGCCCGCGATGATTCCAAATCGCGGTATCGGTTTCTTGATCGAAAAAGAAATCCAAATGTTAGACGGATTATTGGTAAATCCAAAACGTCCTTATGTCGCTATTCTTGGCGGCGCTAAGGTGTCAGATAAGATCGGTGTTATTGAAAAATTAATGGATGTTGTAGATGCCTTCATTATCGGTGGCGCTATGGCGTATACATTCTTAAAAGCACAAGGGCACTTTGTTGGTAAATCTCGCGTGGAAGACGATAAAGTAAAATATGCTAAAGAATTACTAGCTCGTATCGATGCTCGCAATAAGACGATTTTGTTGCCAGTCGATCACTTAGTGACAAAAAGTATTACGGATACGGCGGGAGCTTCTGTTAAGAAAGAATTTGGTGAAGGTGAAATGGGCGTGGATATTGGCCCAGAATCTTTAAGAAATTTCACCGCATTAATTAAAGAAGCAGGAACTGTTTTCTGGAACGGTCCAATGGGCGTATTTGAAACGCCTGAATTTTCAAAAGGTACATTTAATCTAGCTAAAGTGATTGCCGACAGTAAGGGAACTAAAATCATCGGTGGCGGCGATAGTGCCGCGGCTGCAGAGCAAAGTGGTTTTGCTGACAAGATGACTCATATCTCTACTGGTGGTGGTGCTAGTCTTGAGTATTTACAGGGCGATAAGTTGCCTGGGTTAGAAGTATTAAGATTTAAAGTTCGTTCATAAAAGAGAAAGGCGTGGGGATGAAAAATATTATCATAGCAGCTAATTGGAAATTAAATAAATCCCCCGCTGAAACGCGTAGTTTCTTTCATGCATTTAATGAAGAGTTCAAAAAGAGATCATCATACACGCAATTAGGACCAAAATTCCAGGTAGTGTTTTTTCCATCGGCGATTTCAATAGAGGCCGCTAGCCAGTCATTGAAGGGTTCGTCTGTGAAATTCGGTGCTCAAAATATTTATTCTGAATCTCAAGGTGCATTCACGGGTGAAAACTCAGCCAAAGTGATTAAAGAATTGGACGGCGAGTTTGCTTTGATTGGACATTCTGAGCGGCGCCAATATTTTCAGGAATCAAATAGTCTTTTGAATAAAAAAATCCATCACGCATTGAAATCCGAGTTGGCGCCCATGTATTGCATTGGGGAAACATTAGAAGAGCGAGAAACTGGAAAAACAGAGTCGGTTTTGTTAGCTCAATTAACGGAAGGGTTAAAAGACATAACTGCGTCGAATGGAAAATCTTTGGTTGTGGCCTATGAGCCCGTTTGGGCCATCGGAACCGGCAAAATTGCAACACCGGAGCAGGTTAAGGATACCCATGCATTTATTAGCAAAACGTTAACTCAGCTTGGGCTTGCGACAATTCCGATTTTGTACGGTGGCTCAGTAAAAGCGGCTAATGCGCAGGAGTTAATCCAAATTCCCCATGTTAGTGGATTTTTAGTCGGAGGAGCGTCTTTAGAAGTCGCGTCCTTTGTTGATCTAATTCAAAACAGCCAGGTGTAGGAAACTGAGATAATAACGCGCAGCGTGCAGTTTCTTTTTCGTCACTTGTTAAAATCCCATAAATAGACTTTAGGAAGATCTCAAAAAACCTAGTTAAATCAAATATTAAGACGACTCCTTGGTGACGTTTGTTTGCGCACTTTTTTGAGAAGCCGGATTCCAGATTGCAGTGTTATCTCGTAAACTAGAGGAGTGTGTGTAGCGACTCCGCTGGTGCTTAACGGAGTCGATGGCGACTCCTCAGCAACTGAGGATGTTAACTATGAACGTAAAGATTCATTTTCGTCGGTGTCATCATTGTTATGAAACGAACGAGTGCATTGGTGATCTAGTGACTGAATGTTCTGTCTGTCACAAGCGATTGCGTCCGTTTATCTATTTCGATGAGCGTGTTGAGTATGGATTTGCCCAAATTAAAGCAAAAAAAATGAAGTTCAAAACTAAATTGCCTCATGCCTTTTATCCTCCCCTCGTTGGTTTCTCGAGTGTTTGGGAAATGGATTAAACATCTGTACAAAAATACCCCGTGTTAGCGAAAACTATGGGTATCAAGGATTTTTTCCTTGAGTTCCGACTCTAAAGAATCAATGCTTAGGTAAATTAAATAAGAGGAAATTTATTTCTTCTTCAACATTAAACTTATGCATAGGAGTTCGGATGAAAAAAGCATTAGTGCTATTTTTTGTGTCTGCAGTAGCGTTCGGTTCTGGCTACGAAAAATCAGTTCTTTGGGGTGGTAAATATTCAGGTGTTGCTGGTTCAGCGGCAGCGGGTGTAACTGGATCTGATTCTATTTTCTACAATCCAGCAGGGTTAGTGAACTCTCCGGAACTTGGAGATATCACTTTGAATCTTTCAAATACATCAGCTCAATTCAAAGGACCTATCGTGGCTAAGGCTAACGTTGTGTCTCCTGGCCCAACTGTAGCTCAATTCACAAATGCAAATAAACAAGAGTCTTCTAAAACGTCTTCAACTGTAATTCCAGGTGTGACGTACTCAATGAAGTTGAATGATGCTTGGTCATACGGCTTAGGGTACTACGCTGTCGGTGGAACTCGTGCGGTGTACGAAGATGTTGATTTCGCACCAAGAAGTTACAAAGCAAAAGTTGGTTCTGAAATCACTATTTCTGAATTCTCTGCAGGCGTTGGCTACAAAGTAAGTGACGCTATGAGATTAGGTTTAGGCCTACGTTACACAATGACTGATGCCGCGTTTAGCTCTGTAGGTTACGTAAGTTCAGGCGCAAACGTTGTCGGTATCACTAACGTTGATATCAAAGATATCAAGTCTGCAAACTTGGACAGTATTCGTTTAGGTATGCAATATGATATGAATGAAAATACAAAAATTGGTTTAGTAATCCGAACTGAATCAAAAGTAAGTAAAACAGCTAAAGCTTCAGGTACTGCAAATGTGTGCGATGGTGGTGCTACATGTCCTGCGATTGCAAACTTAACGATTGCTGAAGCGGATGTTAAGGTTGATACAGTATTGCCAATGGCGATCAATTTAGGTGTTGAGCATAAATTAGCAGACACTTGGACTCTATACGGCGAACTAGTTCACACTCAGTATTCTAAAATCGAAAAAGTTGATTTAGATGGTTCAATCACTGTTGGTACGACATCATCTTCGCTTCCAGATATTGATCAAAAGTGGAAAGATCAATTGAATGTGAAATTGGCGGCGCAATATTCGGGTATGTCATGGCCAGTGCGTTTCGGTTACATCCACACATCCGATGTGTCTGATAAAAAATACGCACGTGCATCGTTTACACCTCCAGGTGCTGCGGCAACGTACACTCTAGGTACAGGCCAAGAATTTAAAGTTGGCGATTCAACTTTAGATTTCAACATCGCGTTCGACATGACTACAGTTAAAGGTGATAGCGATGATTCAGTTCAGCCTTTGTATTCGCCAGCGGGAACATACGAAGCTAACTCAACTGGTATTCACACAGGTTTTGCGTACAAGTTCTAATTTGAAAGTTATTTATGAGTTCACTTAAAGTAGACATTTCGGATATTCAAAAAGCACACGGGCTGTTAAAGCCCGTGATCAAGCATACAGATTTGGATTTATCTTTATCGGCCAGCGAACTCTATGGTCGTAATGTCTACTTGAAATCAGAAAATACGCAAAGAACAGGCTCCTTTAAAATTAGAGGAGCCTATAATAAGATAATGAATCTTTCCGCCGAAGAAAAAGCGCGGGGAGTGGTTGCTAGCTCTGCGGGAAATCACGCGCAGGGAGTGGCCTTAAGTTCCAAGCTAGCCGGCGTACGGTCTGTAATCGTAATGCCCGAGACGGCGCCTCTTAATAAAATTTCGGCAACTCGTAGTTATGGTGGCGAAATTATCTTAAAAGGCGAAATCTATGATGATGCGTTTGAGTACGCTAAAGAGTTAGAGAAAAAAGAAGGTTATACCTTTGTTCACCCTTATCAAGATTCGCATATCATCGCAGGTCAGGGGACTATCGGTTTAGAAATTCTAACTCAATTGCAAGATGTCGATAGCGTAATTGTTCCTATTGGTGGTGGTGGTCTAATTAGCGGTATTGGCGTAGCTATTAAAACGCTAAAGCCATCGTGTAAGATCTTTGGGGTTCAGTCCGAGCAGACTCCAGGGATGAGTCAGTTGTTCAAGCATCAGTCGCCGGAAACAAAATCAAAACGAATCACAACAATTGCGGACGGGATTGCAATTAAAAAACCGAGTCCCGAAATGCATAGTCAGTTCATTTCCAAATATGTCGATGATATCGTCACGGTTTCTGACGACGAGATTGCTGAGGCAATTGTATATCTAGTTGAACGGATGAAAACGGTCACTGAAGGCTCGGGGGCGACGGCGTTTGCTGCGTTAATGAAGCATAAGCTAGATTATGGTAAGAATGTTTGTGTCGTGTTATCAGGTGGAAATATCGATCTGAATATCGTATCTAAGGTGATCGAACGCGGGCAAATTACGCGCGGGCGTTTGGCCAAGATGTCCGTGGTTGTTGAAGATATGCCTGGTAATTTGCAGAAGCTCACCCAAATTATTGCAATGGAAAAAGCCAATATCCTTGAAGTAAACCATGATCGGCTAACCCACGGATTGTCTTTACGTGAAACTCGAATTGATTTCTTTTTAGAAACCAATAGTTTTGATCAAATTAAAAGAATTGAAGCTGGTATCGAAAAGATCGGCGGCAAAGTCCTGCACACTGCTTAACTAGTGATTATTGCGGGCGATTTTTTTCCCGGCAGAAATTTCAGATTTTAAGCTTGCCTCGTAGTCTTTGATTAAAATCTGTAAAACGGGTTTTTCAGGAATACCCAAGATTACTATCAGTTTTCCTAATATATTATGAGGCACTTTGGAAACGCCTCTTTCAAAAAGGGAAATGAACTGTGTCGAATCGTACCCAAGTTTCCTTGCCAATTCTAGCTGGGTCATTTTTTTGTCTTGTCTATAATTTCTAATTAGTAAGCCAAGCTCTCGATACGTTTCGTTCATAGAATTTCCCTTAGCGAAAAAGTACTACTATGCGTTCTTTGCTGCTTTCTTGCCCGAAGAGATTTCAGATTTTAAGTTTACTTCGTAAGCCTTCATCAAAGTGTCTAAAACTTTTTTTTCTGGAATGCCAAGAATAACAATCAATTGGCCTAAAACATTGTTTGGAACTTTTGAAAGTCCTCTTTCGAAAAGTGATACGAACTGTGTTGAATCGTATCCAAGTTTTTCTGCCAAGTTCAATTGAGTTAAGTCTTTCTTAACTCTGTATTCTCTAATTAGAGCGCCTAATTCACGGCGGATGTCTCTCATGTTTGTACCTCGAGTTGTGTGTTAATCTGAGAAGTTATATTCTGACATATTTGTATGCGTCAAGGGAAGTCGTTTTATCTTTAGATTGTTAATTTTATGGTGAGTGCCGTATTTTGTTTTATACTTTTTGTATCATTTGAAGACCTTCACAGAAATTTGAATTGTGCGGTAACTATGCGAAAGCTTAAGTTATTGTAAATAAATTCAACAAAAAAACTAATGTTATCTAAGTGATTTACCGATTAGCCTTGGGCCAAGCCCAAACTGGAGTGAATGTAATGGATACGGTTTCAAGGGACAGCGACTATTGGGAGACCTATACTCGAAATTTTTCGATTATCTCTCGAGGTCGACAAGAGCAAATTAAAAAATTAAAAGTTGGAATTGCGGGCTGTGGCTCGACGGGCGGTGCATTCGTAGATGGATTAATACGTTTAGGAGTCACCTACTATCATTTAACTGATAATGGTGCCTACGATCAGAGTAATTTAAATAGGCAAATGGTAGGTCGTAAAGACATTGGACGAAACAAAGCCGATGTCTATGGAGAAAGGATTTTAGATATAAATCCTCATGCGTCTGTAAAAATATGGCCGAATGGTCTTTCACTGACCAATTTAAACGATTTTCTCAGCGGAATCGACTTTCTTTTCGACGCGGTGGATGTCACGACGGCCGACGGAATGAAAATGAAGATCGCTCTTCACGAACAAGCAGCTGCGCTTAAAATTCCAACCGGCTCAGCGCTCGATTTAGGATACACTCAACGTATTCAAAGTTATAATTATCATTTAGGTGAGCCAGCGCTGCATGGCCGCCTCGAGCAGGCGAAAAGTAAGGCGCATCCCATTTCGTCATTAATGGCTGGCTTTATTGATTTGGAAGAAATCCCTCCTAGCTTCTCTGAGGAGCTCCTGCGTATGCTTACGGAGCCAGGTTCCGGTGCGTCTCAGATTGCTAGCGCCTGCTTTCTGCTCTCTAGTATAACTACTCCATATATTTTGCATTTTTTGGAGTATCACCGGCTGCCGCCACTTGTAGCTGTGGATATTAACAGTTTTTTTGCAACTCAAATGAACCAAGAAAAAATGCAAAAAGCACACGCGCACTGTTTGCCTTTGATAAAAGATATCTTAGCTAAGCTATAACAGCGAGGAAGGAACATGAATCATTCCAGTTTACGCTATTTGTTTTTACATTTTGGACCCGGCGGAAACGCTGATCTAGAGCGAAAATGGCTATCTGGTTATAATTCGAAGGTGGACTTTTGGGACCAACCGAAAGATGTTTCATCTTTTAGTGAGTTAGTTCATCGTTGTGCCGAGCGATATAGAGTGGGTGGTTATCATGGAATCATTGCTCACAGCTTTGGATGTGACCTGGCGTTAAAAATTGCAGATTTGCTTTCTGGTTCTCAACCAAAATTGATTCTCATTTCTCCTCTGAGGGATGTTCCGAAGGCTTTTGTAAGCTTAGCTCAACACCTTGCTGATGAGACCGTTTCGCAGGAAAGGACGCATCAGTTGAGATTGGCTTTAGAAAGCGTGCAGTCGGGGGGGAGCCGCTTGGACGCTTTTACGCAGCTCGCGAAGGTGATCGGAGCGGACCCATTGTATTATCGCCGTTTTTGGGCGCAACCCCAAAAGTTGAAAGCGTTTGAAACCGTGGCGGTAGAGCTGACTCCGCTTGACGTGAAATGTTGGCAGACAATTTTGGTAGATCTAATTTTAAATTACCAAATGGCATTGAATGGTAAAAAAGCCCAAGTGTACATGGGCGCCAAAGATCCTTACTATGGATTAATTCGGGACGAAGAAACGTATTGGAAGAGCTCAGGAGCTGACGTTTCTCTTATTGAGAATGCCGGCCATTATCCTCACCTAGAAAGTGATTTATTTGGGCAGATTTTAGGAGACTCTTAGGTAATTCAATTAAGTTAAATTAATTTTATTTCCTTAGGTTTTGTTAAAATTTGACCGATATAGACTAAAGGTTGGGGAGTATGATTCAGTTTAATCCGGATCATTTTAGGCTATTTATCTTAGATTATGCCAAACAGCAAATCGAGGATCCGCTGGTTGGTAAGGTTCTCAACGATATTATAATTACAAAACAAATTAATTTCGGACGAGCGAGTGAAAACTATGTCACGTTAGATAAGCACGACATGATTGGAACGCATTATTTAATATATGATACTGCAAATGTATTTCAGCCGAAGCTAGTTGCCGGCATTCGATCTACATACCAAGCACGAGCACAGCAGCATCAAATGCGGACGCCGATTGAAGAGCTTCTGCCAACATTATCGGATGAATGTGTGAGTGCCTATGCTGACTACCATTCTAAGTATCCGCTTGCTGCTGATTGTGGTTCGTTAGTTGTCGATAATAGCTACACATTTAAAAATACAGGAATGAGGTTAGTCGATATTTGTTATGCCATGATATACATCCATATACGTCGCATGGGTTATAATAATATTTTAGGATGTACCAATGAACGATTTAGATCGTCACGTTGGCTAGAAAATATTGGTTCTTACCGTGGCGGATTGATGTTTACGCATCCAGTTGTTCCAGATCCGCATCTTTTAATCATGATTGAAAAATTTAATGTTCCCTATATCAAGTCCATTTGCACAGCTCACGAAAGTTTATTTAAAAATATTCAGGAGTTGGTTCCTAAAAATGCAGGCTATATCGATATTAACTCGGCAGTAAAAGAATTTATATTTGAGGATGATGCTAAAAATCAACTCAAACGGGTCGGCTAAAGGATAGGGTCTAAGCCTCTAACTAAATGAATTTGTCGTGCCTCTGCCTCTGGAAAGTTAAACGTGTAATCGCAGCGGATACCATTTGACGTATACTTCACTTCGTATTCTGGCATTGAGGGCGCTAAGTTTGATAGATAGGGAAACCAGCCAGCCAAGACCAAGCGATAGCGCAAAATTTTGTCGATACTTTTGCGCCTGAAATCAATATGCGAATGATTATCGTAATCGAGAAATGTTGTTACGCTGAAACGAGTGCGGTCTAAATCCAATTCCATGGTGAAATTGTTATCCAGATTCTTAAACGTACGTGCGACCACTTCGTAGCATTCAAAATAATTGCGGGCTTTTGCAAAGTCAGCGCGCATTTGCGGTGTCTGATCTAAGCTTAAAAACATTACGCAGGCTAATTGATCTAGATCATTTTGTTTGAATCCATGCTCAGCCAAAATATCTAAAAGATCCATGAAATAATTCAAACTAATTCTGTTGTTTAGGTCTGAGTATATAAGTGGAGAAATATTCAGCTTACGCATGATCATGTCGCTAAAATGCTGCCCATATTTAAGAGTTAAAAATTTAAAGATATGTGCCGATGATCGTAAGTAGCTAAATTGGTTTTGAGAGTATTTTTCTGGGATAGTCATATCGCCACCAAATAATACCGATCGTATGAAGTTCTTATCGTAGGTTCCTTCGAGAATAGTGTCTTCGTTTATATGTAGATATTGGCCTAACTGAGCTAATTGTGCTTTTTTGATCACGCGTGAGCGATTGCCCGACCACCAGTCTAAGAAAACCATTGGTGATAGGCCAAGGGCCTCTGAGGCTCTATTCAAAGGTATGCCTACGTCTTTAATAAACTCTCGTAGTTTTTTATCTTTGGAAGAATCCATCAATTTCCCTTAAAAAATTTAGAATATTTTCAACATGCGTGATTTTACTCAAATTGAGGATCTCGCCACGGTCCATTTGCATCACTGTTACGATAGTTTCAAAATTACTTTGAGACAAGCGTTTGCGACCAGCTTCGATCATTTTAACGTCTTTTAAGGCTAAGCCGGTGTTCGCTGCAATTTGTTCAGATGACATATTTAGAAGAAGCTTTTGCCGCTTCATATAGAGGCCAAAGAGACGTCCGAATTCGCGCTTATTAAATTGGTTTAAGGTCTCTAAATTCATTTAAGCCAAGATAGGGGAATAGATTATTTTCAGCAATTAAAATTATTTTTATTACTCGCAAAGAACTAAAAAGGAAGACAGGACGAATTAAAGTAAACACCTCGAATGGATGATTACTTTTTTGACAGGAAAATTCTATAGACCCAACACGAATTAGGCGGCTATTGGTGGGGCTTCGGATGGTGCCTTTTCTAAGGTTCTAGGGTCAAATAGAGTCGGCACCAAATGGTGATTTTTGTGATAATAAAGGCCAAATGCAATTGCATTTATAAACCTATAGAAGCGCCCATTTAAATTCTGAACTTCTGTGCCTTGAGTAGATGGGCGATGTGTTGAGTAGTTAAACCATGCATAGTGAAACATTTTAAAAACAATCGATGATAAAAATAAAAACGTAAACAGCTGAGGACCAAGCAATAATAAAAAAAATAGTACGCGAGCGCTTTGGTCTAACTTAGCGGCATTTGCAAAGTTTTTTAAAGCTGCTGTAGACTCGCTGCCTTGGTTGTGAGTTTTGAAAAAAAATCTTACGTAGGCATTGATTGCTGATTCGCGCATACCTTTTGTGAATTCCCAATAACTTTTGTTCATGGGGGGGTGAGGGTCTAGTTGTGGATCGTCAGAATGCATGTGGTGAACTGTGTGAACGATTTTCCACTGAGCAAAACCAGAGAGTTGCATAACACCAACTATTTCTCCGATAGGCCGATTCAGCCACTTGGGTTTAAAACTGCCGTGGCTCGCATTGTGAAGAAATGCAGTTAGTGGAAAAGTAGCTATGATACCCAAAGGTATGGCAAAAAGGTAGGTAAAGTGAAAATCCGATCGCCAAACGCTAACGATGGTGGCGTATAAAAAACAACTGACCACGAGTTGAATTTTTGTTGTAGATAGGATCACAACCAGTGGCAAATACCAAACTAAGTCACTTGAGTTAACATTGGAGAACGCACAAAGAACTATATTCAATATGGACATAATAAAAAATGATGTTAAATGAGCGCGGGCTAAAAACTGTCGATCTTTTCGAAAGTTAGCAATCATGGTGTCACTCCCTAATCTATCCTCATAATATATCGGCAGAAAATCGCTCAAAGATAAGTCGAAATTTGAGACACACTTGGCTCTGTAGGTCTATTTTATCCGCTTTCACGATGTTTAGAGGCAAACATTAGTCATAGGTCGTCACGAAAAAAATAATTGTAACAAAAAGTAAATAAAGTAAACTGATTTAACTATGGAAATGGACAAATTAGGTCATTTTTTTAAAAAAGCTCTGTTGGTAGAAGATAGCGAAGACATTTGCGATTTCTACAAGGACTTCTTTGAGATGGAAGAATTACCTTTGGATATTCTGATGGCACTACCTACTCAGGATGCTCCTGTTGGAAATACATATGATGTTCTGATCTGTGATTGGTTCGTGGGGCCCCAATCTGCAGAAAAATGGCTAAAAAAATTAGATGCTCAAAAACAATTACCTGAAGCTACAATCATCGCTACGGGGATGCCAGACATCGAAGAGAACGTAAAAAATTTGCCTATACATTTGATATATAAACCATTCGATTTTTACAGTTTAAAAGATATTTTAATTGGTCTTAAGCAAAGTCAATTGCGCCTGACTGTGCCAATACCTGGTCACCCACAGCTAAATTTTTAATAGCGGATAAGGTTTCCAGCGCATGCCCGTTGATGGATAGCGTTGGCTTGATCAGCGCTGATTTCACTTTGCTTGTTTTGATCTTCAATGGCGGGCATGGGTTCATAACGGCAACTTGCGTAGGCGCAATGCAGTCGATGTGTATCAGGGCTTGAAAGTCATTCGTGTCTTTCGCTTTGGTGGATCGAAATTGATATTGGCTTAATTTGACGTCAACCCCTGCGCGATTAAAGTCTTTCAGCGTAGGCATGTGATCAGCTCCGGGGGTCGGGCGCGAGGAAAGCAATGGTTCGAATTCAGTCGCTAACGCAGCAGAACCTAAAGGCTTAGAGTTGGCCATTTGGAACTCTACGGTTCCATTTGCGCCAGTGAATTGAATATAGGATTTTAAAACTAAGTAAGACTTCAAATTTGTTTTCTCTGTCCAACAATCAAGTAAAGCCTGCTGAATTACATCAGCGCCACAATAATCAGAATACACTTTGTTTGTGAAAGTTTTCGAATTAGCTAAAGACTGCGTTGGTTTTGCAATTTGAAAATGAGAAAAAGTAGCGTCATTCATTAGATCGGCAAACTGGAAATAGTCGGCAAAGAAACTAAAACAAATTGAATCTGTGATGGGGTCGGCCATTTGGATTGACGGGTGGTTTGTTGTGCCTTGGAAATCAATTCTGACGCCTATTTCGGAGGTCGATGCTTTTATTTTTAAAAATGTTCCGGGGTCAAACTCGTACTCAACCTGCGCGGAAACATAAGTCTTAGACTTAATTGTTTTTAATGAACTGTTGCCAACCGAGCTTAGGTAGTCTTTGTGCAAATCTTTATTGCTAAAATGCGAATGAGATTTCATTAAGTTCTTAAAATCCGCCTGAAACTTTTCGATTTTTTTTAGAGCTGCCATGAAAAATTGGTTCAGGCCTGTTGGGCAGTCGCCCTGTGCGGTAAGTGCATCCACCATCTGCATATTAATTCGACCATTCTCAACAATAGGGATCGGTGGAATTTTGATCATTTTTTTTGTGAAATCCCAAGTGCAGTTGAACGACTCTTCAATGCAAAAATGAAACGATTCTGAAGAGAACAGAAACTGGATACGATTGGACTGACTGCAGCCCAAAAGAGGATCATTGTGAATTACGACAAACGATCCGTCCCAGGGGAAAAAGTTTTTTAGTGTTTTCAAGCTTGTCATCAACCCCACTGAATTGTTGAAGTATGGTGTGTTGATATGAAGACATTTAAATTCAGAGTTAAAAATAGAAACTGAGGTAAATCTCTGACTAACAGACTTTAGAAAAAAATGAAAATCAGATGTCCGTGTTTCCATTAGTTGGCATCCTTACGTCCACGTTGCATTGCTAACCAAGCTTTTGGGAACTCCTTCTGAGAGATAAATACTAAGTTTTTCGTTTTAAATACGTCTTTTGCTTTCGATGCGAAACTAGATGGCAAATCACCGTAAATCACAATAGTTTCACTGTGGGCCAAAGCGCTAGATTCCATTAAAATTCGGTTCCATATGACGTGGCGAAATTCATCAAATGATTTCTCCATGGTGTGACGGCCTCGAGCCGCTCGTGCCAGCGCCCAGAAGGAATCTTTGATTTTCTTTTGTAACTCTAAGCTGACGCTTTCTGCATTGAGGACATCGTAGACGCACGGAATTTTACCGCGACCAAGGCACATTGGACCCGGCTCAAAGCTTTCTTCGTTCGTGCTAATTTCGACTTCTTCAAACGAGTTAAGTACGAACGAATTGGTAGGTTGAACTTGCAAATCTATTCGTTTTTTTGCGCGTACTGATGTGGGGCCCCAAGGGCTTTCCCAGTATCCGGTTTCGTTCAGCCAGACCGAAAAATTCTCAAGGCCTAGATGAATTACATCAAACTTATCTGGTAGTTTAAATTTAATTTTGGCTTGCTCGAAGAAAGCCTCTTCCAAAGCGAATAAACCTGATAAAATATTTCGGCAATTTAAATTTTGAGAATTGTTTGTAACGTATTTAATTTTTTCTGGAGCAACAACTGACTGTAGAGCATCGGCGATTTCGCTTTTCATTTCATTGAACGTTCCTGCTAAAGACGCTTCAATCAAACTTGTTCGCCAGCTATGAATATCACTTTCATCACCTAAATCATTTGCGTCGAAAACTTCAAATTGATTGTCAGTCAGTATTTTCGTAATTTGATCACGGTGAACAGGATTTTTGTGTGAATTGACTAAACTGAGGCACACGCGTTTCGCCTCTTTCTTTTTAAGTTCACCGACGAGTTCATTTAACTCTTCGAGAGTAATCGCAGTCTGGATACTGCCGTCCGGGTTTATTTTCTCGTTCACGGAAAACATCATGTCTAGCGAGGATAAATCAGGAGGGGCTCTTAAGCCGAACAAAGTTTCTTTTTTATTGTGTTGATGAAATCCGAGCCAGCCCTCGTAGCCTTTGGTTACGATCTGTGCGACAGACCCGCCCAGCTTGAATTTAAAGATTCTTTCTAGATAGCGATAACTAACGTAGACATTCTCGACTTTGATGTTCTCTAAGCTTTGAAATAGTTTAGGTAATTTCGTCTTGTATGGGTCTTTAAGGTTAAAAAAGGAACCGCTAAATAAAATAGAATCAGACGGTCTTTCTGTCAAAATGACTTCGTAAAAGGATTCGCCAAAAAAAAGACCTACATCAACCTGTTTAGTCATAAAAAGTAATTGAATAGATCCGATATCTGATAATATAACTCCTGTCTAGATGAAAATTCCTGATTATATAAATCACCTTACTGCTTACAAACCGGGCAAGCCAATCGAAGAGACTCAGCGAGAGTACGGGCTTTCGCAAGTTTTCAAGTTGGCGAGTAACGAAAACCCGTTAGGTCCTAGTCCTTTAGTTCAAAAAGCTTTGGAAAAAGCTATTGCTAATCAACATCTTTATCCGGATCCAAGTCAGTATGAATTGCTAAAAGCGGGCGCGCAGTTTTGGGATGTGAAATCGGAAAATATTTCATTCGGTAATGGGACGGACGAAATCATTGATTTTCTAGTTCGCATTTTCTGCAGAGCTCAGGATCAAATTTTATTCCCGCAGTACGCGTTTCAGGCTTACGAAGTGACAGCTGGCGCGTGCCAGGTCGACTGTGTACGCGCGCCTCTTAAAAACACCTGGCATTTTGATTTAGAGAAAACGATCGAAACATTTGAGAAAAATAGAGCTAAAATCAAGATTGTTTTTGTAGCGAATCCGAATAATCCAACGGGAACATACATGGATGCGCAGACAGTGCGCGCATTCCTAGAATACTTCCGCCAGCAAAAAGATGTCTTAATTGTATTCGACGAAGCGTATTTTGAATTTACACGGGCTAAAGATTACGAATCTGCGATGTCGTACTTAAAATCTACTGATAATTTAGTCGTATTAAGAACATTTTCGAAAATCTTCGGAATGGCAGGGCTTCGCTTGGGTGCGATGATTTCCGGTTCAGATATTATCCAAGCCTACAATAAAATGAGAAAACCGTTCAATGTGAGTGGTTTAGCTCAAGCGGCAGGTATTGCTGCCATGTCTGATAAGGCCTTCATCAAAAAAACTCAAGAAATCACTTGGAGTGGTTTAGATTATTTTTATAAAGAACTGACTCGTTTAAAAATTGATTATATTCCATCAGAAGGCAATTTTGTACTTATCGATGTAAAAACGGATGCTAACCAAATATTTGAAAAATTACTTCGAAAGGGCATTATTTTACGCCCAGTAAAAAATTACGGGTTACCACAGCATTTACGAATGAGCGTTGGACTAGACGTGGAAAATCAAGCCGCCATAAAAGCGTTATCAGAGGTTTT
>JADHED010001596.1_pt1 | contig 18493 bp, 15 predicted proteins | sample 8952041 | NCBI WGS metagenome assembly JADHED01 (sample SAMN16124423, study PRJNA663239) | bioreactor sludge metagenome | isolation source: sludge (control) | place: India:Bengaluru | collected 2018-09-08
TACCGCCTCCAAGTTGCGCATTCCTGCTACCCACTGAAAGTAGCGAAGAACCAAAAACTCACTCAAAAATCATTTGATCCAAGCAATCAAGAAGGCCCTCGTCTTCTCCTTCAAAAATTTTGCGAGCCCACAGTTTTTCCGAATCCCGAAGAACAGACAGGTCGCGAATGGTCAAACATCTGGGATTTGCCGCTCGAGGAGTCCATTCAATGTGATGGAGATCATTATTTACCCATTGCAAACCGGGAGTATTGGCAATTACCGTATGAAAAAACATTTCTTCAGGAATGGGAACCGTATGAGCATGTTTGAAGAGTTTTGAGAATTTCCGGGGTGCAGCCAGCAGACACTCTGCAGTTGCCCTGTTTCCGGAAAACCAAAAGCCTCCAGAGTGCAACTGACATCTCTTTCCAAAGGGCAGCATCCAGTTCAGTAAAAAAGTATCCGGAAGCGCCCGTAAGGATCTTCTCAACTTCCCTTGCTTGTCAAAAACCGGGATTTGCACGCGGACTTTTAAATAGCGTGATTGAATATGCGCTCCATGCCAGTCCTCAGATACATTCACCTTTTGAATTGGAACCACTTTGCTGTGAATGAGCGCATCACAGCTCCTTTTCAACAATTCCTTCTCAAAAACCGACGCAGCTTGAATCGGATAAGTTGACCCACTTATTAAAAAAAACCAATCCACATCGTCTCCTTCAAATACTCGTTGGAGGCCTGTGAGTGCTGCTCGAATACAAGAAATATGACCCCACTTCATGGGAACATAAGGATCCACAAACCTTAAAACTTTTTTGAATTCCGACCGTTCCACAACACACTGTGAAAAGTCGTGATTGCAAACAATTTTTGAGCTTGGAAACAATGTTTTCAGCGTTTTGGCAAGACGCAACAATTGTTTAGGACGCTCGTAGTTTAGTATTATGAAACCAAAACGCATTGTAGATAAAAGACTCCTCTCAGATCACATCTGCAAATTGACGTTCCACTTTGCGAAAATAGGAAAACCCGATGACCAAAAAAACAACGGTCACCGTGCAGGAAACCGCCAGTTCGGACAGCACCGGCGGAGTCCCTCCACAAAGAGCCCAACGAAAACCGTCGATGATGCCCACAAGAGGATTCAATGCATACAGGTGCGACGGAAAGGGCCCGAGTTTTTCCCTCACCAGCGAGCTGCTGTAGGCAACGGGTGAAAGGTAAAGTCCCATCTGGAGAAGGAATGGAAGCACGAACCGGAAGTCCCGGTATTTCACATTGAGGGCGGTGACAAGCAGGGCGGGACCGAACGCGGCGGCGCAGGCCAGCAGCATAAAAAACGGCAGGGCCAGCCACGCCACACCGAAGACTCCCCCCTGCCACAACAGCACGGGGACAAAAACCAAAGCCATCACAACAAAATCCACCAGGGCCACCGACAGCGCGGCCAGGGGAACGATCACCCGCGGGAAATAGACTTTCGAGATCAGGTTCGCATTGCCCACCATGCTCTGCCCGCAGGATGACAGGATGTTCGAGAACAGCTGCCAGGGCATCATTCCCGCCAAAACCATCGCGGCATAGGATGTCCCCGAAGGTGCTTTCAATCCGGCGAGCTTTCCGAAAACAAAAGTCATCAGAACCACCGCCATCAGCGGTTGCAACACCGCCCAGGCAGCGCCCAGAACGGTTTGTTTGTAGCGGACGGAAACATCCCGTGCGGCAAGCGTTGCGAGAAGATCCCGGTAGTCCCGGACATCTTTCCAATACCGGGATTTTGCTCCCGCACGAATTCGGATTTCCATGGAAAAAACTTGGCAGGCTGCCGCCTCTGGTGAATCCGGGGAAACAGAAAAACCATGCAGCAGTGTTCGGCCAGAAGGCACTCTGATCCCTGAAATCTATCAATTCAAGAGGATGCGGACAATACAGATCTTCCCGTGCGGGAAGAAGGATGCTAGCTTGTGAAAGGTGTCAGAAAGCGGCCCTAGACGCGGTGCGACGGCGATGCTGGAAGTCGCGGCCGTCATGGCCTTGGCGGAACTCTCCGCCATTGGCATGCCTTGGTTTGCCCTCGCCCTCGCCGTTGTGTGTGTGCTTTTGCGTCCGGCGACAGGCGGTGTACTTGGAATTCTGTTGGGGTGTCTGGCATTCCTTCCACTGGCGGCATTGCTTCCACCGGGAAGCGCTTTGCCCTGGGAAGCCGCCCTGCCGCATCCGTCCGCGGGAGTCACTCCACAGCCATTTGTCCTGTTGGCCGCCTGGCCGTCCTGGCTTGCGTGTCTGGTTTTCCTCTGGTGGATCTGCGGACGCTCGGAGGACGGGTTCCTGGAAATCCGCCAGTCCGGCATGCTGCTGGCGGCCGTTGGCGGATCGCTTTTGCTGACACTCGCCCGCTGGGAAAGCGGAGCATGGCAAGGGTCGCTTTCCGGATTCTTCTCGGCAATTTTCCCCACGCGCAACCAAGCCGGAGGATATGCTGCCGTGGGCTTTGCCGCCTGCGCGATGAAAGTGCTTTTTGCCACAAATTTCCGAAGCCGCACACTCTGGGTGCTGGGAACGGCAGCCTGCGCGGCCCCCCTCGTCCTGCTCGGTTCCCGCGGCGCAGTTGGAGCGGCAGTGTCGGGAAGCCTCTTCGGTTGGCTTTTCTCCACATTGCGCTCGGGACATTTGCCCGGAAAATGGCGCAGGACGGTCGCGGGATTTTTTGTCCTTCTTCTCCCTGTCGGATTGGCTGCGGTGTTTCTGCCGGAAGCTCCGATTCTGGAGCGCTTCGGACACTCGGGTCTCTCCGGAACGGCTTCGCGGTTGGCAATCCAGCAGGATGCCTGGCATCTGCTCGGCGCTTTCCCGCTCACCGGCATCGGCCTGGAAAATTTCGATGCCGTTTTTCCGTTCTTCCGCCAGGCCTCGGCTTCAGCATGGAGAGCCTTTCATCCGGAAAGCGATTGGCTGTGGGTGGCCTGCGAGGCGGGCTTGATCACGGGTGTGCTTGCCTGGGGAATCTGGGCATTGCTCGCATCCCGGCTGTGGACGCTGTCTGCGAAGCAACCGGGAACTGCCGCCGTGGGATTTGCCGCCATGACAACGATTGTCATGCATGGGTTGCTGGACGTTCCCGCCCATTGCACGCCTGTCTTGGTGCTGGCCGGGGCACTTGCCGGCGTCGGCACCTCGGACAATCGACGGGGAACAGGCTCCCTGGCAGCCTGGATGGTCGCCATCGGTCTGCTTGCCACAACACTGCTCACTCTGTCCTGGAATCAAACTCCGCGCCCTCCGGTCTTCCGTCCGGATCGTCCCCGCATCATTCCCGCCCAGGATGCCGTGCAACGCTGGCTGGAGCTTCATCCGCTGGATTATGGAGTCGTTGAATTGGAAGTTCACCGGGCCATCCAAACCGACAACGATTCCCAGGCAACCCTCCTGCTGGAGCGCCTTTTCCTTCTCGAACCCTTTTCCACGGAACCGGCCACGCGTGCCTTTGAGCACTTTGCGGCACAGGGAGACGCTCGCATGGCCCTTGTTCCGGCACGAAAAATTCTGGAAAGAACCCCGCCCGTCCGGCAGGCGGACAAACTGGAAGAATTGCTTCAAAAAAGCCCTCCGGAAGTGGATGCGGCCCTCCTGACCATTCCCCCGGCGACAGCCGCCGTACAGGCGGTCCGCATGATCTTTGTCGGCACGTCCCTCCCCCGGACGGAATCGCTCCTGTTCGTGGAATTAGCAGCCCGTCCGAACGATCCCGGCATCTCCACCGTCCGTGCCATCCACGCTCTTTCCGTTGCCGATGATGCCGGCCACGAAGAAGCTTTGAACCGGGCGGAAAAAGTCCCAGCGTTGGCCATCGCGGTCGCTGCGGTTCGTGCCCGACGATTGGCCGCAGGAGGCGACTGGGAATCCGCCTGTCGACTGGCCGCCACTTCGCCGGGGCTCACCGATGCACAGATTCTTTCTTCCGCCACCACCCCCGACCCGGTGCGGCTCGCCCTCCGGGAACTGCGAGAAGAAAGACCGGAACACGCCCGGGCTCTCCTGCGCTTGGCGGAAACCCGCCATGCCACGTCGCCGGAACTTTGGTATGTGCTTGGCTGCACCGAGTGGAAGCTCGGCAGTCCCGAACGTGCATGGAACGCATTTGTAAAATATTTCGAACTGAATAACAGTGCCCCGTATGCCAATCCCTGAGGGTCCTGCAGTTCCCCGCTTTGGAAAATGGCGCCTTGCTCTGGTGATTCTGTTCATCATCACCCTGCTGGCAGCCATTCTGTTCCTTTTTGTCCTGCCCCGGATACCCGCCGTCAGATCCTGGCGCTCGGAGCAGCTTGCCCGCGAAGCCATAAAGGCCATGGAAACCGGCGACTGGCCGCTGGCCCAGACCAAGACAATTGCCTCTTTCCAGCTCGACCCGAAAAATCCCGCCGCCCTGCGATCGGCAGCCAAATTGAACATGGCCGCAGGAATGCCCCAGGCCCTGATCTTTTACCGCGCTCTTGTCGCCACCGGTCATGCCACGGGAGAAGATCGCATCCACTATTCGGAAGCTCTCCTGCGCGAAGCGTCTTATTCCGCATTTCTTCAGGAAATCGCCGAGGCGGGGAAACAGCTTCCCGACGATCCCCGGATTCAACTCCTCCTGGCCAACTACGCATTCTCTGCCGGAGACTGGTCCGCTGTTGGAAAAATTCTGACACCCCTCCTCTCCTCCGCCACCCTTCCCCTGTCCCTCAAAACCCCGGCCGCAGAAATGCTCCTGGCTGTGCCGGTTCCGGAAAGTCGTCGCCTTGCCGCGGAGTGGGTGCTGGGCATTTCATCCACAAAAAACCCGGACTCCGCCAGACTGCTGGACACCCTTCTCTCCACCTCGGATATTCCACAGGATTTGCGGAACCGGGCGACAACCGCCGTGGAGAAAATTCCCGGCCGCCGCTTCGAAGGACGAATTCAATCTGCAACAGCCCATCTGCGAGCACACCCCGGCGACCGGGAACAGGTTTTCCAATCCCTCTTGAAAGAAGCGAACTCTCCCGATGACAGAAGGGCACTTGCTTCGTTTTTTGTCCGAACGGGGGAAAACCAACGTGCCCTCGATCTCCTTCCTTTGGCAACAGCGCGAACACGAAAAGACTCCTTCCTTGTCTGGCTCGATGCCACGGCCGGTCTCGGAAGATGGGACGATGTCCTGAATGCCCTCAAATCCGGCACAGTTCCTCTGGAGCCTGCTTTGTACAATCTTTTTGTCGCCCGATGCCAGGAGGCACTCGGACGGCAGGATGTGGCGGAAAGCTATTTTGAGCGCGCCGCAGAAACCCCGACGGAAGACCGGGCTCTTCTCTTCTACCTGGCCGGATATTTCAATCAACAGCATCGGCTTCCGCTTGCGGAGATCGTTCTTCGCCGCCTCGCCGGGGATCCCCTCGCCTCGCGCAAAGCCTACGAATCCCTGGTGAATCTCCACAGGATTCGCGGGAACTCCAAAGAACTGCTCGATGTGTTGGAGGAAATGACCGAGCGCTGGCCAAAGGATCCGGCTGTGGCGAATGACGTCAACTATCTCCTTCTTCTTCAGGAGCGCGACATTGCAAGGACTCTGGAACGAAGCCGTCGACTCCTGGAAGAAAACCCCGGGCTCTTCCCATTGAAAATCACCCATGCGCTGGCTCTCCTGCGCACCGGACGGGCCACAGAAGGGCTGGAGCTTTTTGCAAATTCGGAAATCCAATTCGGGCAGCTTTTGCCCGGACAAAAAGCTGTCTTCGCCGCTTTGCTCAAAGCCAATGGAAGGGAGGACACTGCGGAAGCCGTGCGGAACGGCCTCAAAAACTCAGCGCTTCTTCCCGAAGAAAATGCCCTGATTGCAGAGCCGAATCACACCGACACACCCTCTGCCACCTCCACCCGACAGGCCAGATAGGCATTGATTGCCGACTCGATGGAAGTCACTCTCACCGGCTTGCTGATATAATCGTTCATTCCGGAAGCAATGCACTTTTCGCGATCCCCCGGCAGGGAAAATGCGGTGCAGGCTATAATATGAAGCTTTCCACCCCGTCCTGATGCCTCTCTCTCCCGGAGATGGGCAACCGTTTCAAAACCATCCATCTCGGGCATCTGCACATCCATGAAAACGATGTCATAGCGGCTCTTCGCCGTCATTTCGAGACACTGATGGCCGCTGGCCGCCCCATCACACTGAATGCCCAGAAGCTTCAGGAGACGACGGAGAACCTTCAGGTTCACCGTGTTGTCATCCACAACGAGAACACGAAGTTTTTTGTCCGAAAAATCCAATTTGGCCCGGTCATCAGGATTGGTTGTCTCCGCAGAATGGATGCTGACAACCATTCCTGTCTGCGGGTTGCCAATCGGGACGGAAATGGTGAAAAGGCTCCCGATTCCCTGTTCACTGCGCACCGTGATTGTTCCGCCCATGGAATCAAGGACTTTCCGCGCCATGGCCAATCCCACACCGGCTCCGCCGTATCCGCGGGAATTGCTTCCGTCCGCAGTGCCAAATGCCTGGAAAAGCTGGGGCATCCGGCTCTCCGGAATTCCGCATCCCGTGTCCTGAACCACAAAATCCACCATTCCTTTTGCCCCGGGCTTCACCGTCAGGCGCACAAACCCGCGTTCGGTGAACTTGATCCCGTTCATCACAACATTGTGAAGAACCTGGGCCAGACGCTCCGCATCCGACTCAATATGGGATGGAGCATCCACATCGATATCAAAATCCAACTCGATGTCGTGCGAGCGCGCCTCGGGCGCCCGGGTGGTGATCACCTCCCGAACCAACGCCGCCACTTCGATTGTCGTGGGATGCAGCGCCATTCTTCCGGAGGCAACATTGCTGTAATCCAAAAGATCATTCAGAAGCAGGAGAAGTCTGTTGCCGCTGGAACGGATGAGATCAAGGCATTCGGACTGTTCCGCAGTCAGATTGGTGTTCTTGAGAATCGGGATGAACCCAAGAATACTCATCAGAGGAGTGCGGGTCTCGTGGTTCATCACGGCCAAAAATTCTTCTTTCGCGCGATTGGCCGACTCGGCCGCCTCCTTGGCCTCCTTCAACTTCTCTTCGTAATCAAGCCGGAGCGTAATATCGAGCCCTGCCGCCTGAATTTCCGTGATGCAGCAATCTTCATCCACCACCGCGCGTTGGTTCCACTGCAACCAGCATTCGGTTCCATTTTCCAGGCACACCTTGAAATCCCGGGTGTTTGAACGCACCAAAACCGTGGGCAATCCATCCAAAATATCCACTCCTCCCAGGGCCGCAGAAGAAAAGAAATCCCTGATGTTCTTTCCCACCACCCCCCGCAGATGCCTGTTGAAAAATTTGGCGAATGCCTCGTTCGCCAGCGTGATTTCCCCATCCGGCTTGAAACGGACGATAAGTTCCTCCTGGGTCTCCACCACCGCCCGATAGAGAAGCTGCGAACTCTTGAGCCGGGTAAGCATCACTTTCGTCACACGGGCCAGAGTGGAAATCTCGTCTTTGCCTTTGATGAAATTCTCCGGCAGATCATCCATGTTGTTGATCTCCGCACGACGGGCGCTTTTGGTGAGACGCTGAATCCGCCCGGTCACGAGAAACTCCACCACAAAGGTCACAAAAATAACGATCAACAGGGCGAAGGCGGCGGAAAGTCCCAGGAAAAAACGGAGATTGGCGGTGCCATCCAAATAGGAACGCCGGGCTTCCGTGACTTTCAGAACAAGCAACGGCTCCCCCCGGTTGTCCCGGATCAGGGAATAAGCGGCAACCTGATTGGCTCGTCCATCGAGCGGGGGAATCACGGCGGCCTGCGCTTCGGCACTTCGTCCCCGGAAGAGATCCATCACCGATCCCGTGGCAGGCAAAATCTCCAGCTCCGCAAGAAGCGCATTTCGCATCTGCTGCTCGTAGGCTCCCTCCACAAAAACCCCCGAGACTGCGGCAAGTCCGGTCTCTTCCCGGTCCACCGCAAACAGAATCGGTCCCAGGCTGGTCGCCACAAAGCCGACCCCCTTGCTGTTCTTTCCCAACGACTGCGCGAGATCCGCCAGGGCCGCCTCATCCGTTGCGGTCAACCTCCCCTCGCCTCCCGGCACGCGTCGCAGAAGGACATTGTCGATCCGCCCCGAGGGACCGACAAGAGCGAGGACATTCATGTCAAATTCGTTCAAAAACTCCGCCCCGGATTTTTCAAAATCAGCGGGATGTCCATCCTTGAGCCAAAGCGAAACCGCCGCCCCCATCTGCTGCTCCCGGCTTCGAAACTCTTCCCTGATACGACCCAAAGTTCGCGCAATTCTCTGGGAGTCCAGCTGATCGAAACGCTCCAGAAAAACATTCATCGCCAACAGTGCGGTCGAAACCCACAGCAGGAAGGCGGCGCCAATGAGACAAAGAAAAATTTTGATTCTTACGGACATAGGTCACTCCGTGTTTTCGCCCCTCCATGGGAATCTCCACAATTCCCAAGCTCCCGGTCCATTTCTCCGTTCCGTGTCATAAAACCAAAAATGCAACCGTTTTTCAAAAAGGGGACTCTCAAACCGGCATCTGAATACTCTCCGCAAAGCAAAAATGCCAGCTTTCTCTTTGCGACTTTCCCTGCATTTCCGCACCTGCATCGCAGGATTTCTTGTCAGACAAACGAAGGAATACGGGTAACAAGGTCCCGGACGGCAAAGTGAATATGCTCGGTGGCACTCGCTGCCGGCTGGCACAGGATTTCCTGTTTTCCCCAAACCGGTTTCTTCCGGGGCAAATCGAAGACATTCCAGAATGTGACGGCCTTTTTCTCCAGAAGACGAAGGTACACCGCACGAAAATCCTTTCCGATCATNTGCTCCATGCGGTTCATCAACACGACATGGCCAGCTGCAATCAACTCATCCACCAAAAGGGGACTGGGATCACGGGATGACTCCGCATCGGAAACACCCATCGATTCCAAAAAAGACACCGCTTCCGGAGCCATTCCATGGAGAGCCCCGGTCACCGACAAACCACGCGATCGTGCAGTCCACCTGCCGGATTCTTCCCCGGAATAGTGCCGGAACAGAATCTCCGCCAAACGGCTGCGATAGTAGTTTCCGGTGCAGACAAAAATCAAATGTTTGGGAGATTCGGCCACAGATTTTCACCATGACCGGGAATCGCCAACCTTCAACCCGAAAACAGAAAAATTCAACAATTCCGCAGCCTGCAAAACAGCATTCCCAACCGGCGGCGCTCGCGCCAGCCGACGCCCAATGCCAACAGGCAGGCCGCAACAACGCTCTCCGTCTCCGGCACGGCCACAGGGACCAATTCCCCGTTTGTCAAAAGCACAGCCCCCGTGCCAAACCCACTGAAACTGATCATGGCCAGTTGACTGGAGGTCAGGGTGCTGTTGCTTGATCCGAAGAATATCTGCCCGGAAGTGCCGCTGGTATAGGGAAGGCCGGTCCAGCCGTAAATAGTCAGGCTTCCAGTCCAGGATCCGCTGAGTGCAGAGCTGTCCGCGAATTGAAGAAGATGGGATGCCGTTCCCAGATCAATTGAAGACGTTCCCGAAAGAGTCAATGTCCCGAGAGTTTCACTGAATCCAACGGTGTCTCCCGTTGAAAAGGTTCCTCCGGCCAGAGTAAGCACCGCGGAATCATTGATCTGGTTGCTGTTCCCAAGAAGCAATGTTCCTCCCGAGTTCACCGTGACAGCCGATCCGGAGATCGCTGTCACGCCGGAAGATTTTGCCAACTCCAGCGTTCCCCCATTCACAGTGGTCGTTCCGGTGTAGGTATTGGCCGTTGTACCGGTCAACGCCATCCGTCCCGATCCACTTTTTGTCACTCCGCTCGCGGCAGAACCATCGGCCACCGTTCCCCTCACCTCAAGATCCGTGGCAGCCGTTCCATTGGCCACGGTAAAGGTGCGCGACCCGTTAAGCTGAACATTTCCGCCCGTCGCATCAATGAGAGCGGTCGCGGAACTGGCATGGGTGGTGATGGAAGCGGCTGCCGAGGAGGCATTGATGCGGAGACTTCCGCCGGTGCCGGTGCGCACTTCGCCACCTGTGAAATCCAGAGCACCGATCGTCTCCGTCTGGGTATTGAGATTATAAAGTCCGTCGGAACGGAAGGTGAGCGTGGCGGAATCGTTGATCATCTCATTGGCCACCGGAGAAGTCACAGATCCATTGCGCAGAATCGCCGAACCGGCTGCTCCCGTTCCGTCACCAATATTCACCACCGTGCCTTTGATCGCTCCGTTCAGGCCGGTGAGCGTATCCAGAGACAGGGTTCCGTCATTGACTGTTGTGCTGCCCGTGTACCAGTTCTGGTCGGCATAAAAAGTCAGGGTTCCCGACCCGTTTTTCACCACATTTCCCGGGCCGGTGGAACTGAGCGTGCCGGATCCGGTGATACCGGAATTGAGCCAAATATCTCCCGCCCCATCGAAGGAGACGGTGTAACCGGAACCGGTTGTATTGATCCAATTCGTGTAGGAGGTATTGCCAATGGTCAACAGAGTGCCGGCCACGGCATTCTCAATCTCTGCGTCGGCAGCAAGAGTGATGTCCCCGCTGAATGTGTTGTTTCCGCTCGCATTGCGGAGAGCCCCCGCTCCCCCTCCATTCCCGGCAACGGAAAGAGCTTCGCCAGTGATGGTGATTCCTCCCCCCAGCGCCAAAGCCCCCCCCGACTTGACCGTAGTGCTCCCGGCCGTTGTTCCCAGCGCCTTCGCGTTCTGGACATTGAGAACTCCGGCATTGATCGTTGTCGCCCCGGAATAAGCATTGGCTCCGCTGAGCACCAAAGTACCGGAACCCGCTTTGGTTATGCCGCCCGTTCCCGAAACAATACCCGAGAATGTGGTCAATGCGGTATTGCTCGTGGTGATCGTTCTCGGGGAAGCTCCGAGATCCATTGCTCCGCCCAGTGTCAGATCCAGTGCTCCCCCCACCTCAAAATCCCCCCCCACTGTCACTGCATTGGTCAATGTCCGTGCAGCTCCGGAAGCTTCGATTTTTCCGCCATTCAAGCTCAATGTACCGGTGCCGGCCGCAGCATTGTTTCCAAACCGCACCGTTCCGGCATTGATCATCAGCCCGCCGGAAAACGTATTTGCCCCGTTCAATATCGTCAGACCAGTACCATTGTGGGTCAGTGACTTCGCCCCCCCGCTTTCAGAAACGACTCCGTTGATTGTAAAGCTTCCGGTGCCGGTGTTTGAAATCACCGTATCGTCAAAAAGCACCAGGCGCGCCGTGGAGGCAAGTTGCGAGGTGTTTGATCCTGAGATATTGATGGCCGCCGTCCCGGAACTGACATTCATTTCCAGATCCCGGGTCCCTCCCGTGCCGTTAAAAATCGTGAAATTCTGACTTCCCTGGATGTTCAAGGTTCCCACGACTCTTGTTCCGCGCAACCCTAACGAGGTATTTGAAGCAACAATCGATCCCAGAGTCGCCGTGGCATCAACCGCATCAGGAAATGATGATCCGGGGGTCCAGTTGGAAGCAGTATTCCAACGATTATTGGTGCTGCCATCCCAAGTTTGACCCAAAAGCTTCCCCTGCGACAGGCCAAGCAACAGCCCGGTGCCGCATGCCATGGCGAAGATCTTATTATGGCTTCCCACAGTGAAATCTTCACCGAAACTCCCGAAAAGTCAATTCCGGCGAGGGAATGCCCTTGTTGCACAAATCCAACAACTGAAGGGATTTTCTCTCCCAAGCCTCCCCTTGCAGAACGAACCTTTACCCGGGTTCTTGCCTGTATTCCGTCGTCAGCATTCCGGCAAAACCCCAGTTCTCCGGATCAATCTCATCGATCACAATATGAATATGCTCGGGTTTCTTGCCCAACCGCTGAACGAGACTCGCTGTAATATCCTGAACAACACCAAGTTTTTGCTCTTTCGTGACCTGGCCTCTGGTGATCTTGACATTGACGTAGGGCATGACGTCTTACAATTGCTCCGGCACTGCAAGCAACTCAGCCACCCGCTTGAGCAAACGTCCCGCAGCTCCTCCGTCCAGCACACGGTGATCGAAACTGAGCGTGAACTGGGCTTCGACAACAGGAATGAATTCCTCAATGGCGGGGTTCCAAAAGGGAACGGTCTGCCCCACTCCCATGCCCACCAGCAACGTCTGCTCCGGCAGGGGAATCGGCGTGGCCAGCGTCAGTCCAAAAGTTCCGTAGTTTGTCACCGTCGCAATCGATCCCCCGGTGTCCGCCGCCGGCAACCGGCGCTGACGGGCCAACTCAACAAGGCGGTTGTAGCGGGGCACCAGATCGTCCAGCGGGTACTGATCGGCATTTCGAATGACCGGCACCAACACACCGTCTTCGGCTTCGACAGCAAATCCGATGTCCACCGAAGGCGGGTGGACGATGCGCTCACCGATCAGCCGTCCGGCAGGGGCGCTGTTCTCGCCCAGAGCGATGGCCAGTGCCCGAAGTGTGTAAAGCGCGGGGCCCGGCTTTGCCGGATGCTTTTTCCGGTGGGCGAGCAGATTGTCGAGCTGGATCGGTCGGAACACGGTTGCCAGCGGGCGGGACCAACTCCGGATCATCGCATCCGCCACCGCCTTGCGCATCGGGGAGGCCGGAGTTGTCTTGTTGCGCTCAATACCGGCCATGAACCGCTCCAGATCCTCGATCGTGACACGGCCTCCGGCACCGCTTCCCGCGATGCCCGCAAGATCAGCCGCACGCAGACCGAGTTCCGCCATGCGGGCTTTCATGCGCGGCGAGAGATAACTGGCTCCCCCCGCATGCGCCGGCACGGGCAGCCCGCCCTTCACCGTCGGCTCCACGGCTTCCGGAACAGCCGGCTTCTCCACGCGTTTCTTCTCGGCACGTTTGGCTTTGGGACTCTCGTCTTCATCCAAGCCCAGGCGCTTCGCGTCTTCGTCCGTCACCTCGATATACCCGAGCACGGCACCGACCGGATAGCTCTTGCCCGTCTCGGCCACAATTTCCCCCAGGGTTCCGGAACAGGGAGCGGTCACTCCCATCACCGCCTTGTTGGTCTCGACCTCGATCAAGTCGGCGTCGGCCTGGACACTGTCGCCTTGTTGGAACAAAACCCGGACGATGGTTGCCTCGGCAATGGATTCACCGAGCTGGGGCATGAGTATGGGAGCAAGAGCCATGGGAAGTCAGATTTGTAACAGTCTGCGGGAAGCCTCTGCAATGGCCGAGGCGGTCGGACGGTGGACGGACCAAAGATCGGGATGATAGGGCACAGGCGTGTCCTTGGCATTCAGACGCTGGGGAGCCACATCCAGAAGACCAAACCCCTCGCCCGTGACCCGGGCGATCACTTCGGCGGCCACCCCACCCCAGGGCCATTCTTCACTCACGCAAAGAAGCCTTCCGGTGCGGGACACCGAGGCAAGAACCGTGTCGGTATCCAACGGTTTCACCGTGCGGAGATCCACGATCTCGAGCTCATACCCGTCCTCCGCCAATTCGGCGGCGGCGGCAAAGGCCTCGTGCAGCATGGCTCCATGTGTGACAATCGTCGCATCCCGGCCGGCACGCGCCAGACGGGCTTTCCCCACCGGGAGAACACTTTCCGGCAGACGCTCCGACTTGAGGTGGTAGTAGAGAAATTTGTGTTCGCAGAAAATCACCGGATCATCCATCGCCACAGCCTCCAACAACATGCTGTAAGCATCCTCAACGGTCGCGGGAGTCATTACCACAAGCCCCGGATAATGGGCATAGAGGGCCTCCATGCTCTGGCTGTGGAAAGGTCCGCCGCCGGCCGTCCCGCCGGAAGGAAGACGCACCACAATCGGACAGGGCACTCCGGTGCGGTAATACAACGTCGCCGCATGGTTCACGATCTGGTTGAATCCACAGGTCGAAAAATCGGCGAACTGCATCTCGACAATCGGCCGCATCCCTTCGATCGCCGCCCCCACGGCCATGCCAATGATGGCATCCTCGCTCAATGGTGCGTCAAAAACCCGGCCCGGGAACTCCTTCGCAAGATTCTTTGTCGCCTTGAAGGCACCGCCAAAATTCCCCACATCCTGCCCGTAAAGAAAGACGCGCGGGTCTTCCGCGAGGGCTTTTTCCTGGGCCAATCGGATGGCTTCCAAATAAGTGATGCTGCTCATGCTCCCGCGTAGTGTTCCGCGAACTCGGATTTCGAATAGGCCATCCAGTCATCCTCCTCGGGATCGGGTCCGGGTTCGCGCCGGACCTTGTCCACGGTCGAGTTGACTTCCTCCTCCGCCTCATGGCGCCAGGCTTTGGTTTCATCGGACGAAGCCCAGCCCCTGGCAAGAATCTCCTTCTCAGCCAGCAGAAGGCAATCCTGTCCCATGGTGGAAGATTTCAGGGCAGGGTCCACATAGCTGGCATCATCATGTTCCCCATGCCCGACCAGTCGGAGGAGATCTCCGACGATCAATTGGGGCCCTCCTCCCTCTCTGGCAGCGGACACCGCTTTTCTCAAAGTTTGCAGGCACTGCCCCAGATCGGTGGCATCCACCTTGTGACCGGCCACTCCGTAACCGATCGCCTTGTCCACCAAATCCACGCAGGCAAACTGCCGGGAGTTTGGTGTGGAATACGCATAGCGGTTGTTGGCCACCACCAGAATCAGGGGAAGTTTTTCCACGGCGGCCGCATTGAGTCCTTCATGAAAGGCTCCGGTCGAAGTTCCCCCGTCGCCGATACAAGTGGCTCCCACATGCCCGCTCTCCCCCTTCATTCGCTTGGCCAACAAAGCACCGGAAACCGCGGGAATCATCGAGCCCAGGTGGCTGATCATCGCATAGTAGCCCTCCCTCGGACGTCCCCGATGGATATTCCCGTCCCGTCCGCGCATCGGTCCCAGTTGGGATCCCAAATACGTCCGCAAGGTGTCCAGAACCGTGTCGCCAAAAGCCATCCGACCCGCCTGATCACGAATCAAGGGAGCAAAAATATCGCCCCTCCTCAGATTGAGCCCCACGGCAACACTCAACGCTTCCTGACCGCGTCCCAAAAAGACTCCCCCCTTGATCATCCCTCCGCGGTAAAGACTCGCCAACTTCTCTTCAAGCACACGGGCCAGAAGCATCACGCGATAGGCCTTGATGAACTCGGAACCGGTGACAGCGGAAACGTCCTCCTTTGGTGTTGGCATTAGAAAAAATAATAAATGAAAAAAAGCCGAAAGCTGCAACAACTTCGTTGCAGAGCACTTTCAATATCTGTCAGGAAAAATGGGGAGCCCGTCGCTTTTTTGCAAGCCCTTCCGCAATGGCGGTGAGTTTCACCCGGGAAAATTCTCCCCCAAAAGAAGACTTGTCGCGGAAATCATTGACCGGGGTGATACAATTCTCGGAAATTCATGAAATCCGAAGGTCATCCCCTCCTCCGCGAAAAACAGCCTCTTGAAATGCCTCGCCTTTTTTCCGGGACCCTTCGATGGTTTTTCGCCCTTTTTCTGGGTGCTTGCAGCCCGGCTCCGGAAGCCACTCCCACGCCCCAGCCGGAAACAACCCATGCCTCCCTTCCCGACACGAGGGTCGTTCCCATCCCCGAGGAATTCAGCGCTCCGCCCCCCACCCCGGAACCTCCGGTTGCCGTTCTCCCGAGGGTCGTTTTTGCCACATCGGATTTCCAAGTCACCACCGATCATGGCATCCAGGGAATTGTCGCCGGAGAAGCCATGGACTTTGTCCGGGAAGAAAACGGCGACTATGTCGTGCGATACGGCACGATCGAATTCAAAAAGCACGGCTCGTTCTTTGCCTCGACCTATGTAAAGCCTTCTCCCCCGAATCCCTCTCCGACCCCCGATACCATCGAAGCCCCGGCCATTCCGTCGCAACCGGCGACTCCCCCGGATTCCACTGTTTCCAATCCCCCCGCAGAGCCGGCGACTGAAATGGCCGCCACAACCGACCCGGCGGCCACCAACGAACCGGCAGCTCCCGCTCCGGAACCTCCTCTGCCCGATGAACCGCCCCTGAGTGGAACCATCCCCCCACCCAACGATCCCAGCCTCCAGGCGGAACAAAAGAAAGTGGCGGAAATCACCGACTCGATCCGGACCCTCAACGAACAGATTCGCTCAGCCCAGGACGACCTCGACCGCAACACCCCCAAACTCTCCAAACAGGAACTGAAGAAGGAATCCCGCGCCATCCAACGGCTGAAGGAAAAGAGGGATGCCCTCAGTGGCGAACTGACCGAACTCGGCAAGCCCTGACCGGCATTTTCATTGCAGATCGGAACCTCAGAGCCTGTCTGAAAAGGGGCGTCCGCAGTGTTGCGGATCCGTCACGGATCGCAGGGGATACGCTCCGTCGCCGCGCCTTGCCGCCCGCCCTTTTCCCTTGCGATCCGCCAGGCATCCCTTTTCAGACAGGCTCTCACAATCCACAGAGTCAAACAGCGATTCTGCTGATTGGCGGGAACGACGTTCCCGCGCTGCGGGATATTTTGAGTCTCAGCGCTCCAGCCGGCATTTGGCCGCAACGTAATCGGTCTCGGGAAGAGCAAACTTCCGGACCTCCACCGTAACGGCCACCGCATGAAACTCGTCAACCAAAAGGCGCGCAATATCCGCAGCCAGCGTTTCAATCAAATGCCGGGGACCTTCTCCGGCCAATCCCCGCACCCGCCCGGAAACCGCATCATAATCAATCGTCCTCATGATGTCGTCATTCATGTAGGCAAAAGGTGCCGGGGGCTGGATGCACAGATCCACATGGAGTTCCTGCTCCTGCTGACGCTCTTCCTCGGTCACTCCGATTTGCGAGCGAACCCGCAATCCTTTGATCCAAATTTCATTCATATGATCGCGCGCAGGGCGTTGAGGTCTTTGATAAGAACTGTTGGATGCGCTGACAGGAGCTTATCAACGGGATCAAACCCCGTCAAGACCGCGACATCAAGCACTCCCCCGTGACGCGCCGTCTCAATGTCATGAACCATATCCCCCACAAACAGGGTCTCCGTCGGCTTCAAATCATGCAGGGTCAGAATCTCCCGGATCTTCTCCCGCTTGTCCATGATCTCCACATGGCAGTGCTCGAAGAACGGCTTCACTCCCAGCCGGTCCGCCTGTCGGTCAAAATGGGACGCCTTGATGGTGCTCAGAAGAAACAGACGCCGACCGGTTTCCCGGCAATGCTCCAAAAACTCCCAGGCCCCGGGCAGCAGCGGAATCTCATCCTGAAATCCATGGAAAAACCGCTCATAAAGGGCCTCCAGTCCTTCGGATGTCGCCTCGGGAAGAAATTCCGAGTAAAACCCCGAAAACGGCAGGCGAAAATGCCTCCGAAATTCCTCGCGGGTGAATTCCGGACGTCCGAACTCCCGAAAAATCAAGTTCGTCGCCTTGAGAACACCGGACAAATCATCCGCGAGCGTCCCCGACCAATCGAGCAGGATGTTGCGGATCATGACGGAATATTTTCCCTGAACATCAGGCCCATGTCACCCGGCCCTTTTTTTCGCAAATGACCACCGACTTCAAAAACTCCACCCCTTTGCAGAGCCCTTCGGAAGGCGACATCAGGCTGTCCTCATGCTCCATGGACAGCGTTCCATCATAACCACACAGACGCAGCGTGCTCACGAAATCACACCAAAAATCCGTCCCGTGCCCATATCCCACCGTGCGGAAAATCCAGGCCCGGTTTTTCTCATCCCCATAATGTTTGGTGTCCAGGTATCCGTTGACATCCGCATTCACCGGATACAGCCCCGTGTCCTTGGCATGGACATGGTGAATCGCCCCGGCAAGCGCCCGCACGGCCTTCACCGGATCGATCCCCTGCCAGAAAAGATGACTCGGATCGAAGTTCGCCCCGATCACCGTTCCGCAGGCCGCCCGCATCCGAAGCAGAGTTTCCGGATTGTAGACAAGGAAGCCGGGATGCGCCTCGAAGGCGATCTTCACCCCCAGGGACTTTGCAAAAGCCGCCTGCTTTTTCCAATACGGCACCGCCACCTTCTCCCACTGCCATTCCAGAACTTCCAAAAAATCCGGCGGCCAGGGACATGTCACCCAATTGGGAAATTTCGCCCCCGCATGATCGCCCGGACATCCGGAAAAAGTCGTCACCACCGGCACGCCGATTTCCGCGGCCAACTTCACCGTGTTTTCAAAAACCTTGTGATGTGCCGCGGCCATTTTCCTGTCGGGATGCAGCGCGTTTCCATGACAGGAAAGCGAACTGATTTCCAGTCCGCTGCCTGCCACCACTTTTGCGAAGGCCTCGCGCTTCGGGCGGCTGGCAAGAAGCTCCGCCGGTTTGCAATGGGCATCCCCGGGGTAAGCCCCCGTCCCCAGTTCCACCGTCTCGCAACCGAGCCCCGCAATGTGGGCGAGAGCTTTTTCAAGGGGGAGGTCACTGAGAATCGCGGAAAAGACACCAACTTTCATAGGCCCCGAATTCATTCACTGGCTCCGGACATGTCGAGGAAAATCACGAACCCCGCCCCTGTCAACATGGCCCGTTCACGAACAAGAAGAAAATTCACCACGAAGGCAAAGACTCGAAGGATTTTTGAA
>JADHED010001599.1_pt1 | contig 18435 bp, 18 predicted proteins | sample 8952041 | NCBI WGS metagenome assembly JADHED01 (sample SAMN16124423, study PRJNA663239) | bioreactor sludge metagenome | isolation source: sludge (control) | place: India:Bengaluru | collected 2018-09-08
CCACGCCCGCCTGCGGGCCCGAGGACAGCAGGCGCAGGTCGTTGCTGATCTTGGAGAGCTTGGCGGCGATGCGCTTGAGCACGCCGGAAATGTCGACGAAGGCGCCCGTGTCGGACGTGGCGGCGATCAGGTTGGCGGCGGCCCTGACCGGCACGCCCGAGAGCTCGGCCAGCTTCGGTACCACCGCGTCGACGTAGCCCAGCGGCGCGTTGATGCCCGTGCCGATGGCCGTGCCGCCCATGTTCACCTCGGCCATCAGGTAGGCCGACTCGCGCAGGCGGCGCTCGTCGTCGGCGATCATGGAGGCGAAGGCCGCGAACTCCTGGCCCAGCGTCATGGGCACGGCGTCCTGCAGCTGGGTGCGGCCGATCTTGAGGATGCCGGCGAATTCCAGCGCCTTGGCCTCGAAGGCGCCGCGCAGGGCGGCCAGGGCGCCGAGCAGCTCCTGGATGCCGAAATAGGTGGCGATCTTGACCGCCGTGGGATAGGTGTCGTTCGTGCTCTGCGATGCGTTGACGTGGTCGTTCGGGTGGATCACGTCGTAGCTGCCCTTGGGCAATCCCAGGTGCTCCAGGGCACGGTTGGCGATCACCTCGTTGGCGTTCATGTTCGTGGAAGTGCCGGCGCCGCCCTGGATCACGTCGGTGACGAACTGCTCGTGCAGCTGCCCGGCGATCAGGTCGTCGCAGGCCTTGGCAATGGCGTCTGCCTGGGTGGTGCTGATCGCGCCCAGCTGCAGGTTGGCGTGGGCGGCGGCCTTCTTGACGAAGGCGAAGGCCCGGATCCGCGCGGGCATCTGGGCCACGGTGTGGCCGGTGATGGGAAAGTTCTCCACGGCACGGGCGGTGTGCACGCCCCAGTACGCATCGGGAGGGATGGTCTTGATGCCGATGAAGTCATGTTCTTGACGCATGGTCGATCTGCTTTCTGATGGGTTGGAAAAAGTGAGGGAGCGCGGCCCGCGCCGCGCCAGACGTGGCAATGCCCTGGCCGCCAGGGCGGCCAGGGCATTGGGCGCGGATTATGGCCCACCGCGCCTGCCGTGCATGAGAGCAATAGCTTTGCGCATAACCATGGCGCCGCGCTGGGCACCGGGGCGCAGCCACTACACTGCCCGCCGTGAAATCCCTGCGTGACGACTCTCCCCTCCATCCCCTGCCCTGGCCCGGCGCGCGGCGCCGCGCCGTGCTGCGGGGCCTGGGCCTGGCGCTGCTGCCCGGCCCCGCCGTGCTGGCCCGTGCCGCCACGGCGCCCGATGCCTGGCCCCAGGCGCTGCAGGTGCCCGGCGGCGTGGCCCGGCTGCAGCTGGGCCCGGCGCCCGAGCGGCCCGTGGTGCACGCGGGCGACGTTCCCGTGCTGGTGCTGGGCGACAGCATCGCGTGGATGGCCCTGGTCGGCATACCGCTCTCCGCGCCCGTGGGCCAGGCCCACGTGACGGTGCAGGCCGCAGCCGGCGCGCCCGGGCGCCGCATCGCCTACCGCGTGGCGCCCAAGCAGTACCGCGAGCAGCGCCTGACGGTGGCGCCGCGCACCGTGGACCTCGCGCCCGAGGACCTGGCCCGCCACGAGCGCGAGCGCGCCCACCAGCAGCAGGTCATGGCGACCTTCTCCACCCCGCTGCCGGACGAGCTGCAGATGCGCCAGCCCGTGCCGGGGCCGCGCTCCAGCAGCTTCGGCCTGCGCCGCGTGTTCAACGGCCAGGCGCGCAACCCGCACAGCGGCATGGACATCGCCGCCGCCACGGGCACGCCCATCGTGGCGCCGCTGCCGGGCCGGGTGATCGACGTGGGCGACTATTTCTTCAACGGCGGCACCGTCTGGCTCGACCATGGCGGCGGCCTGCTCACCATGTACTGCCACCTGAGCCGCGTGGACTGCCAGGTGGGCGACCGGCTGCGCACGGGCGACGCCTTCTGCAAGGTGGGCGCCACCGGCCGCGTGACCGGCCCGCACCTGCACTGGGGCGTGATGCTGAGCCGCACGATGGTGGACCCCGCCCTGTTCCTGCCCGCATGAAGGCCCGCGCGCGGCTGATCCGCTTCAACAAGCCCTACGGCGTGCTGAGCCAGTTCACGCCCGAGGGGCGCTGGCGCGGGCTCAAGGACTTCATCGACCTGCCCGGCGTCTACGTGGCCGGGCGCCTGGACGCGGACAGCGAGGGCCTGCTGCTGCTGACCGACAGCGGGCCGCTGCAGGCGCGCATCAGCGACCCGCGCCACAAGATGGAAAAGACCTATTGGGTACAGGTCGAGGGCATTCCCGACGACGCGGCCCTGGCCGCGCTGCAGCGCGGCATCACGCTGAACGACGGCCCCACCCGGCCCGCGCGCGTGCACCGCCTGGAGCCGCCGCCCGCCCTGTGTCCGCGCGACCCGCCGATCCGCGTGCGCCGCAACATCCCCGACAGCTGGATCGAACTCGTCATCCGCGAGGGCCGCAACCGCCAGGTGCGCCGCATGACGGCGGCCGTGGGCCACCCCACGCTGCGCCTGGTGCGCGCGGCCATCGGCCCGTACACGCTGGACGGCCTGGCGCCCGGCGCGTGGGATGATATTGAAACGATAGCTGCAAGCGCTTGATGGGCGGGCGCTGGAGCCCGATTTGGCCTTCAGTCGCGCCGGCGCAGCCGCAGCGCGCCATCGACCACCAGCACCGCCACCGCCGCGAAGATGGGCCCGTAGGTCGGCCACTGCGCCGCGCCGATGCTCTCGCCCAGCAGCAGCGCCACCAGCGCCAGCAGCACCGGCTCCACGTAGCTCAAGAGGCCGAACAGCCCCAGCGGCAGCAGGCGGCTGGCCGCCATGTACAACGCCAGCGCCACGGCGCTCACCACGCCCAGTACCGGCACCAGCGCCCACAGGTGCGCGTTGTCCGCCACCAGCGGCAGCGACGAGGGCGCGCGCAGCACGAACCACAGCGCGGCGGGCACGAGCAGCAGCATGTCCAGCCAGTGCCCGCCCAGATGGTCGGTGCGCATGCGCCGACGCGCCACGAAGTACACGGTGTAGCCCAGCGCGACGAGCCACGTCTCCCACGACATGCCGCCGGCGCGCAGCACCTCGTGCGCCACGCCCGCGGCCGCGAGCAGCGTGGCCAGCCACTGCAGGCGCGACAGGCGCTCGCGGTACAGCACGCGCCCGGCCAGCACCATCACCAGCGGCAGCAGGAAGTAGCCCAGCGACACCGGCAGCGCCCGCCCGTGCAACGGCGCCCAGAGGAACAGCCAGAGCTGCACCCCCAGCATGGCCGCGCTGCCCGCGAGCCCCAGGGCCAGGAGCGGCTGGCGCCACGCCCGCAGCGCCAGCAGCCGCACGCGCGGCCACTGCCCCTGCGCGAGCAGCAGCACGGTGGTGAACGGCAGCGTGCACAGCACGCGCCAGCCGAAGATCTGCTCGCCGTCCAGCGGCGCCAGCAGCGGCGCCAGGTAGTAGAGCGCGCCGAACAGCACGGAAGCGGCGACGGAAGCGGCGAGACCCTTGAACACGATGCGAGGCGAATGGAAGCGGCGAACGCGCGATTGTCCGCGAATGCGCGCACCGGCCCGGCATGTGTCCGGTATAGTGCGGCGCCTTTTCGCCGCCCATGCCCGCCGCCGCCTCCGCCCTGCTCTGCCTCGTGATCGCCATCGGCGACGGCGATTCGCTTACCGTGCGCTGCGGCGAGCACCGCCCCATGCGCGTGCGCGTGGCCGCCATCGACGCGCCCGAGCGCAGGCAGGCCTTCGGCCAGCGCGCGCGGCAGAACCTCGCGCTGCTGTGCTTTCGCCAGCAGGCACGGCTGCACACGCTGGGGCACGACGCGTATGGCCGCACGCTGGCCCACGTGCGCTGCAGCGGGCAGGACGTGGCCGCCGCGCAGGTGCGCGCGGGGCTGGCCTGGGTGTACCGCGCGGGCAACCGCGACCTGGAGCAGTTGGAACGGCACGCACGCGAGAGCCGCGCAGGCCTGTGGTCGCAGAAGCGCCCGATGGCGCCGTGGGACTACCGGCGCCGCCATCAGCGCGATTGAGCCGGCGGGGGTAGGATCGCCCGCTTTGCGCCCCTCGCACCGTGACCGATTCCCCCGCCGATTCCAACGTTTACCGCCACGCGGGGTTCATCGCATTTCTCACGGCGCGCCTGGTGGCGGTGTTCGCCACGCAGGTGCAGGCCGTGGTGGTGGCCTGGCAGGTGTACGACCTGACGCGCGCGCCCATGGCGCTGGCCTACGTGGGGCTGGCGCAGTTCCTGCCCATGCTGGTCCTGCTGCTGCCCGCGGGCGATCTGATCGACCGCTTCAGCCGCAAGCCCATCCTGGCGGCCAGCTGGGCGGCGGGCACGGTGTGCAGCGCGTTGCTGTGGTGGCTCGCCGGGCATGGCGCGGCGGGGGTCGATGGCATCTACGCGGTGCTGGTGCTGTTCGGCTGCTCGCGCGCGTTCTCGGCGCCGGCGCTCTCCAGCCTGCTGCCGCAGATCGTGCCGCGCGGGCAGCTCGCGCAGGCGGTGGCGGCCAACGGGATGATCATGCGCATGGCGACCATCGGCGGGCCGTTCCTCGGCGGCGTGCTCTACGCGGTGGGCGGCGCGCGGCTGGCCTACGCGGTGTGCATGGCCTGCTTCGCGCTGGGTACGCTGCTGCTGGCGCGCGTGGCGGTGGACCACGCGGCGCCCATCGGGCCCGCGCTGGGCAGCATGTTCCAGCGCTTCGGGGCGGGCATACGCTTCATCCGCTCGCGGCCCATCATCCTGGGAACCATCTCGCTGGACCTGTTCGCGGTGCTGCTCGGCGGCGTGGTGGCGCTGCTGCCCATCTACGCGCAGGAGGTGCTGCACGTGGGCCCGCAGGGCCTGGGCGCGCTGCGCAGCGCGATGGCGATCGGCGAGGTGGGCGCGGGCCTGTACCTGAGCATGCGGCCCTTCGACCACCGCGTGGGGCGCACGATGTTCGCCGCCGTGGCGGTGTTCGGGCTGGCCAACCTGGTGTTCTCGCTCTCCACGGTGTTCGCGCTGTCGTTCGCGGCGCTGATGGTGGCGGGCGCGGCGGACATGGTCAGCGTCTACATCCGCGGCGCGCTGGTGCAGTTCTCCACGCCCGACGAGATGCGCGGGCGCGTGAACGCGGTGAACATGCTGTTCATCGGTTCGTCCAACGAGCTCGGCGAATTCCGCGCGGGCACCAGCGCCGCATGGGTGGGCGCGGTGCCGGCTGCCGTGCTCGGGGGCCTGTGCACGCTGGGCGTGGTGGGGCTGTGGGCGCGCCTGTTTCCCACGCTGCGGCGCGTGGACAAGTTCGAGGAAGCCGCTTGAATCTTGATAGCTGCAAGCGCTTTCCAGGCAAGCGCTGGAGCCCGATTCGGCTATGAATCGAAGCTGCCGCTCAGCAGCTCGGCCAGCCGCTCGGCCGGCATGCGGAAGCCGCAGGCCTGCGCGTGCCCGCCGCCGCCCATGCTGACGGCCAGCGGCGAGCAGTCGTAGCCGCGCTGCGAGCGCAGGCCCACCTTGACCTGCCCGTCGCCGCCCACGGCCCACATCAGCGCGTAGGTGCCGCTCTGCCTTGAAAGCAGCTCGCCCACCAGGCTGTGGAAGGCGCCCGGAGCGTTCACCATCAGCCCGGCCTCGCCGTTGAATGCCAGCGGCCGGGCACCGCCGGCCACGTCCTGCGCCAGGTGGCGGAACTTCTCGTCCATGGCCTGGCCGCGCGCGACGAAGGCCGCCGTCTCGGCGGGCGAGAAGTCGGCGATGGCGCTCCAGCGCGCGAAGTCGAAGGGCTCCATGTCGAGCGCGGCCACGAAGCCCGCCGTCTCGGGGTACTGCCAGGTCCACAGGTCGCGGTCCTCCACATGGCGCACCAGGTCAGGCAGCGGCGCATCGGGGTGGAAGAACTCCCAGGCCAGGCGCGCGCCGGACTTGGCCATGTCGAAATGCACCGCGCCGCAGCGGCAGGCAAAGCCCGCGAGCTGCTCGGCCGCGCTCTTGTGGTGGTCCAGCAACACCAGCCTGGCGGCGCGCGCGTCGATCTCGGCCAGCAGCGCGGGCGCGAAGGAGAAGTCCAGCACGTAGACGGCGCGGCCCTCCAGCGGCGGCAGGTCATCCACCGTGGCCGCCTGGCCGTGCGACAGGCCCAGGCACTGCACCTGCCCGCCATAGAAGCGCCAGGCCGCAAGGGCCGCGGCAAAGCCGTCGGCGCAGCGGCCGTGGTAGAGGACCAGGGGCCGGGGGTCATCGGCACGGGGCGCGGCCAGCAGGGGCAGCGGCAAAATGGCGGAGCGCGGGGACATCATCATGGCGGCGCATTGTGCTGCAGGCAGGCGCCGGTCAGGCTGCTATCATGCTGTACAAACATCCAGCACGCATTTCCTACACACCACCCGACAGGCCACCGCACCATGGGACTCGACCAGATCGCCATTGCCCTGCTGGGCGCCACCGCCGCATGGTTGTCGCAGACGCGCAGCGCACTCCTGCGCCGCTGGGCCTGCATCTTCGGGCTGCTGGGGCAGCCGTTCTGGTTCTACGCCTCGTGGAAGGCCGGGCAATGGGGCATTTTTGCCCTGTCCATCGTCTACCTGGGCGCCTGGCTGCACGGCCTGAAGGTGTACTGGCTCACGCCGCGCCGCAACCGGGATGCGCCCGACACGGGCCTGAGCACCATCCAGTTCACGCCGGGGCGCGACTCCTGACACCCGACGCCACGCCCCCGCTGCACCTGCTGTGGCAGGACGAGCACATGGTGGCGCTCTACAAGCCCGCCGGCTGGCTGGTGCACCGCACGGGGCTCGACGCCGGCGAGACGCGCTTCGTGGTGCAGGCCCTGCGCGACCAGATCGGCCGCCACGTCTACCCCGTGCACCGGCTCGACAAGGGCACCTGCGGCGTGCTCGTCATGGGCCTGCACCCCGCGGCCGCGCGCGCCCTGGCCGGCTCCTTCGCGCGCCACGCGGTGCACAAGCGCTACCTGGCGCTGGTGCGCGGCTGGGCCCCGCCGCTGGCCGACGTGGACCACCCGCTGCGCCCCGACGACGCGCCCCAGGACGCCCCCGCCCAGCCCGCGCACACGCTTCTTACCCGTCTTGCGCGGCTGGAGCTGCCCGAATCCAGCGACCCGCGCTTCGCCACCACGCGCGCATCGCTGGTGCTGGCCGAGCCCACGACCGGGCGGCGCCACCAGATCCGCCGCCACCTCAAGCACGCCGCCCACCCCATCCTGGGCGACGCCACGCACGGCAAGGGCCCGCTCAACCGCTGGTGGGCCGAACGCCTGGGCCTGCAGCGGCTGTGGCTGCACGCCTGGCGCCTGCGCCTGCCGCACCCGCAGGACGGGCGCATGGTCACGATCGACAGCGGCCTGCCCTGGCCACCCGCCGCGGCGCCCCTGCCCTGCGCGCCCGACGCCCCCTGGCGCGACTGGCAGGCGCGCGTGCTCGCGCTGCCGTGGATGGCCGCATAGCGCCGCGCCGCGCTACCATGCGCTGCACGCCAACCCGCCGCACGCCATGCCAGCCACACCGCCCATCGACTCCGCCGAGCCCGGCACGGACGCACTGTGCGAGGACGGCCTGCCCGAAGACGCCACGCTGTGCCCCGGCGAGGCCATGGACGCCACCGCCCTGCGCCAGTTGCTCAAGGCCGCCCTGCCCGACAGCAGCCGCCACAAGGCCGCGGGCTGGTTCGGGCAGACGGACTTCCTGTTCACGCGCAGCCATGTCGACGAGGACCAGGACACCTACCACAACGGCCTGTTCATCACCATCTGGAAGCGCTGGGACTTCTGGCTCGCGCTGCCGCACGACGACCCCGCCGCCCATGCCAGCCTGTTCACCCAGGCCTGGGCGCTGCTGCGCCAGCCCGCGGCGCCCACGGTGACCGACGGACTGGTGCGCCAGTACCGCGGCTACGGCGCCACGGGCGGGCCCGGCCCCTGGCAGGGCCTGCACGACGCGCCGCCCGAGGCGCTGCAGGCCTGTGCCGAGGCTTGGCGCGGCGTCATCGGCTACTGGCGCCGCGCCGAAGCCCAGCGCCGCGCGGGCCGGCCGCTGCGCGCGCGCCTGCACGCCGCCCTGACGCCCGAGCGCGTGCGCGCGCTGACCCTGCTGCCCGTCTTCACCGGCCGCTACAACGACTGGTGGAACCCCGAGCGCAACGGCTGGTGGGAGGGCGACGTGTGGATAGGCGCGCGCCAGCCCGGCCATGAGGGCGGCCGCAGCTGGGGCCGCGCCCTCAAGCTCAGCTGGCGCAACGGCAGCGAGGCGCCGGGCGACGCGGAGGACGACGCCCATGCCTGCTACCAGATCGACCTGGTCGATGACGACGCGCCGCACGAGGGCACGTCCCACCCGCCGGGCCTGCGCCTGAGCTACGCCCAGCGCCAGAGCGACGCGCGCCAGAGCCTGCCCAACGACGCCGTGGACCACATGGCGCGCCTGCTGCGCCTGTTCACCACGCTGGAGCAGCGCCTGTACGCGGAGCACGCGTGCGCGCAGCAGGCGCCACCGCCGGACGACCAGCCCGCCCCGCCACTGCCGCGCACGCCCCCGTTCGCGCCCGACGAGCCCGACGCCGAGGTGTTCGGCGCGCAGATCATGGCCCTGTCCAACGACTGGCAGCGCGCCGGCCGCGCCCACGCCGCCCTGGTGCGCGAGCGCTGGGCGCTGCAGGCCGAGCGCATGGCGGAACCACCCGCGCAGGACGACGGCGGCGCCGCAGCCATGCCCGCCATCGTCGACCCGCGCGGCGCCCAGGCCGGCGCCGTGCTGCAGCTGGCGCGCGCCGTGCACGCCTGGGCCGACGCAGACCTCTCGGCGCGCTTTCACCGCCGCTTCGCGTTCGCGCCCGGCGCCCTCGCCTACCGCGCGGCGCATGTCGGCCGGGCCGTGGGCCCCGTGCTGTGGCAGGCGGACGGCCGGCTGCTGGCGCATGTCTCGGCCGCGCACGGCGCGCAGGCCGGCGCCTGGTGGGAGGTCGGCGCCGACGGGCTGCACATCGCCCCCGCGCCGCAGGCGGCGCCCGCCGCGCACGGGAACGAGGCGCAAGGCGACGTCACGGCGGCCGCCCCCGGCCTCACGGTGCGCGGCGACGCCGACGGCGACCTGCACGGCCTGGCCGAGGACGGCCGCACGCTGTGGCGCCACCACATCGGCGGGGCCATACGCAGCATCGCCATGGCCCCGGACGGCCATGCCCTGGCCGTGGGCACCGCCGGCGGCTACCTGGTGCTGCTGCGCAAGGGCAGCGGCATCGACCCCTATCTGCCGGGCACCTCGCGCTACGCGGAAGTGCGGCGCTTCATCTTCTGGGACGACGCGCCCGCGCCGCTGGCGTGGTAGCGGCAGCGGTGGAAAGCTCTGCTATTGATAGCTATCAGCGCTTGATGGACGGGCGCTGAAGCCATTTTTCATCAATAAAAACTATCCACCGTCCCGCGGCGCATTGCGCGCGCGGCGCTCGTCGCGCTTGCGCTGCTCGGCCTTGCGCTCGGCGCGCTCCTTCTCCCGCTGCCGGGCGGCGGCCAGCCAGGCCTCGAACTCCTCGGGCGTCTCCAGCGTCACGCGGCCCAGGGCGGCGCTGCGCAGGTCGGTGAGCACGATCTCGGCGGCCTTCTGCAGGTTCAGCCGCCCGCCGCTCATCACCGCGCCGCGCTTTCTTGCGATCAGCGCCAGCAGCTCGTCGTCGTGGCTGGCGCCAATGGCCTGCGCGTCCAGGCCCAGCCGGTAGCGGGCGTCGAGCAGCGGCGCGTAGTGGCACTTCACGTAGGCCAGCAGCTCCAGCGCCACCTCCTCCTCGTCGTAGGCGTTGCGCCCCACCGCGCCGCTGGCGGCAAGGCGGTAGCCGCTCTCGGGCACGATGATGCGCGGCCACAGCATGCCCGGCGTGTCCCAGAGGTAGAAGTCATCGTCGAGCACGATGCGCTGCTCCTGCTTGGTGATGCCGGCCTCGTCGCCGGTCTTGGCCTCGCGCTTGGCCGACAGCGTGTTGATCAGCGTGGACTTGCCCACGTTGGGAATGCCCACGACCAGCCCCCGCATGGGCCGCGACAGGCCGCGCCGGTTGGGCGCGAGCTGGCGGCAGGCCTCGACGAGCCGGCGCGCGGGCGCGGCGTCGGACGCATCGAGCGCGATGGCGCGCGTGCCGGGCCGCGCGTTGTACCAGTCCAGCCACGCAGGCGTGCGCGCGGGGTCGGCCACGTCCTGCTTGTTGAGCACCTTGAGCGCGGGCTTGTGCCCCGTGAGCTCGGCCAGCAGCGGGTTGGCGCTCGAGCCCGGCAGGCGCGCGTCCAGCAGCTCTATCACCACGTCGATGTCCTTGATGCGCTCGCCGATCGCCTTGCGCGTCAGGTGCATGTGACCGGGGAACCACTGGATGGACATGGGGGTGCTGCTTTCACGAATGAGGATGGGCGGAACCGCCAAGGATAATCGCCGCCATGCCTTCCTCCCCTGCCGGGCACCGCCAGAATTCCGAGCTGCCGTTCACGGGCGTACTCATCCCGGCCGCCCTTCCAGGTGGCCCGCTCGCCCGGCATGCGCCGGGCTCGAACCCATGACCAGTCGGAACGTCACCTATCGGATGATCGAGGCCTTCCGGGCTGCGATGCTGCACAACGGGATCAGTGCCGGGGCCGATTCCCTGGGAATCACCCAGCCGGCCATGAGCCGGCTCATAGCCGATCTTCAGAAATCGACCGGCATTCTGCTATTCGCAAAGAGCGGACGCACCATCAAACCCACGGAAGAAGCCCATGCCTTGATGGCGAAGGTGCAGCAGTCTTTTCTGGGGCTGGAGCAGATAATCGATTTCTCCGACCAGCTGCGGAAACAAAAGCTTGGTCAGCTCTCGATCAGCGCAATACCTTCCATCGGGCACTCCATCATTCCTGCCGTGGTCCGCCAATTGAGGGAGAAATTCCCCGACGTATTGATCAGCCTCCGCGTCGCCTCGTATATCGACGTGGCGAGGCACGTCAAAACCCGGCAGGCCGATATCGGGCTCACGGCAGATACGCTTTCGCTGGGAGATCTTGAAACGGTCGCCGAATTCTCCTCGGAATGCGTATGCATCGGCACCGAAAAGTGGCTCGACCCGAAGGCCGGCCACATACATGTGAGCGAGTTCGCAGGCAAGCCGTTCATCGCTTCGACCGGAACGTTCCAGACGCGCTTGGACGCATGGCTCGGCGCCAACGGGGTGCAGGTCGATGCCATGGTCGAAGCATCGCTGTTCCAGTCCATCAGCGACCTGTGCCTCGAAGGGCTGGGCATTGCCGTGGTCGACCCCATGACGGCGGCGAAACACCAGAGGCGGGGCGGAGTGGCGCTGCCCCTGCGTCCATCGATAGGCTACACGGTCTACGCCACGGCCATGAGCGACGCAAGGCTGTCCGCTCCGGCCAAGGAGCTCATCCGCCTGGTCGCGGCGGCTTCGAGCGGGAAACACATAACACCCACGCATGAATCGATGACCTGACATCCATGGATGCCGGCGGGGCGACTGCCTACCATGGGCACTCATTCGTTATTCATGTCAAACGGGGAGTTTCCATGTCGTCTCGAATTGCGCGCCGGCCCTTTATCGCCTCCGCGATTTTCACCCTCCTGTTTTCGCTGGGTTCTGCCGCACAGGCGGAATGGCCGGAAAAACCGATACGGTTTATCGTGAACGCGGCGGCAGGGGGCGCTGCGGACGGCACTGCGCGCGTTTTGGCAGACGGCCTCAGCAAACGGCTGGGACAGCCCATCATCATCGACAACAAACCCGGTGCATCCGGTGTCATCGGGCTTGATGCGGTAGCCAAGTCCGCGCCGGATGGATATACGATTGGAAACTCCAATCTCGCGACCTATATCGTTACGGCGCTCACCGCAAAATCGCTGCCGTACGATCCCGCCAAGAGTTTCACGCCCATCGCGAAACAGTGGACGCAGCCCAACCTGCTGGGCGTGAGCCCGACGATTCCCGTCAAAAGCGTCGCGGACCTGGTGAATTACGCCAAAGCCCATCCCGGCGAGATTTTCTATGGTTCCACCGGCAACGGCACCGCGCTGCATGTGCTTGGCGCATTGTTCGCCAATCTCACCGGGGCCCAGATCACCCATGTCCCCTACAAGAGCGCCCCAGCGGCGGAACTGGATCTGGCGGCGGGCCAGATCCAGATGATGTTCAGCAATTTCACGTCGATGGAGCCCCAGGTGAAAGCGGGCCGCATCAACGCGCTGGCGATCACGGGGCCCAACCGCTCCCCCATGCTGCCCAACGTCCCCACCATCCGGGAGGCCGGCTACCCGGATCTGGAAATGGAAACCTGGGGAGGCGTCGTGGGGCCGGCCAATATGCCGCCGGCAATCGTTGAAAAGCTGCATCGGGAAATCAACGCCGTGCTCTCGGACCCCGAAGTCATCAAGAAGCACGAAAAGCTCGGCGCGAAAGTGGCCCCTGTTTCGATCGCCGATTACCGGCAGATGCTCAATGCCGATAGCGCCCGCTGGGGCGAAGTGGTGAGGCGGAACAACATCACGCTCAATTGAGCACGGCCATTCCCCGGAGAAACCTTTTCCCGGCAAATCTGCTTATGTCTTCAAATGGAATACTCGTCGTCGGCGGAGGGCTGGTGGGCGCGGCCATCGCGTATGGCGCGGCCAAGTCCGGCAGCGCCGTTACGCTCCTCGACCAGGGCGACGTGGCTTACCGGGCCTCGCGCGGCAATTTCGGCCTCGTCTGGCTCCAGAGCAAGGGCGCGGGATTTCCCCGCTACGCACGCTGGAGCCGGGATGCCGTCGACCATTGGGGCCCGCTGGCCAGCGAGCTCCGGGAGCTGACCGGGGTCGATGTGGACCTTCAGCAAAACGGCGGCTTCTGGATAGGCTTCAGCGAAAAGGAGGTCGCCGAGCGGGAGGCGATGCTGGCGAAAATCAATGCCGCCGACGGCCGGACCCCGTTCGAGATGCTCGACCACCGCGAGCTGAAGGCCCGGCTGCCCGCCATCGGGCCCAAAGTGGCCGGAGGCAGCTGGTGCCCTCTCGACGGCCACGCCAATCCGCTGAAGCTGCTGCATGCACTGCATGCGGGAATCCAGGCGCTCGGCGGCCGTATCTGCAACGGTGCCGACGTGGCCGAAGTCTGCCCGCTCGGCGAAGGCCGGGGTTTCCGGGCGAGAGGCAGCGACGGCCGCCAATGGATCGGCGAAAAGATCGTGCTCGCCGCGGGCCTGAGCAACAGCGTCCTGGCCCCCCAGCTGGGTCTTCACGCACCGGTGGTGCCCAATCGGGGGCAGGTTCTCATCACCGAGCGGCTGAAGAAATTCCTCCCGCATCCCACCAACAAGGCCCGTCAAACGGCCGAGGGAACCGTTCAGCTCGGGTTCTCGGTCGAGGACGTCGGTTTGGATGACGGGACGACGGTGGCGGCAATCGAGTGGATTGCGAAGCGCGCAGTCGCGACGTTCCCGATCCTGTCGTCGGTCAAGCTCGTTCGGGCATGGGGCGCACTTCGCGTGATGACTCCCGATGGCTCTCCGATATACCAGGAATCCGCCAGATATCCCGGCGCATTCACCGCCACCAGCCACAGCGGAGTTTCCCTGGCCGGCTCCCATGCCTACGAGATCGGCCCCTGGATCGCGGGAGTGAAATCAGCGCCGGAGGGCATCGAGGAATTTGCCGGAGAGCGATTCCTGGACCCGGATAGGAAATTCAGCAATGCACACTAAAACCCAGGAATCACGGATTTCCCTGTTCATGCCTGAAGAAAATGCAGGCGGCAGGAAGATTCGCATTTATTTCGATGGCCAGCAACTGACTGTCCCGGAAGGCGTGAGCGTGGCGTCGGCGCTGCTCATGTCGGGCGTACGCACATTCCGGGCTACGCCTGTCTCCGGATCTCCGCGCGCCCCCTATTGCATGATGGGCGTTTGCTTCGAATGCCTCGTGGAAATAGACGGGCGCCCCGGCCGCCAATCGTGCCTCACGCAAGTACAGGAAGGCATGGTCATCAAGCGCCAGGATGGCGCGTCCGGGCTGAACATCCCAAGTGCGGAAGGCTGACATGGAAACAGGTGTCGAAGTTTTTGACCTGGTGGTCATTGGTGCGGGCCCGGCGGGCCTTTCAGCGGCCATAGAGGCAAGGCGCTTCGGGCTTTCAGCCGTCGTGCTCGACGAGCAGCGGCGGGTCGGCGGCCAGATTTACCGGGCCATCGAAGAATCGAGCCCCCGGCGCCGCGAGGTGCTTGGCGCGGACTACGCCGCCGGCGCGAAGCTCGCGCAGGACTTCGCGTCCTGCGGCGCCGTGCACGTGGGTGGCGCAGCCGTCTGGAACGTCGATAGGGACAAGACGGTGTCATACCTTCTCGACGGCGGCAGCAGAAAGGTCCGGGGGCGGAGCCTGGTGCTCGCCAGCGGCGCAATGGAGCGGCCCTTTCCCGTTCCCGGATGGACCCTGCCCGGAGTCATGGGCGCGGGTGCCGCCCAGATTCTGTACAAGTCCTCCGGCGCCGTTCCAACCGAGCCCGTCGTGCTGGCGGGTGGCGGCCCCTTGCTGTTTCTCCTGGCGCAGCAGTATCTGGAAGCCGGCGTCAAGATCAAAGCCTTGATCCATACCACGGGGGCTGACGACTATCTGCGCGCGGCGCCCCATGTCCTGGGCGCGCTGCGTGGCTGGAAAGACCTCTCCAAGGGAACCCGGATGCTGAAGAAAATCCGGAGCCATGGCGTTCAGACGTTCGCAGGGGCAAGTTCGTTTGCCATCGAGGGCTCGGAGAAAGCCGAATCCATAGCGTTCACGCACAACGGCCAAAGAAAGCGCGTCGAGACTTCCCTGGTGCTGCTCCACCAGGGCGTGGTTCCGAACACGCAACTCAGCTGGTCGCTGAGAGCCGAGCATCGTTGGGATGAGCGGCAGCTGTGCTGGATTCCGATCACCGATGCCTATGGGCAAATCGAGGAAACCGGCATTTACATCGCCGGCGACAGCCGTGGCATCGTCGGCGCGAAAGCGTCTGCCTGCCAGGGCCGCCTGGCCGCACTGTCCATTGCCAACCGGCTCCAGCCCATCGCACCCGGGGCGTTCAAGCAGCGCGAGCAGGCCATCCTGGATGAAATCAGGGCCCATGTGCAGATCCGCCCGTTTCTCGATGCCTTGTACAGGCCGCAGGACGAGCACCGCATTCCTGAACATGACGAGGTCATGGTGTGCCGCTGCGAGGAAGTGAAGGCGGGGCAAATCAGGAAATATGTGGAAGTGGGCTGCCTCGGCCCCAACCAGACGAAGGCCTTCGGCCGTTGCGGCATGGGGCCATGCCAAGGGCGGCTGTGCGGATTGACCGTGACCGAGATCATCGCAAGCGAGCGGAAGGTCAACCCCCAGGATGTGGGCTATTACCGGATCCGCCCGCCCATCAAGCCCATAACCCTCGGTGAGCTTGCCTCATCCGAATGACGCATTCCTACCCCATCAGCCAAGGAGCTTCTTCATGGAAATCAAGCGCATCGCGACGGACAACCGCCGCTCTCGTGCCGTGGTCTACAACAACATGGTCTTCGTCGGCGGCCAGACCGCCGACGACAGGAGCCAGGACATCCGCGGCCAGACCGCTCAAACACTCGCGAAAATCGAGAAATTCCTGGCGGAGGCCGGAACCGACAAGAGCCGCCTTCTCACGGCCCAGATATGGATCAAGGATCTGGAACGCGATTTCGCCGGCATGAATGAAGTCTGGGATGCGTGGACTGCGCCCAATGCCGCCCCCACGCGCGCCACCGCCCAGTGCGAGATGGGCGCAAAGGATATCCTGGTGGAGATCATCGTCACGGCCGCCGTCGATCAACCCATGGCTTGATGGCCGGGCGCGGCAGGCTGCCGCCATCGGCGGGGTCCGACGCCGCGGGATAATCGCGTCCCGCCTTCACAGCCCCGGCCTTCGCGCCGCTTCCGCCATGCCCGCCACGCCGCCCCGCAAGCAAAACGCCGAAATGCTCTTCAAGGGGGTGGTGTGCGCGCTGATCGGCGCCGTGATCCTGCTCGCCCCCTACGTCGCGCGCTCGCCCAGCGTGCAGGAGCTCATGCGCCAGGCGGCGCTCGTGGGCTGGTTCTCCCTCGTGCTCGGCGTCGCGTTCATCGTGCGCGCGCTGTGGCAGCGCTGGCGTTAGGAACTTGCTTCCGCCAGCGGGGCGACCACCTGCCCCGCCTCGGCGCGCGCCTGCCGCGCCAGGCCCTCGGCCAGGCGCAGGCGGCGCAGCAGCCAGGGGGTCAGGTCGGCCTCCACCAGGGGCGGCAGCGACTCGGCGGCCGCGGCGCCAGCGTCCGCATCGCGTGGCGCCGTGGGGATGTCGTGGCCGCTCAACAGGGCCTCTATGCGCTGGGCGGCGGCCTGCAGGGGGGCATGCAGCTCCTGGTCGCGCAGGTGTCCGCGGCGCAGCAGCAGCATGGTTTTGACGGCCGTCAACTGGGCCAGCAACTGGTAGCAATGCGCCTGCATGCGCTCGAGCGGCGCCAGCGGCGGACGCACGGCGCGCGGCTCCTTCCAGGCGCGCGCCGTGGCCTGCACCAGGGCGCCCAGGCTGTCGTAGGCCTCGCGCCGCGCCAGGCGCCAGGCCAGCTCGGGGTGGTTGTCCACGGCCTGCAGCTGGCCCAGGGCCAGGGCCTCGCGCGCGTGGCGCGTCTGCGCCGCCAGGGTGCGCGCCACCAGGGCGGGTATCTGATGGCGCTCCCACGAGGGCAGCACGTAGGCGAAGGCCCAGGCCAGGCCCGCGCCGATCAGGGTATCGGCCATGCGTTCGAGCAGCACGAAGCCGGTGCTGCCCCCCGCGCCCAGCAGGTGCGCCTGCACCAGCCCCAGCACCGTGGCCGCCACGGCGGTGAACAGGTAGCGCCGCAGGGTGAAGGAGTGGGCCACGGCCTGCGCCAGCGTCACGCAGGCGAGCAGCGCCCAGTGCGGCATGTCGGCGGCCAGCAGCGCCGACGCGATCAGGCAGCCCAGCAGGGTGCCGGCGACGCGCTCGTTGCGCCGCTCCAGCGTCTGCGCCAGGCTGCCGCGCAGCACGACGATGATGGTCAGCACGATCCAGTAGGCATGCTCGCGCCAGGGCAGCAGCTGCGACACGGCGTAGCCCACGCCGATGGCCAGCGCCGCGCGCATGGCGTGGCGCAGCGGCGCGGCGCGCCAGCGCCACAGGCCCCAGAAGGGTTTCCAGCCCCAGCCCGTGGAGCTGACGAACATCTGCCAGTACACGCGCACCAGGGCCAGGTCGGGCTCGCGCTCGCCGCGCGCCAGGGCGACGAGCTGGCCCACCTCGTCCTGGACATGGCCGATGCGGTACGCCAGGCCGCGCACCAGCCGCGCGGGGGTGAACCCCGCATGGGCCGGCTCCTCCAGCGCGCCCAGGTCCAGGCGCGGCCGCGCCTGCGATTCGGGCTTGCGCCCCAGCAGCAGCGCATCGGCCAGCCGTTCGAGCACGCCGGCCTGCGCCAGCAGCTCGTCGCGCAGGCGCTCCAGCGCCCCGGCCTGCTCGGGCTGGCGGCGCAACTGCTCCAGGTCGAGGGCGCTCGCGAGCAGGTGGTCGCGCATCTCCAGCGCGCACAGCAGCATGCCGGCCAGCCGCTGCTGGCGCGCGCTGGTGGGCGATTCGAGCACGATGTCGCGCGCCGACTGCAGCTGGTCGGCAAGCGTGGCCTGGCGCAGCAGGAGCGCGCCCATGAGCGGGTTGTCGCGCTCGCCCAGCGCCAGCACGGGCGTGAACTGCAGGGCCTGCAGCCGCATCAGGTCCGCCAGCGACAGCAGCACGTCGGCGATCAGCTGCACGCGGTAGCGGCCGTTGAGCAGGCGGTTGCTCAGCACCGCCCAGGGCTGGTACAGCAGCGCGCCCAGGCCGAAGTGGAAGGTGGTGGCGAGGGCCGCGCGCCAGCCCTCCCCTTCGGCCGGCGCGGGCACGGCCATGGAGAACACCAGCGCCAGCACGGCGGCGATGGCCACCGGCGCGCCGCGCTTGCCCCAGGCCATGGCCAGGAAGGCCAGGAAGCTCGCGGGCACGATGAGCAGGCCCAGCATCCAGGGCGCGTCATGCAGGCGCTGCACCACCAGGAACAGCGGCAGCGCCAGCAGGGGCGCCGGCAGCATGTGCAGCAGCTTGCCGCGCCGCGGCGCGGGCATGTCCGGCGGGATGGCGACGATGGCGCCCACGGTCGCGGCCGATGCGGCGGCGCTGCCCAGCCACAGGTGCACCAGGGCCGAGATCAGCAGCAGTCCCAGCGCCCCCGCCGTACCGTTGGCGACGTAGTGGGACAGCAGCACGCGCCGGGCGGTGCGCAAGCGGAATGCGAGGGGGATGGACATGGTCGGGCGATGCGCGCCCGCCCGGGCGCGCGGCTCTTCAGTTCAGGCCTGGAGCTGGCGCGGGTCCATGTACTGCTGGCGCCATTCCTCGAAGGGCAGCTGGTCCTGCGCCTCGATGTCCTTCTGCTCGGCCAGGGAGCG
>JADHED010001601.1_pt1 | contig 18408 bp, 14 predicted proteins | sample 8952041 | NCBI WGS metagenome assembly JADHED01 (sample SAMN16124423, study PRJNA663239) | bioreactor sludge metagenome | isolation source: sludge (control) | place: India:Bengaluru | collected 2018-09-08
CGAGTCGCCGGGGTTGTTGAACAGGTCGGCGTCCGGGGAGATGACCCGGGGGCGGGGGGGGCGGGGGGGGGGGGGGGGGGGGGGGGGGGGGGGGGGGGGGCGCCCCCCCCCCCGGGGGGGGCCCCCCCCCCCCGCCCCCACAACGTTAGGACACCCCCTCACTGCCGCTCGTAGGTGATCTCCATCATCCTCATCTCCTTGCCGTCCGGCCCCGGCCCGTACATCTCGAACACGTGCCGGTCCTTGCTCTCGTAGCGGACCACGGTGCGGACCTTGATCGGCTTGCCGGTCTCCGGGCTCATCATCGTTCCGGACATCGTCTGCAGCTTCGCGCCGGGCTCGGCTTTCCCCGTCAGGTACATCATCCCGGTGCCGAAGTTGTCGACCCAGACGGACTGGAACTCGCCGGCCATGTTGTCGTAGCCGGTCAGGCCGACGCCCTCGAACGGCATCCCCATGAACGTGGCGCGCATCTCCTGCTGCAGGAAGCGGCCGCCGAGGATCATCCGGTTCTCGCTCGTCCCGGTCTGGGGCGGCGCGTCGGGCGTGTGGAAGTCGCGCATCGTCGCCTTCCACGTGCCGGCGGTCTGGGCGAGGTGCCGGTGCGCCTCGCCCGGCGTCATGTACTTCTGCCAGGCCTCCATGGCCTTCTGCTGCTCGGGCGTCATCGCCTGCTGCTGCGCCTGCGCGAGCGCGGGCAGCGCGGCCGCCGCGGCCGCGGTCGCGAACGCCGCCGTGAACCCGCTCCGGACCGCCGCCGTGAACCACCTCCGGATGATCATTCGTCCTCCCTCCCCAGCGCCGTCGATCGGCACTAAATTGATCGGGCCGGAGAGTAATAGCGGAGTCCGGCGCCGGACGGAAGGGCCCCCGCGACCGTTCGCCGGGAAGGCCGGACCGGTTCCGGGCTACGATCGGGGCCCGGGCCGGGCCACGGCCCCCTGACCCTGGAGGCGGCGTGCCGCTGCGGTACCTGACGGCAGGCGAGTCCCACGGACCCTACCTCGTCGGCATCCTCGACGGCATGCCGGCGGGGCTGCCGCTCGCCCCGGCGGCCCTCGCGGCCCGCATGGCGCGCCGCCAGGGCGGCTACGGCCGCGGCAAGCGGATGTCGATCGAGCCGGACCAGCCCGAGATCGTCGGCGGGACCTGGAAGGGGGTCACGACCGGCGCCCCGCTCGCGCTGCTGATCGAGAACCGGAGCAACCGCCAGGGGCGCACCCAGGTGCGGAAGACCGTCCCGCGGCCGGGGCACGCCGACCTCGCGGGGATGCTCAAGTACGGCCTCAACGACGCGAACCCGGTGCTCGAGCGCGCGAGCGCGCGCGAGACCGCGATGCGGACCGCCGTCGGCGCGTGCGCCTGCGTCCTGCTCGAGCGCTTCGGCGTGCGGCTCGTCGGGCGCGTGGTCGAGCTGGGCGGCGTCGAGGCGCCGCCGCTCGCGGACGACGCGTTCGCGCCGGACGCGTCGGGGACCGGCGCGCTCCGGCCGGACGCGCTCGAGGCCGCACGGGACGCGTCGCCGGTCGCCTGCGGCGACGCCGCGGCCTCGGAGCGGATGGTCGCGCGCATCGACGAGGCGCGCGAGCGCGGCGAGACGCTCGGCGGCCGCCTCGAGCTGGCCGTCTTCGGGCTGCCGCCGGGCCTCGGCTCGTACGTGCAGGGGGACCGGCGGCTGGACGCGCGGCTCGGCCAGGCGCTGCTCGGCATCCCCTCCGCCAAGGAGGTCGAGCTCGGCGACGCGCTCGCCGCGGCGCGAGACTTCGGCCGGAGCGCGCACGACGTGATCGTCCGCGCGGGCGAGACCGTCGCGCGCACGAGCAACCGCGCGGGCGGGCTCGAGGGCGGCGTCACGAACGGCGAGCCGCTGCTCGCGCGCGTCACGCTGAAGCCGATCGCGACGCAGCGCCGGCCGCTCCCCTCGGTCGACATGGACACCGGCGAGGAGGTCGAGGGGCGCTACGTCCGCAGCGACGTCGTCGTCGTGCCCGCGGCCGCCGTGATCGCCGAGGCCGTCGCGGCGCTCGTGCTCGCCGACGCGCTGCTCGAGAAGTTCGGCGCCGACAGCGTCGGCGACATCGAGGCCGCGCTGGCGGCCTACCGCGCGCGGCTGCCGCGCTGGCCGTCGCCGTGAGCGGGCGCGTCGAGCGCGGCGGCGAGGGCCCGGGCGGGGCGGCGCCGGGCGGCGACGGCCCGCGCGAGGCGGCGCCGGGCGGCGGCCCGCGCGACCTCGCGTTCACGGGCCCGATGGGCGCCGGCAAGTCCACCGTCGGGCGGCTGGTCGCGGGCTTCCTCGGGCGCCGCTTCCTCGACCTCGACGAGGCCATCGAGCAGCGGACGGGCCGCACGGTCGCCCAGCTGTTCGCCGAGGGGGAGGCCGTCTTCCGCGCCGCCGAGGGCGCGGCGCTGCGCGAGTGGCTCGCGCGGCCCGCCGGCGCGCCGGCCGAGGTCGTCTCGCTCGGCGGCGGCACGCTGCAGGACGAGGGGCTCGCGGCCGCGCTGCGCGGGCGCACGCTGCTGGTGCACCTCGACGCGCCCGCGCCCGTGCTCGCGCACCGGCTGGACCTCGCCGACGTGCGCGTGCGCCCGCTGCTGCTCAGCACGGACAACCTGCTGGAGACACTGGCCGAGCTGCGCCAGCGCCGCGCGCCCGGCTACGCGCAGGCGCACCTGCGCCTGGCGACGCAGGGACGGGGCGCGCACGACGTCGCGGTCGCGCTGCTGCGCACGCTCCACGACCCCGACGACGGGCCGTGGCGCGAGGAGCCGGTCGCGCTCGCGGGGGACGGCTCGGTGACGACCGGCCGCGGCGCGCTGCCGTTCGAGGCGCCGCGGGGGGCGGCGCTGCTGTGGGACACGCGGCTGCCGCGCGCCCACGCCGAGCCCCTGCTGCCGCGGCTCACGGCGCGCGCCGGCGGGCGGCTGCTGCGCCTCGAGCGCGAGGGCGGGGAGGCCTGCAAGACCGCCGACGGCGCGCTCGCCGCGTGGCGCGAGATGCTGGCCGGCGGCGTGGACCGCGACACGCCGCTGTGGGTCGTCGGCGGCGGGACCGTCGGGGACCTCGGCGGCTTCGTCGCGCACGGCTTCAAGCGCGGGGTGCCGCTCTGCCTGCTGCCGACGACGCTCGTGGCCCAGCTCGACGCCGCGCTCGGCGGCAAGAACGGCATCAACCTCGACCGCACGAAGAACATCGTCGGCACGATCCGGCTCCCCGAGCACGTGCACCTCGACCCGCTCTTCCTGGTCACGCTGTCCGACGTCGACCTGCGCGGCGGGCTCGCGGAGGCGGTGAAGAGCGGGCTGATCGGCGACCCCGGGCTCGTCGACCTCGTCGAGCGCGAGCGGGGCCGGCTGGGCGCGCGGCCGCTGCCCGCGCTGGAGCAGATCGCGAACCGCGCCGCGGCCGTCAAGCTCGGCATTGTCGGCCGCGACCTGCACGAGGCCGGCGAGCGCCGCCTGCTCAACCTCGGGCACACGCTCGGGCACGCGCTCGAGGCGGCGACCGCAGGCGACGAGCGCCCGCTCGCGCACGGCGACGCCGTGGCGATCGGGACCGTGTTCGCCGCGCGGCTCGCGCGCCGCGCGGGCGTGCTCGCGGACGCCGCGCTGCCGGACCGGGTCGAGGCGCTCTTCCGTGCGCTCGGACTGCCGGTGCGGGTGCCGGACTTCGGCCCGTTCGGCTGGCAGACGCTCGGCACCGCGCTCGGCCGCGACAAGAAGCGCTTCCGCGGCGAGACGCTCTGGATCCTGCCGGTCGCGTGCGGCCGGATGGCGATCCGCACCGTCCCGCACGAGGACGTGCTCGCCGAGCTCGAGGACTTCCGCCGCTCGGGTCCCTGACCGGGCCCGCTCCGAGGAGACGGCCATCGTGAAACGGGTGCTGATGCTCTCGGGCCCGAACCTCAACCTGCTCGGCCAGCGCGACCCGGCGCAGTACGGGACGCTGACGCTGCCGCAGCTCGAGGAGCAGGCGCGCGCCTGGGCCCGGGACCTCGGCCTCGACCTGGCGGCGTTCCAGTCGAACCACGAGGGCGCGCTGATCGACGCGCTGCAGGACGCGCGCGGCTGGGCCGCGGGCGCCGTGATCAACCCCGGCGCGCTGACGCACACCAGCTACGCGCTGCACGACGCGCTGGTGGACTTCGCGCGGCCGGTGATCGAGGTGCACCTGTCGAAGGTGAGCGAGCGCGAGGCCTGGCGGCGCGTCAGCGTCGTGCGCCCGGCCTGCCGCGGGCACGTCGAGGGGCTCGGCGCGGAGGGCTACCGCGTCGCGATCGAGCAGCTCGCGGCGCTGCTCGCCTGAGACGTCGGGCCCCCGGCGGCGGGACCGGGGGCCGCGTCGCAGGGCCGGGCCTAGTGCTTGCGCGCCCGCATGTCGGCCGCGTGCTCGCGGATCTCGGTCAGGTCGCGCTGCATCTCGCTCCAGCCGTACCACAGGGCGTAGTCCGGGTTGGCGTGGAACGAGCCCTGGAAGACGCGCATGCGGTGCTCGAGGAACATCACGAACAGCTTCTGCTCGATCACCGTCGGCGCGTCGTGGAACGTCAGCAGGTCGGGGAAGGCCGAGGCGTAGGTCTTCGGCTTCGGCAGGACGCCGTCCTTGTAGAGCGCGGCGACGGTCCGGATCCCCTCGGCCATCAGGTGGTCCGCGGCCTTGATCAGGTCGTCGGTCTTCTGCAGTTCCGCCGCCGCGGACTCCGCCGAGTGGCACTGCGTGCAGACCTTGTGCATCTTGTCCCGCTCGGCCTGCCACGCCTCCTGCGTCAGGCGCGCCACGTCCGCCGCCTTCACCACGTCGAGCCGCGCGGTCGGCTTGCCCTGCGGGTCGAGCACCCCGAGCGCCTGCAGGATCGTGACCCGGTCCGCCGCCCACTCCTTGTCCTCGGGGAGCGGGAGCCGCACGGCGAGGAAGCCCCACGCCGTGCGCACCTCGTGGTTGCCGTCGGGCATGTGGCAGGTCTGGCAGGTCGGCGCGGCGGTCGACTCGGGCAGCGTCCCGTTCTGCTTCAGGAGGTAGCGCACGCCGTGCTTGCTGCCGGAGTACATCTCCCACTGCGCGTGGTCGAAGCCCATGTGGCAGGTCTGGCAGGCCTGCGGCTGCCGGGCCTCCTTCGTCGAGAACGTGTGCCGGGTGTGGCAGGCGTCGCACGACGCCACGCCGTGCGTGTGCCCGAGGTGGCCGGCCTCGACGACTTCCTTCTCGGTCTTGATCCCGAGGCGGTGACAGCCGCCGCAGCCCTTCATGCCCTCCATCAGGGCCATCGGCTGCCAGTGGGCGGTCGGCATCGCCTTCATCGCGGGCCAGGCCAGCGCGTGCTTGCCCTTCTCGTACTGGCCCACCTGCGTCTCGTGGCACTGCGCGCACGTCTCGGGCGTCGGCAGCTTCGCCTTCGCGGCGTCGGCCGCGGACTTGTGCGCGTCGCCGTGGCAGGTGTCGCAGGCGACGCCGTTCTTCGAGTGGAGCGAGATCTTCCAGTCGGCGACGATGCCCGGGGACGACGTGGCGTGGCACTCGAGGCACGCCTCGCCCGCGGCCCGCGGGACGGACGTCGAGGCGGCGAGCAGCGCGGACAGCAACACGGCACGGGTCATTTCGAACGTTCCTCCGGAGGGGGTGCAGACATCATCGCGCCGTCCGCCTCCTTGAGTCTTGATCCAGATCAACCGGAGGTGAACGGGGCCGCGCTCCGGTGTCGACGTGGATTCGCGCCGGACTCCCGTTCGACTCGATCGGCGAGTCGGCGGGCCGAACCCGACGTTAACGTCGAGGAGTCCTCGCGTAAACGCGCGTTTCGCCCGTCTCCTTCTGGCACGCCGTTTGAACTAGGCCTGCGTGGGCTGCGCTTGGGGGCGCCCGAGGAGGCCGGACATGAAGAAGTTCGTCGTCGTCGCCCTGTGTGTCGGTGCGGTGGTCGGCTCTGCCCTCGCCGGCGATCGCGATCGCGATCGTCAGAAGGTCCAGGCCCGGCCCCAGGACTGCGTGTCCGAGGCGATCGGCCGGGCGCCGTACACGCCGCCCGACGCGGCCGAGACGGAGGTGCTGGTCTACCTGCGCGAGGAGGAGAAGCTCGCGCGCGACGTCTACATCGCGATGGACGCGCTGTGGGGCCTGCGCATCTTCGAGAACATCCAGGCGGCCGAGCAGAACCACATGGACGCCGTGCTGAAGCTCCTCGACAAGTACGGCATCCCCGACCCCGTCGGATCGAACGCCGTGGGCGTGTTCACGAACGAGAGCCTGCAGGCGCTGCACGACCAGCTCGTCGCCTCGGGACGCACGTCGCTGCTCGCCGCGCTCGAGGTGGGCGCGACGATCGAGGACATGGACCTGTTCGACCTCATGGCCGACCGCGGCCGGGTGGACAATCCCGACATCCTGCAGGTCCTGGATCATCTCGCCCGGGGTTCGCGCAATCACCTGCGCTCGTTCTACGCGCTGCTGCTCGCGAACGGCGTGACCTACGAGCCCCAGTACCTGGACCAGGCGACGTTCGACAGCATCGTCAACTCGCCGCGCGAATCGGGCGGCGGCGGACGGGCGGACGAGTGCGCCTGCGGCGGAGGCCCGCGGCGCGACCGCACCCGGGACCGCACGCACTGACCTCGGGGCGGGCGCCGGCCCCGCGGCCGCGCCCCGCCCCTCAGGGGGCACAACCCCCCTCTCGGAGCCGGCCGGATCCGCCGGGCGCGACCCGGCCGGCTCCCTGTCCGACGCGCCACGCGCGTGCGGGAGGACGATCGTGAAGACGTTCCCATGGGCCGCCACACTGTTCGGGATCGTGCTCCTCGTCGCGCCGGCCTTGGCCGGCGACCAGAGCCGGGACACCACGAGGACGCGCTCGCGCGACCGGACCACCACCGCTGCCGCGGAGCAGCGAGGCGGGGCGCCGGGGACACGCACCCGGGCCGGCGCGCGCCGGCGCGCGTGCACGCCGGAGCGCGGGCCCGCCGCCGGAACCGGTCCGGGCCGCGGCGCCCCGCAGCGGGCCCGGACGGGATGCGGCGGGGGAGGCGGGCGTGGCGGCGGCGGAGGGCGCCGCTAGGGCGTCCGCTGGCCGACAATGGGCCATGGCGCGCGCCCACCTCGTGCTCCCGGCGCTTCTCGTCCCCGCCCTCGTCCTCTCGGGATGGGCCTGGGTCGAGGGGCGTCGCCAGCGCGCCGAGGTCGAGGCCGCGCTCCGCGGCGAGGCCGAACTCCTGGCCGAAGCGTTCGGACCCTCGCTGGCGCTCGCGGCGGCGGCCGCACGCGAACTGGACGAGGCGGCGGCGGCACGGCTCCTCGACCACGCGCGGCTCCTGTCCCGGATCGACGCGTCCACCGGGCTCCGGCAGGCCGATCTCGAGGCCGCCCTCTCCGCAGGGGCGGCCGAGGCCGTCGCCCTGCTCGGTCCGGACGGTGCCGCCGAGCGGGAGGCGGGGACGTCCCTTTCGAAGATCGAGAGGGAGCGGATCCGGCGCCTGCGCCTGCGCGGCGACGAGGAGGCGCTGATCCGGCCCGAGGAGGCCAGCGCATCCGCTGTCGTCGCCGTGGTCGCGCGCTCACGCGGGGGCGCCGTCGCCGTGCGCGCGGCGCCCGCGTCGTTCGCGCGCATCGACGAAGCCGCGTTGCTCCGCAGCCTCGTCGGCAGCGCGGGCATCCTGTACGTGGAATATCGCGACGAGCCCGGGGCCGCGCCGTACGCGCTGGCGTGGGACGGCGGGGACCTCCCGGAAGCCGACCCCGGCCCCGGTGCTCGCCTGCGCGGCCGCCGCGTACACGAGGTCCAGGTGCCCGTGGACAGCCCGGCGGGCCGCCGATCGACCCTGCGGGTCGGACTGGACGCGGCGCCGCTCTTCCGGGCGGCCGCGGCGGCGCAGCGCCGGACGTTTCTCGTCGGCCTGGGTCTCGCGCTGACGGGGTTGCTGGGGGTGGTGGTCACCGTGGTGATGCGCGTCCGGCAGCGCGAGCGCGAGCAGGCCGCCCGCCGCATCGCGGAGGCGGAGGACGCTCGGCGGCGCAGCGAGCGACTCGCCGCCGCGGGGGCGCTGACGGCCGGGCTCGCCCACGAGGTGCGCAGCCCGCTGAACGCGATCTCGATCGCCTGCCAGCGGCTCGAACGACGCCTCGCGGGGGACCCGGACGGCCGCCCGCTCGCGACGCTGATCCACGACGAAGTCCTCCGGCTCGATGGGGTCCTGCACTCGTTCCTCGACCTCGCGCGGCCCGGCTGCGCCGAGCGGCGAAGCGTCGATCTCGTCGCGCTCGCGCGGGAGGTCGAGACCCTGCTCGAAGGCGAGGCGGACCAGCGTGGCGTCGGCGTGGCGGTGGTCGGCGAGGTCCCGCGGGTGCAGGCGGACCGCGACGCGGTGCGCCGCGCGCTGGTCAACCTGGTCCGCAACGCGATCGAGGCCTCGCCCCCCGGCGGCATGGTCGAGATCGCCCTCGAGGCGGACGCCTGGGCCGTGCGGCTCGTCGTCCGCGACCAGGGCGACGGCCTGACGCCGGAGGTCGCGGGACGGGCCTTCGAGCCGTTCGTCACGGGACGCGTCAACGGCACCGGGCTGGGGCTGGCACTCGTGCGCCGCGTGGCCGAGGATCACGGGGGGACGGTAGGCCTCGCGTCGCGCGCCGGTGGCGGTACCGAGGCCAGTCTGGAACTTCCTCTCTCGGGAGAGCGGCGATGACGTTGGCGGCGCGGATCCTGGTGGTCGACGACGACCCCGCGCAGCGCGAGCCGCTCGCCGGCTTCCTGCGCGACCTCGGGGCCGACGTGGACACCGCCGGGGACGGCCGCGCCGCGCTCGAACGGCTGCGCGCGGGGTCGTTCGACGTCGTCGTCAGCGACGTCCGCATGCCGGGCGTACCGGGTCCCGAACTGCTGCGCGAGATCAAGCGGGTCAATCCCACCATCGAGGTCCTGCTCGTGACGGCCTACGGCACCGTGCAGGAGGCGGTGGCGTGCCTCAAGGACGGCGCGGCGGACTACCTGCTGAAGCCGCTCGACCTCGCGACGGTCGAGCACGTCGTGCGGCGCGGCGTGGAGCGGCGTCACCTCCGCCGCGAGAACGCCGAACTGCGGCGCCGCCTCGGGGCCCGGGAGTCGCTGCCGGGCATCGTGACCGGCGGCGGCCCCATGGCCGAGGTGCTTTCGACGCTCGCTCGCGTGGCCGCGACCGACGTCTCGGTGCTGCTGCTGGGCGAGAGCGGCACGGGCAAGGAGTTGCTCGCGCGCGCGCTGCACGCGGCGAGCCGTCGCGCACCGGGGCCGTTCCAGGCGGTGAACGCGGCGGCGCTCTCGAGCACGTTGCTCGAGTCCGAGCTGTTCGGTCACGAACGGGGGGCGTTCACCGGCGCGGACCGGCGTCGCATCGGCCGCATCGAGGCGGCGCAGGGCGGGACGCTGTTCCTCGACGAGATCGGGGACATGCCCGCCGACGTCCAGATGAAGCTGCTCCGTGTGCTGCAGGAACGCCAGGTGGAGCGTGTCGGCTCGAACCTGCCGATCCCCGTGGACGTGCGCGTCGTGGCCGCCACGCACCGGGACCTGCCGCAGCTGGTCATCCACCGGCAGTTCCGCGATGACTTGTACTACCGGCTGGCTGTCGTGACGCTCGAAGTGCCGCCGCTGCGCGGCCGCCGGGCCGACATTCCGCTGCTGGTCGAGCACTTCCTCGAGAAGTACGCCTCCGCCGTCGGGGCGGCGCGCCGCGTCGTCTCGCGCGAGGCGATGGACCTGCTGGTGGCCTACGACTACCCGGGCAACGTGCGGGAACTGGAAAACATCGTGCTGCGGGCCATGGCGCTCGCGCGCGGCGACCTCATCACGACGGCGGATCTCCCCGCGTCCGTCCGCGACGGTGCGGCCGAGAGCGGAGACCCCCACGGGAGCCCCGACTCGCTGCCGGGACGCGTCGCCGCCCTCGAGCGCGCGATGATCGACGAGGCCCTCGGCGCGGAAGAGGGCAACCAGTCCCGCGCCGCGACGCGTCTCGGCATTTCCGAACGGGCCCTGCGCTACAAGCTGGCGAAGCGGCGCGGCGAGGATTCCCGATGAGGCCCTGGGCCACGGCGGCGGCCTGCGCGGTCCTGGTCGCGGTCAGTGCCGCGGGTGGGGCCGGCGCCTCGTCGCGGGACGAGGTGGTCGAGACGGTCGAGGGCGTCGTCACGTCCGCCGCCGAACGGCCGGCGGAGGGCGGCCTGGCGGTCGTCGTGATCCGGGTCGAGACCGCCGGGGTCACGCGGGAACTCTTGCTCGCGCCGCGGCGCACGCTCGAGGACGCCGGCCTCCCGCTCGTGACGGGGGACCGGGTGCGGGTCCGCGTGCTCAAGGACGACGCCGACGGGCCGGACCGCGTGCACCGGATCGACAATCTCACGCGGTCCTGGTCGGCCCGGCTGCGCACCCTGAGGGGCGTTCCGATGTGGAACGCGGAAGGCGCGTGGCAGGGGAGCCGCACGGGTCCGGACGGCACCTTCGGCCGCGGAAGCCGCCCTGGAGGAAGCGGCGGGGGCGGGCGCGGCGGCGGTCGTGGGGGGGGTGGGGGCGGGGGAGCGGGCGGCCGACGCTGAACGTGGCCGCCCGCGCGGGCGGCTCCCGTGACGGCGGTGGGCGGGACCCACCGCCGCGGGAACCGCGGTCAGTCGATCCCCATCTCCTTCACGAGGTGCTGCGCGCCGTCCACCTCGCTCATCACCCAGAGCACGTAGCGGCTGTCCACCTGGATCGACCGCGTGCGCACGGGGTCGAAGACGAGGTCGGAGGCGACGGTGTCGTACGTCCCGTCGAAGAGCAGGCCGCACAGCTCGCCCTTCGCGTTGAGCACGGCGGACCCCGAGTTGCCGCCCGTGGTGTCCACGGACGAGAGGAAGTTGACCGGGACGTCGCCGAGCTTCGCGTCGAAGTAGGGCGTCTTCTTCCCGGCGCGCAGCGCGCGGATCGCGTCCAGCTCGCGCGCCGGCGCGTCGAACTCGCCCTCGCCGCGGTGCTTCTCCACGATGCCCTGGAGCGTCGTCTGCGGCTCGTAGAACAGGCCGTCCCGGGCGTGCACGCCCTGCACCCGGCCGAACGTCACGCGCAGCGTCCCGTTGGCGTCCGGCGCGACGAGGCCGCCCTGCTTCGCCAGCAGGGCCTCCATGTAGCGCGGCATCAGGCGGTACAGCGCGCCCTTCTCCCGCCTGTCGTCGTCCCGCAGCTGCTGCTGCAGCGGGTAGAGCGCCGCGGCAAGCTCGACGAACGTGTCCTTCGTCGCGGCGAGGTCCGCCACCGGCTTCTGCAGCAGGCCGACGCGGAACTCCTTCTGGTGCAGCCGCGTCCCCGCGTACAGCCGGTCGAGGGCGGCGTCGATCCGCGTCGCGGCGTCGTCCTCGGACATCCCCGGCGCGAGGCCGAGGGCCGCGTCGAGCGGCGCGACGCGCTGCGCGGCGTCGAGGCGCGCGGCGCCGAGCAGCGCGTAGCGGAGCAGGGCCCGGTCGGCCCGCAGGTCGATCGAGCGCTGCAGCCGGTCCTGCCGGTCCCGGATCCGCGACCAGTTGCGCTCCTGGAAGTCGGGGTCGCGCTCGGCGTCCGGCTTCGACAGCTCCTGCGCGAAGCGGTACAGCGTCTCGGCGCTGCCCAGCAGCGAGGACGCGCTGGACATCGTGGACAGCGCCGCGTCGCGCTCGCGGGTCGCGACCGACGCGGCGTGCAGCCGGTTCAGCTCCGGCAGGACGTCGCCGTACTTCTGCGCCCGGGCCGGATCGGCGGCGATCCACGCGGCGAGGTCCTTCTCGCGCGTCTCCTTGAGCGTCAGCGCGCCGCCGCGGGTCAGCCCCTCGAGCACGCCCTTGCTGTTGGTCAGGCCGTTGCCGAGCCCCTGGCGGCGGCCGGCCATCGCGATCGCCGTCTCGGGGTGCCCCCGCTCGACCTCGTCGAGGATCGCGAGCTGGTCCTGCGAGCGCCGGATCCGGTTGGGGAGGGACCACTCCACGCGGGCGCGCGTCTTCGCCGCGATCTCGTGCCGGTCGGTGTTGCCGGGGTAGCCCGCCACGATGACGAGGTCGCCCGGGCTCGCGCCGCGCGGCGAGACCTTCAGGTAGTGCTTCGGCCTAAAGGGGACGTTGTCCTTCGAGAACTCGGCCGGCCTGCCGTCGGTGCCGACGTAGGCGCGGTAGAACGAGAAGTCGCCGGTGTGGCGCGGCCACTGCCAGTTGTCCGTCTCGCCGCCGAACACGCCGATCCCCTCGGCGGGCGCGTAGACGATGCGGACGTCCTTGATCTCCATCTGCGCGATCTCGAACCAGCGCAGCCCCTCGAAGAACGACGCCACCTGGCAGCGCAGGCCGTCCTTCTCGCAGGCCTTGATGCGCTCCTTCTGCCAGCGCTCGGTCGCATCGAACCGCTCGCGGTCGCCGATCCCGGGCGCGAGGCGCGCCTGCAGGTCCGCCGTCACCTCGTTGACGGACACGGTGACGTAGACCCGCGAGCCGGGCCCGATCCACAGCTCCTCCGCGCGGGTCCGCGCGAGGAAGCCGTCCCGCAGCAGGTTGCGCTGCGGCGTCGAGTTGTACTGCAGGGAGCCGATCACGCAGTGGTGGTTCGTCGCGATCAGGCCGTCCGGGGAGACGAACGACGCGCTGCAGCCGCCCAGCGACACGACGGCGTTCATCGGCTGGCCCGTCAGGTCGGCGAAGGCCTGCGGGTCCCCCTGGAAGCCCAGCTCCCGCAGGCGGGGCGCGAGGTCCGGGATCTGCTGCGGCATCCACATGCCTTCGTCGGCGAGGGCGGGGGTCATGGCACACACGATCGCGAGAACCGCGAGGAGACGGGACACGGGCGTTCTCCGTTGTGGGATCGGGTTGGTGTGTCTCGATGGAGGTTCCGTTGGAATCCCTGGCAGGCCGTACAGAGACCGGGCGGACCATCCCGCTGCGCGGGAGGCCCGCCCCTACACATGCGCGTGACCCCGATCGTCGAGAGGTCCGCCGGCCGGTGGTCAGCCGTTGGTGCGCTTGAACTCGTCCATGAACGAAACCACCGCCTTGACCGCGTCGAGCGATACGGCGTTGTAGGTCGAGAGGCGGATGCCGCCGACGGAACGGTGACCCTTCACGCCGACGATCCCCGCCTTCTTCCCCTCGGCGATGAACTTCGCCTCGAGCTCCTCGCTCGGCAGGCGGAACACGACGTTCATCAGCGAGCGGCTGTCCTTGGCCACCGGGCCGCGGTAGAAGCCGCCGGAGCTGTCGATCGCGCCGTAGAGGACCTCTCCCTTGGCCTTGTTGACCTTCTCCATCGCCGGCAGGCCCCCGTTCTTCTTGAGCCAGCGCAGGCAGAGATTGGAGAGGTAGATCGCGAAGACCGGCGGCGTGTTGTACAGCGACTCCTTCTCGGCGTGGGTGCGGTACCGGAGCATCGTCGGGATGTCCGTCCGGCACTGCTCGAGCAGCGCGTCGCGCAGCGCCACGACGGTCACGCCGGCGGGGCCGAGGTTCTTCTGGGCGCCGGCGTAGATCATGCCGTACTTCGCGACCTCGATCGGCCGCGACAGGAAGTCCGACGACATGTCGGCGGCGATCGGCACCTTGCCGGTGTCCGGCGTGTACTGCCACTCGGTGCCGTAGATCGTGTTGTTCGTCGTGATGTGGACGTAGGCGGCGTTCGGGTCGAGCTTGAGCTCGGCCTGCTTCGGGATGCGGGTGAAGCCGCCGTTCTCTTCCTTGGTCGTCGCGGCGATGCTGTACTTCACGCCCTGGATCTTGGCTTCCTTGACGGCGCCCTCGCTCCAGTGGCCGGTCACGACGTAGTCGGCCGAGCGGTCGCCGTGCAGCAGGTTCATCGGCAGCATCGCGAACTGCAGCGAGGCGCCGCCGCCCACGAACAGGACCTTCCAGTCGTCGCCGAGGCCGAGCAGCTCCTTGACGTTCGCCATCGCCTCGTGGTGGACGGCGTCGTACTCCTTGCCGCGGTGGCTCGCCTCGAGGATGCTCATCCCCGAGCCCTTGTAGTCGAGGAACTCGGCTTGGGCTTCCTGCAGGGCCTCGAGCGGCAGGGCCGCGGGGCCGGCGCCGAAGTTGTGAACGCGGTTCATCGTGTCCCTCCATGGCCGCGCGCCGCGCGGCGCGGGGCGGGGCGCAGCCCCGCCCCCACAGGCGTCCGTGGACTAGAGCAGCCCCAGCTTCGTGAGCTTGCCCAGGATGCGGTCGACGCTGTCGGAGATCCGCAGCAGGTTCTCCCGGCTCGAGGCGCCGATGTGCGGGGCCATCAGCACGTTCTTCGCCTTCAGCAGCGGGGAGGCCTCGGGGGGATCGCTGTACCAGACGTCGGTCGCGTACGCCGCGACGTGGCCGGACTCGAGCGCGTCCGCCAGGTCCTGCTCGTTGATGCACTTGCCGCGGGCGGTGTTGACGAGGATCACGCCCTTCTTCATCTTCGCGATGCTGTTCTTGTTGATCATGCCGCGCGTCTCGTCGGTCAGCGGCAGGTGCAGCGAGATGTAGTCCGCCACCGCGTACAGCTGGTCGACGTCCTCGAGCAGGTCGGCCAGCGTCGACGGCTCGTGGCCGCGGTCGTACGCGACGATCTTCATGCCGAAGGCGTTGCAGCGCAGGGCGACCTCGGTGCCGATCCGGCCCATGCCCAGAAGGCCGAGCGTCTTGCCGTACAGCTCGGTGCGCTTCAGCTCCTTCTTGAGCCACTTGCCCTCGACCATCGAGTTGTGGGCGTCGACGATCTTGTTCGGCACCGCGAGCATCAGCGCCATCGTCATCTCGGCGACCGCGATGCTGGAGGCCTCGGGCGTGTTGCGGACGATGATCTCGCGCTCGGCGCAGAGCGCGGTGTCGACGTTGTCGAGCCCGACGCCGCCGCGCACGACGAGCCGGAGGCTCTTGGCCTTGTCGAGGAAGGCCCGGTCGGCGCGGGTCTTGCTGCGGACCAGCGCGACGTGCGCCTCGGGGAGGCGCGCCATGTCGGTCGTGCACTCGCCGTACTTCGCGAGCCGCTCGGGAAGGCCGGCGTCGAACGCGTCACAGATCAGGATCAGCATGGGGGGAACCTCCCTTGGGGTCTCTTTCTTGGTCTTCGTCATGTTCGTCGATCGTCCCTGTCCGTCAATCTTCGTAGAGGCGCACGACGAGGCCCGACCGGAGCTTCGGCTCGAACCAGGTCGACTTCGGGGGCATGATCCGGCCGGCGTCGGCGATCGCCATCAGCTGGTCGATGCGCGTCGGGAACATCGCGAACGCGACCTTCGCGTCCAGCCGGCAGCGGCGCTCCAGTTCGCCGAGGCCGCGGATGCCGCCGACGAAGTCGATCCGCTTGTCCGTGCGCGGGTCCGCGATCCCGAGGATCGGCGCGAGCAGGTTCTCCTGCAGGATCGCCACGTCGAGCGAGCGCACCGGGTCGCCCTCCGGGAACGAGCCCGGCTTCGCGGTCAGCCGGTACCAGCGGCCGTCGAGGAACATCCCGAAGGTGGTCGAGCGCGGCGGCTTCGGCGTGTCGGCGGGCGCGACGTCGAACGCCTCGCCGAGCCGCGCGAGGAACCGCTCCGGCGTCAGGCCGTTCAGGTCCTTGACCACGCGGTTGTAGTCCATGATCGCGAGCTGGTCGTGCGGGAAGAACACGGCCATGAAGAAGTTGTAGGACTCGTCGCCGCGGTGGCCGGGGTTGCGCCGGCGCCGGAGCTCCCGGACCCGGCTCGCGGACGCGGACCGGTGGTGTCCGTCGGCCACGTACGAGACGTCGATCCGGCCGAACGCGTCCCGCAGCGCGGCGACCTCGGCCGCGTCGTCGAGCACCCAGAGCGTGTGGCCGATGCCGTCCGCGGCCGTGAAGTCGTAGGCCGGCGGGCGGGAGCAGGCGCGGGCGACGATCGCGTCGACGTCGGGGCGGGCGCGGTAGGTCAGGAAGACCGGCTCCGCGTTCCCGTTCTGCTCGTCGACGTGGCGCGTGCGGTCGTCTTCCTTGTCCTTGCGCGTCAGCTCGTGCTTGCGGATCAGGTCGTTGTCGTACTCGTCCACGCTGGCCGCGCCGGTGACCCCGGTCTGGACGTGGTCCCCCATCCTCTGGCGATAGACGTAGTAGGCCGGCGCACGGTCCTGGACCAGCACGCCCTCCACGATCATGCGCCGCAGGTTCAGGGCGCCCTGCGCGTAGACCCGGTCGTCGTGGACGTCCAGGTCTTCCGGCAGGTCGATCTCCGGCTTGCACACGTGCAGGAAGCTGTGCGGGTTGCCCTCCGCCATGACGCGCGCCTCGGCCGAGTCGAGGACGTCGTAGGGGGGGCCGGCGACCTGCGGCGCGAGCGCGGACGGCGGGCGATAGCCCCGGAAGGGTCGGATGTCGGCCATTCGGTAGGAACCTCCGAACGTCGATTCGGATTCGGGCGGAGACGGGTTGGGGAGGGACCGCCCGTGCGCCGACAAGTCTCTCACAAACTAATAACCAAAGTGTGGGGGCGGGGCCGGGCCCCGCCCGGCGGCACGAGGCGTGGGGGCGGGGCTACGCCCCGCCCGGCGGCACGAGGCGTGGGGGCGGGGCTACGCCCCGCCCGGCGGCCCCCCCCTCCGCGACAGCGCCTCGATCCGGTCGATGTACGGCCCCTTCCCCGGGCGGCCGCGCGCCGCGGCGAACAGCTCTCTCGCCCGCGGTTCGTCGCCGGTCAGCCGGGCCGCCCCCGCGGCGAGGGCCTCGGACCAGGGCAGCAGGTACAGGTCCATCAGGTTGTGGCGCGCGGCCGTCGCGGCGTCCTCGAGCGCCCGGCGCAGGGCCGCGTCGCCCGGGGCCGCCGCGCCCGGCCAGCGCGACCCGGCGCGCGCCGCGAGGAACGCCCGCAGGGGGAGCCGCGGCAGCGCCTGCCCGCTCCCGCGCCCGCGGTCGGCGACGTCGAGGTCCGCGGAGGCGCGGCCGACGTCCGGGGCGTCCTGCAGCGCGAGCGCGAGCGCGCGGCGCGCCGCGACCTCCGGCCCGTCCACCGGGTTCCGGGGGTCGGTCAGGACGGCGAAGGCGGCGGCCCCGTCCCCCGCGTGCAGCGCGAGGCTGACCGCCGCGAGGTGCGCGTAGTAGTCGGTCTGCAGCGGCTCGACGCCGGCCCGCGCGAGGTCGGCGACGGCCTCGGGCCGGTCCTCGAGCAGCGCGGCCATGACGAGGTCCTGCGCCACCTCGCCGTGCTTCGTCGCGGCCCAGTCCCCGCGCAGGACCCGGGCCCGGACCTCGCGCGCGCGCCCGAGCCGCACGAGCAGGTCGATCTCCATCCGGACGTGGCCCAGCACGGCCGGCTCCTCGCGCAGCGCGGCCTCGACGGCGGAGAGCGCCGGCCCGTGCAGGCCCGCCCCGCGCAGGAACTCCGCCGCGCGCGCCCGCGCGATGCCGGCGAGCGCCCGCGGCCGCCCCCGCTCCACGGTCGCGAGCAGCCCCGCGGCGGCCGCGGCGGGGCCCCCCCGATCGGCCGTGTGCGCCGCCCGCATCAGGGCCACGGTCAGCGTGTCCGACGCGGCGCGCCACTGCGCGGGCGTGAGCCCCTCGCGGTCCGCCGCGTCGAGCGGCACGCCGGTGCGGTCGTCGAGCCGCACGCGCCGGCCGCCCGCGCGTCCGACGGCGACGAGCCCCGAGGGGCCGCGCTCGACGCCGGCGAAGCGCTCGTCCGGGAAGAAGTAGCACCACGCGGGCGGGGCCCAGTTCGCGCCCATCCCGTAGGGCGGGAAGTGGTGCACCTGCGGCGAGCGGAACTTCTCGCCGACGGGGAGCGCGCAGGCGACGCCGCGCTGCCCGAGGTCGTGGTTTTCCCCGGCGAGGACCAGCAGCGCCGGCCCGTCCCCGTCCCGCGGCACGAGCGCGCTGCCCATCAGCTCGCCGGGGTGCGGCGCGAGCGCCCGGATGGCGCCGTCGCCGTCGAAGAGCAGGGCGATCGAGGGGTAGTGCGTCGGGTGCCGGTAGAGCGCCGCGTAGAGCGGCTCGCCGCCGTCGTCGAGGCGCGCGAACACCTTCGCGCAGGGCGGCATGTCGAAGCGCGGGAACCACTCCGGGCGCGGCCCGAGGGACCACGGCTCGGGGCGCAGCCGCAGCGGCGTCACCGAGCGCGTGAGCGCGTCGACGCGGGCGAGGCCCCACGGGAAGCCGGGCGCCGCCACGTAGCGGCCGGACACGTCCTCGGGGCCCTTCAACGAGACGAGCGCGCGCCACGGCAGCGCCCCCGCCGGCAGCACGAGCCCGGCGCGGTCCGGCAGCGGGACCCGCCACGACGCGCCCGACCGGGTCAGCGTCAGGAGCGCGTTGTCGCCGGCCTGGTCCACGACGAGCGCGCGCGGCAGGAACAGCGCGCCGGCGGCCACGCCGAGCGCGAGCAGCGCGACGCCCGCGAGGCCGGCCCGCGCCGCCAGCCCGCGCCGGCGCGCGCCGCCGCGCCGCGGCCGGCGGCGGTCGAGGAGAGCGGAAGAGCGTCGTGGAGGGCCAG
>JADHED010001603.1_pt1 | contig 18364 bp, 17 predicted proteins | sample 8952041 | NCBI WGS metagenome assembly JADHED01 (sample SAMN16124423, study PRJNA663239) | bioreactor sludge metagenome | isolation source: sludge (control) | place: India:Bengaluru | collected 2018-09-08
CAGCGCCTGTCCGCCACCGCGGCGCCGGCCGACGCGCAGGCGGTCCACGCGCTCGCCACCAGCGCCGCCCAGCTCTCGCTGCAGGCGGCGAGCCTGCGGCGCCAGGCGATCGCGGCGGCCGACCTCGCCGTCGCCCGCGACGCCTCGGCCGCCGCCGCCGGCGCCCTGATGCTGGCCGAGCGCGCCCGCGCCGACCTCGAACGCCTCACGCGTCCGCCGGACCTGCCGTGACGTCTCCGGTCACGCCGCGCACCACGCGCCTGCTCCGCGTGCCCACGCTGCGCGCCGCGCACCAGGTGCTGGCGGCGCTCGTGGCGCCGCTCGATCCGCTGCGCGCCGGCGACACGGTCCTGATCGTGCCCAGCAGCGGCGCGGCCGCGCAGCTGCGTCGCACCGTCGAGCGGCTGCTGCTCGCCGGCCGCGTCCCCGACGCGGTCTTCGCGCAGCTCGGCCAGGCGCCGCCGCCCGTCCGTGCGGCGCTCAGCCTGCCCGCCACCTGCACGCGCGCGGGCTTCCACGCGTGGCTGCACGCCCGCCTGCGCGACGCGCCCCCCCTCGTCGACGACTTCACGCGCGAGGCGCTGATGCGCGCGGCGGTGGACGAGGCCGTCGCCGCGGGCGCCGTCGCGCCGTTCTCGCTGCGGCCCGGCATCCTCGGCGAGATGCTCGCCTTCTACGACACGCTCACGCGACTGCGCCGCACGGTGGACGACGTCGAGCGGTTGCTCGTCGGGATGCTCGCCGCCGAGGCCGACAGCGATCGCGGCGCCGCCCGCCTGCTCGACCAGACCCGGCTGATCGTCGCCGCCTGCCGTGCGTTCGAGCGGCACATGGCGGCCCTCGACGGCGTCGACGAGCACGGCCTGCGCGCGCGCGCCCTCGCCGAGGGCCCACGGCCGGCCCTGCGCCACGTGGTGCTGTGCGTCGCCGACGCCGCCGTGGACCCGGCCGGCCTCTGGCCCGCCGACTTCGACCTGCTCACGCGCCTGCCCGGGCTCGAGCGCATCGACGTGCTCGCCACCGACGCCCAGTTGTCGGCCGGGCTCGACGAGCGGCTCGAGCACCGCCTGCCCGGGATCGTCGGCTGCCGGGTCGACACCTACGATGCGCCTCCTGCCCTGCGCGTGCCCGAGGCCGGCGAGGACGTGCGCCACTTCCTGAGCCGCGATCGCGAGGAGGAACTGCACGCCGTGGCGCGCGAGGTGAAGCTGCCGCTGCTCACCGGCGCCCCCGGCGCGGCGCCGCCCGACGCGCACGCCGTCGTCGTGCAGCGGCCGTTGCCCTACCTCTACCTGGCCCGCCACGTGTTCGGGGCCGCCGGCGTGCCGTGGACGGCCGCCGACGCGCTCCCGCTCGCCGCGGAACCCTACGCGGCGCTCGTCGACCTGCTGGTGGAGACCGTCGTCGCGGAGGGCGCGCGGCCGCAGTTGACGGCCCTGCTGCGGTGCCCGCTGCTGCGGTTCGCCCGGCCGTCGGGCCGCCCGTTGCACCACGACGATGCACGCGTGCTCGACGAGGAACTCGAGCGCGCGAGCTTCTTCGGCGGCCTGTCCTGGCTGGACCAGTGGCTCGCGACCCGGGCCGGGGACGCGGCGGGCGCGACGGGGCCGGCGGCGCGGCTGGCCGAGGTGTGCGCGGCGATCCGCCCCGCCGTGCAGGGCCTGTTGCCGCTCGGCGCGCCCGCGCCGCTGTCGGCGCAGGTCACCGCCCTGCTCGACTGGCTCGACCGCCACGAGGCGCCCCCGCCGGCGGCTGCCGACGATGCGGAACGTCACCGCCGGTCGCGCGCGGCCGTGCGCCTCGCCTTGCGGCGCCTGCGCGAGGCGGCCCGCGACCACCACGATCCGGTCGTGGACGCGCGCGACGTCATGGCCATGCTGCGACGCTGGATCGAGGCCCGCACCTTCGAACCGCGCGTGGGCGACGCCGGCGTGCACCTCGTGGACGCCGACGCCGCACGCTTCGCCGACGCCGGCCACGTGTGGGTGCTCGGCGTGGTGGACGGTGACTGGCCGCCCTCCGCCAGGCGCGAGATCTTCTACCCTGTCGCGCTGCTGGCGGATCTCGGGTGGCCGCGCGACGCCGATCGCGCCGCGGCCGCGCGGGCACAGTTCGGCGATCTCCTGCGCCTGGCCGGCGACACCGTCACCGTGTCCAGCTTCACCCTCGAGGACGATGCCATCGTCGAGCCGTCGGTGCTGCTCGAGGAACTGGAGCGGGCCGACCTGCCGCTCGAGCGCGTGCCCGCCCGCGCGCCGATGCGCGTGAGCGAGGACGACGCGCTCTGGCACGAGCCGGTGGCGTCCGAGGTGTGCGGGCCGGAGGCCACTGCGTGGCTGGCGTTGCGCCAGGCGCGCGCGACGGCGGAGCCCGCGCGGTACCAGGGGTTCCTGGGCGGGTTCTCGCGTGCCTCGCACGCGGTGACCCAGGTGGACACGTGGATCGAGTGCCCCTTCCGCTACTTCGCCCAGCACGTCCTGGCGCTCGACGACGAGCGCGAGCAGGAGCCCGGCCTCACGCCGCGGCAGCGCGGCGAACTGGTGCACCGCATCTTCGAGCGCTTCTACGCCGACTGGGGCGCGGGCGGGTTCGGCGCCGTGACGCCGGAGTGCATCGAGGAGGCGCGCGCCACCTTCGCCCGGGTCGTCGAGGCGGAACTGGCGGGCATCGACGCCGCGGACGCGGCCATCGAGCGCACGCGGCTGCTCGGCTCGGCGGCCGCGCCCGGCATGGGCGACCTCGTGCTCGACCTCGAGGCGGCCCGCGGGCTCGACGTGGTGGAGCGCCGGCTCGAGGAGCGCTTCGAGGGGCGGTTCCCGGTGACGGCCGCCGACGGCAGCGCGCACGTGATCGGCCTGCGCGGCAAAGCCGATCGCATCGACCTGCTCGAGGGCGGACGCCTCGACCTCGTCGACTACAAGACCGGGCGCGCGCCGGGGCGGCGCGCCGTGCAGCTGCCGGTCTACGCGCACGTGGCGGAACTGCGGCTCCCCCCCCCCCCCGCCCGCGCGTGGCGCGCCGGCGCGGCCGACTACGTGGCCTGCCGCGGGCGCCCGCTCACGCGGGCGCTCGGGCGCAAGCCCGAGGAACGCGACGAGCGCCTGCGCGAGGCCCAGTCCGCGCTGGTGGACGCCGTGTCGGCCATCGCCGCCGGTGAGTTCCCGCCGCGGCCCGCCGAGCTGCGCATCTGCTCCTGGTGCGCCTACGACGCGGTGTGCCGCAAGGAGTACGTGGGCGAAGCGGACGGGGAGTCCGATGGCGAAGCGTAGCCCGGACCAGCGCCAGCTCGCGCTCTTCGAGCCCGCGGGCACGCTCCCCGACGATGCCCCGGGGCAGGCCGGCGCGGCGGCGATCGCGCCGCCCCCGCCCGACGCCGAGGACCGCGACTACGCGGTGGACCCGCGCCACCACGTGGTGCTCGAGGCCTCGGCCGGCACCGGCAAGACGACGGTGCTGGTGCAGCGGTACCTGAACCTGCTCGGGGCCGGCGTCGATCCCCGGCACATCCTCGCGATGACCTTCACGCGCAAGGCCGCCGCCGAGATGCGCCAGCGCATCGTCGGCGAGCTGCGGCGCGGCGCGCTGCGGTCGGAGGAGGGACGCCGCCGCTGGCTGCGGGTGCGCGACCGCGTGGGCGAGATCGCCATCAGCACCATCGACGCCTTCTGCCTGTCGCTGCTGCGCGAGTTCCCGCTCGAGGCCGATCTCGACCCGTCGTTCCAGGTCGCCGACGAGACCGAGGTGGCGCGGCTGGTGGAGCGGACGCTCGACGAGACGCTGCGCGTGGGCCGCGCCCGGGCGCGCCAGCAGCCGGACCTCGCCTACGTCCTCACCCAGTTGACGCCGCGCCAGCTGCGCGCGGGCCTGCGCCTGCTGCTCGACCGTCGCGCGGTGGCGATGCCCGCCCTGGCCGGCTACCTCGCACGGGCGAACGCCCCGCCCACCGCCGGTGCGGCGGTGCGCGCCGCGGTGGCCGACGTCCGCGAGGCGCTCGCGCGGGCCGCGGGCAGCGTCGAGGCGTGGATCGACGCGGGGCCCGCCGACTGGCCCGCGTTCCGGCTGCTCGCCGACGACCTGCGCGGCGTGCTGGGACGCGCCCCGGCCGGGGAGGCCCCGTGGCGCCGCACCTTCGACCGCCTGCGTGACTACTTCCTCACGCAGAAAGGAGAGGCGCGCCGCCAGTTGCCGTGCGCGCAGCGCAGCTTCCCGGACCGCGCCGGGTACGAGGCGCACCGGAACGTGCTGGGGCAGGTGGCGCCGGCGGTGGCCGCGGCGGCGGCCCGGCTCGACGCGCACGTGAACGCCGTCCTCGCCCGTGGCGTGCTGCAGCTGGCCCGCATCGCCGAGCAGGCGTACACGCGCGCGCTCGAGGCCGAGGACGTGCTCGACTTCACCGAGACGCTGCGCCGCGCCGTGCGCCTGCTGCAGCAGATGGACGAGTTCTCGCGCAGCCGCTTCCGCCTCGAGTCGCGCTACCACCACGTGCTGGTGGACGAGTTCCAGGACACCAACCGCCTGCAGTGGGAGCTGGTGTCGCTGCTCGTCGAGGCCTGGGGCGCGGGCGAAGGCCTCGTGAGCGACCCGCTGCCGCCCACCGTGTTCGTCGTCGGCGATCGCAAGCAGTCGATCTACCGCTTCCGCGACGCGGAAGTGGCGCTGCTCGACGAGGCCGCGCGCCACGTGGCCACGCTGCGCCCGGGCGAGCGGTCGCGCCGGTCGATCTCCACGAGCTTCCGCTCGTCGCCGGCGCTGCTGGCCTTCGTCAACGACCTGTTCGACGAGGTGCAGAAGGCCCCCGGGCGCCGCGACGCGTTCCGCTACGACGCCACCGATCGCTTCCCGCTGCTGACCTCGCCGATCGGGCACGAGGAGCCGCCCCTCGGCGTGGCGGCCGCGACGACCGCGCCGGAACTGGCCGAGGTCGTGGCCGGCGAGGTGGTGCGCCTGCTCACCGCGGGCGACACGGTGCGCGACCGGGAGACGGGCGCGCGGCGCGCGGTGCGGGCCGGCGACGTCGCGATCCTGTTCCGCTCGCGCGACTCGCACCGCGACTACGAGCGCGCGCTCGAGGCGCGCGGCGTCGCCACCTACGTCTACAAGGGCCTCGGCTTCTTCGAGGCCGACGAGATCCAGGACCTGTCGGCCCTCGTGCGCTACCTGGCCGAGCCGGCGTCGCCGCTGCGCGAGGCCGCGCTGCTGCGCTCGCGCCTGTGCCGGTTGAGCGACGCGGCGCTGGCCGCCCTCGCCCGCGACCTCGGCCGCGTGCTGCGCCTCGCCGAGGCGCCGGCGTCGGCCGACACGCTGGCCGCCGACGACCGCGCGATGCTCGCGCAGGCGCGCGCGGCGATGCGCCGCTGGCTGCCGCAGGTGGACCGGGTGCCGCCGGCCGACCTGATCGACCGCATCCTGCGCGAGAGCGCCTACGCGTTCGAGCTCCGCGGGCCGCGGCTCGAGCAGGCGCGCGAGAACGTCAAGAAGTTCCGCGCCCTCGTGCGCCGCATCCAGAACCGCGGCTACGCCACGATGGGCCGCATCGCCGCGCACGTCGACCGGCTGTCGGTGGGCGACGAGTCCAACGCCGCCATCGACGCCGTCAACGCGGTGAACCTCATGACGGTGCACGCCAGCAAGGGGCTGGAGTTTCCCGTGGTGTTCGTCGTGAACCTCGCGCGGGGCACCGGCACCGGCGGCAGCGCCATCCGGGTGGTGGCCGAGGACGGCCACGGCGACCCCGCGGTGTCGATCGGCACGTTGCGCTTCGAGGCCGACGAGGAGGAGAAGCTGCGCGACCGCGAGGAAACCAAGCGGCTGCTCTACGTCGCGGCGACCCGTGCGCGCGACCGCCTCTACCTCGCCAGCGTCCTGGGCGCCGGCGGGCGGTTCCGTCCCATGGCCGGGAGCCTGGCCGAGGTGCTGCCCGCCTCGCTCGGCACCGTGTTCGAGCAGGCGGCCGCCGGCGCGGACGCCGAGTTGTCGTGGACCGCCGGCAGCGGGCGCGTCCACCGGTTCCGCCGGTGCGGCCCGCCGGGGCCCGCCGCGATCGACGCGCTGGCGACGGCGGACGGGCCCGCGAACCTGATGGCGCCCGTGGAGGCCTCGCCGCTGCTGCCGGTCGCCAGCGTGCGCGCGCTGGTCCAGCCGGCGCCGCCGGCCCGGGCGGGCCGTCGCTGGCCGGGGGAGGTAGACGAGGTGATGGCGGGCCGGCTGGTGCACCGCCTGTTCCAGCGGGTGGCGGCCGCCGACGAGGCCGCGCTCACCGACGCCGACCTGGCCGCGCACGCCGAGGCCCTGCTGCGCAGCGAGGAGCGCGAGGCGGCGACGGCGCCGGCGGAGGTCGTCGCGCGCGCTTGCCGCACCTGGCGGGCCCTGGCGCGCAAGGCGCACGTGGCCGGGTTGTTCGCCGGCGAGGTGGCCTACGAGGTGCCGTTCACGTTGCGTGACGCGCCGGGCGAGGGCGCGCGGGCGGTGCGCGGGGTGATCGACTGCCTCGTCCGGAGCGCCGACGGCACGCTGCGCGTGGTGGAGATCAAGACCGGCCGCCGTGCCGCGTGGCACGAGCAGCAGCTGGACCTCTACGTGCGCGCCGCGCAGGCGCTGGCGCCCGGGGCCGCGGTGACGGGCGTGCTGCTCACGCCAGACGAGCCGGTGCCCGGGCAGGCCCCCGAGGGCGATTCCTGAACGGCCGCCGCCGGAGCGGCGGGGCGTGCCGTGCGGAGACGGCTACTTGTCGGGGTGCGCGGCGAACCACGCGCGCAGCCGGGCCTCGGCCTCGTCGGCGGTCTGACCCACCATCACCACGGAGCGCTTCGGCTTGCCGTCCTCCGCGCGCATCCACGCCACGTAGTGGGACCCCTGCTGTTCGACGACGACCTGCGTTGTGCTCATGATCTTCCGGGCGGGCGCGCCGGCGCGCTCGCGGTTTGCGCCCCCGGCGGGCGCTTCCATACAATCCCGGCGTCAGCCGCACACGGCGCGGCCGGGAGCAACTCATGGCGCTCGCATGCCCTGCCTGCGGGAACACGCAGGTCTTCCTGGTCAAGACGGCCCAGACCCACCTGGTGCGCCTGCACGGCAGCCGGGTGAACGTCATCGAAGAGACGCGGCCCTCGGTCACCGAGACCCTGTGCGGCGAGTGCGACGGGGAGGTGGACCTGTCGGCCGGCGACGAGTCGCAGCGGCGCGAACTGCTGCTGACGATCGGCGCCGACTGAGGCGGCGCGCCAGGGCGTCACGCGCGTTCCTCGTCGCCCTGCAGGCCCGTCTCCTCGAAGAAGTCGCACTCGCGGCACACCCACTCCTCGAGCACGTGCTGCTTCACCTCGCTGGTGCCGGGGATGGTCACCACGACGACCCGCTGTTGGCGGCGCATCGATTCCCCGCACATCGGGCACTCGCGTGTCTGCGCTTTCTGCTCGGGCACGCGGGATCTGTAATGCCGCGCGGCGCCGCCTGTCAAACACGACCGGCGCGGCGAGAGGGCCCCGCGCCGCGACACGCGGCGCGCGTGCGCCTTGACAACGCGCCGCGCGGCTTCCTATCGTGGGCCCACCATGCACTTCGACGCCCCGCCGGTGCGAGCGCTGGACGACGCCGCGGGCGTCGCGTCGGCCGAGAGCTGGCTTGCGGACGAGGTGGCCGTCGACTTCCCGTCACTGGCGCCCATCGTCGATCGCATGCGCTCGACGCTGCTGGGCGATCACGCCGCGGGGGACGCGCTGTCGGCGGAGTTGCGGCTGACGCCCCGCCAGGCGTGCACCGGCGGCCGGGTGCCCGTGGACGTCCCGGTCCGGCGGCTGTGCCGCCCGTGCGGCGGCCGCGGGGAGGTGTGGAGCGACGCGTGCCAGGCCTGCGGGGGCCACGGGGCGGGCCTGTCGCGCCGCATGGTGGAGGTGCACGTGCCAGCCGGGGTCCGCGCGGGCGCGTGCCTGGCCTTCAGCGTCGGCCACCCGCACGAGCCGCCGACGCGCGTGCACCTGCACGTGGTCATCGGGTGACGTCGCCTTCACCGCCTCCGCCGCCCCCCGCCGAGCCGCGCGGCACGGCGAGCCAACGGCACGCGAGCCCCGGTCCATGAAGCGTCACATCCAGCTCCTCGGCCTGCTCTACGTCGTCGGCGGCGCGCTGTCGCTCGTCGCCGCGGCGTCGCTGCTCGTGCTCGCGATCGGGGCCTTCAGCCTCGTGGTGCCCGACGGCGAAGAGCAGGCGGCGTTCGCGGCGCGACTCACCGGGGTGACGCTCGCCGTGGTGGCGCTCACGCTGGGCGCGTGGGGCGGCGCCAACGCGTGGGTCGGGCGCGCGCTGCGACGCGGGTCGGCGTGGGCGCGTCTCGCGTGCCTCGGGCTGGCCGTCTTCAACCTGTTCCTGCTGCCGTTCGGCACGGCGCTCAGCGTCTACACGCTGTGGGTGCTGCTGCACGCGGAGTCGAGACGGCTGCTGTCGCCGGCGTCGTGACCCCGCCGGCGCCGTGGCGTATATGATTGGGCCACGCAGGTCCGATTCGCCGGAGCCTCTGCCGGTCCCGGCAAGGAGCGCGACATCGTCATGAGCACGCCGCCACCGATTCCGAACGCCTCGCCCGACCGTTCCAGCACCGGCCTCGACGCCAACATCGCCGGCGCCGTCGCCTACCTGTTCGGCTTCCTCAGTGGCATCGCCTTCCTGGTTCTCGAGAAGGACAGCAGCTTCGTGAAGTTCCACGCCGTGCAGTCCACCATCGTGTCGGTGGGCTGGATCGTCGGCCAGGTGATCCTCGCGGCGATCCCGTTCCTCGGCTGGCTGCTGTTGCTGCCGTGGTGGGCCTTCGGCGTGGTCCTCTGGGTCTTCCTGATGTACAAGGCCTTCCAGGGCGAGCGCTACAAGCTGCCGTTCGTCGGCGACCTCGCCGAACAGCAGGTGAGCCGCTGAGCGGCGGGCTCACACCCAGCGATACGCGACGGCCGCGGTCACCAGCGTCATCCCGACGAGGGTGACCGCGAGGTCCACGGGCCACCGATCCCCGCGCGGGCGCGCCAGCGCCAGCCCGAGCCGCAGCGGGACCTGCAGCGCGACCACCGCGACGAGCCACACGCCGCCAGGATGATGGCGGCGCGACCCGCCGAGGTCGCCGTGCGCGAGGGCGACGAGGCTGCGGCCCAGGTGGCAGGTGGGGCAGTCGGCCCCGGTCCGCAGCTTCACGGCACAGGTCTCAGGAACCCGCCAGCGGCCGAGCAGGCTCAGTCCCGACCCATCGGGCGTGACGGCGAAGAGCCGCAGGCTGGCCAGCAGCAGGGCGGCGGCGGCCGCGACGACGAGGTTGGCGCGCCGGTAGCCCCGCGCGGTGTCCGTCAGAGGAGGCCCCCGCCCAGGAACAGTCGCACGACGCCGATGACGACGGCGACGAGCGAGAGGCCCAGGCCGGCGGTGGCCATCGTGTTGCTCTGGCCCGGCGGGGTCTTGGAGCGGGCGACGGCGCCGAGGATGACGCCCACCACCGCGAACGGGATGTTCAGCCAGTTGAAGGCGCCCAGGCAGGGCACCATCCCCACCATGAACCCGAGGAACGCGAGGATGCCCCAGACGAGCGCGACGATGGCCACGGCGTCTCCTTCCGGCGTGCGGCGCCCGGCGTGGCCGGCGCCCGCGAGCCCCGGACGATCCGGGCCGTGCCTCGGGGGGGTCCCGGCGGCCGCATGATCGTCAGGTGTCGCCCGAAAAACGCGCGGAGTATAGCACGCGGTCGCGCGGCGGGGCGCCCGCGACGGGCCACCTCGCCGCACCGGACGGGCGCCTGCGACCGCGGGCGCTGGCTGGCGGGGTGGGGTAAGCTACTACCTTCGGGTCGCAACCGGCGATCGCCCGGCCGGCGCACTCACGCGCCGGGGCGGACGCGCCCGCCCCGAGAGCCATCATGCCCACAGTCACCGACGCCGCCGTCCTCGAGGCCCTCCGGGCCGTCAAGGACCCCGACCTGCACAAGGACATCGTCGCGCTCAATTTCGTGAAGGAGCTGCGCATCGACGGCGGGCGTGTGTCCTTCGCCATCCAGCTGACGACGCCGGCCTGCCCCGTGAAGGACCAGATGAAGGCGCAGGCCGAGGCGGCCGTGGGCGCGCTCGACGGGGTGACGGCCGTCGACGTGACGATGACGGCGCAGGTGCGGTCGGTGGTGCCGCTCGAACAGGGGCGCGCGGCGCTGCCCGGCGTGAAGAACATCATCGCCGTCGGCGCGGGCAAGGGCGGCGTGGGCAAGACGACCGTGTCGGTGAACCTCGCCATCGCGCTCGCGCGCTACGGCGGCAAGGTGGGCATCATCGACGGCGACATCTACGGCCCGAACGTGCCGATCATGCTCGGCCTGCAGACGCAGCTGGCCACCGACGGCGAGAAGATCGTGCCCGCCGACTCGCACGGGCTGCAAGTGGTGTCGATGGGCTTCCTCACCGGCGACGACGCCCCGGTGATCTGGCGGGGGCCGATGCTGCACGGCGTGATCCAGCAGTTCTTCCGCGACGTGCGCTGGAACGAGCTCGACTACCTGATCATCGACATGCCCCCGGGCACCGGCGACGTGGCGCTCAGCCTGAGCCAGACGGTGCCGGTGTCGGGCGCCGTCGTGGTCACCACGCCGCAGACCGTGTCGGTGGCCGACACGCGCCGGGCCGTGCGGATGTACCAGAAGCTGAACATCCCCACGCTCGGCCTGCTCGAGAACATGAGCCACTTCGTGTGCCCGGGGTGCGGCCGCGAGGCCGACATCTTCGGCAAGGGCGGCGGCGAGCAACTGGCGCAGCAGCTCGACGTGCCGTTCCTGGGGCGGATTCCGCTCTACGAGCCCATCCGCGTCGGTGGCGACACCGGCCGGCCCATCGTCGTCGCCGAGCCCGACTCGCCGCCGGCGCGGGCCTTCATGCACGCGGCCGAGCGCGCCGCGGCGCAGCTCTCGATTGCCAGCTACAAGCCGCGGGCGATTCCCCTCGCCCCGGCGCAGTGACGTAACGACCGACCGTCCCGTCCGGCCGGTGCGCCAGGCGCGCCGGCCGGTGATTCGAAGGAGACCCCCATGGTTCGTGCCCTCGTGCTCGCCTCGCTCGTCGCCCTGCTCGCCGCGCCCGCGGTCGCCAATCCCGCGGTGAACGCGCTCGTCGACCCGTACCTGCGCATCCAGGAGACGCTGGCCGCCGACAAGACCACGGGCGTGCGCGACCAGGCCTCGGCCATCGTCGCCGCCGCCGCCAAGCTGGGCAAGCCGGCCGAGGGCATCGCCGCCGCCGCGCGCCAGCTGCAGACGGCGGGCGGCCTCGAGCCCACGCGCGACGCCTTCTTCGCCCTCACCTCGGCGCTCTTCAAGTACGCCGACGCCACCAAGACCCCGCTCGGCCCCAGCGTGCGGCGCGCCTACTGTCCGATGGAGAAGAAGTCGTGGGCGCAGAAGGACGGCCAGATCGCCAACCCGTACGCCGGCTCGCGCATGCTGCGCTGCGGGGAGTTCACCGACGGCGGCAAGTCCTGAGGAGGTGAGGGCATGGGCGTGGACTTCGCCAAGCGCACGCTCGAGAACGGCCTCGACGTGATCGTGCACGAGGACCACGACCTGCCCATCGTCGCGGTCAACATCTGGTACCACGTCGGATCGAAGGACGAGCGGCCCGGCCGCACCGGGTTCGCGCACCTCTTCGAGCACCTGATGTTCGAGGGGTCGGCCCACCACGACCACGGCTACTTCCCGCCGCTGCAGGAGGCGGGCGCCTCCATCAACGGCTCGACCAACGCCGACCGCACCAACTACTGGGAGGTGGTGCCGGTGCAGGCGCTCGAGCTCGCGCTGTGGATGGAGTCGGACCGCATGGGGTGGCTGCTGCCGGCCCTCACGCAGGAGAAGTTCGACAACCAGCGCGAGGTGGTGCTCAACGAGCGCCGCCAGAACTACGAGAACCGGCCCTACGGCTTCGCGCAGGTGGCGCTCGCGCGCGCGCTCTACCCCGAGGGCCACCCCTACCGCTGGCCGACGATCGGCGAGGTGGACGACCTGCGCGCCGCCAGGCTCGAGGACGCCCACGCGTTCTTCGCCGCCTACTACCACCCGGGGAACGCGTCGCTGGTGCTCGCCGGCGACCTCACGGTGGAGGACGGGTTCGCGCTCGCCGAGCGGTTCTTCGGCGAGATCCCGCGCGGCCCCGCCGTCGCGCGGCCGGTGGTGCCCGACGTGCCCGGCCAGGCGCCGGGCCGCTGGGTGCTCGAGGACCGCATCGAGTACCCCAGGCTGCACCTCGCGTGGCACTCGCCCGCGCTCTTCATGGAGGGCGACGCCGACCTCGACCTGCTGGCCGAGGTGCTGGCCAACGGCAAGACCTCGCGCCTCTACCGCGAGCTCGTGCACGCGCGCCGCGTGGCGCTCGACGTGGGCGCCTCGCAGAGCTCGCGCGAGGCGGGCGGCGTGTTCCAGGTGGTGTCGACCGCGGCCGTGCCCGACGCGCTGCCGCTCGTCCACGAGGCGATCCAGCAGGAGATCGCCCGGCTCGCCGAGGACGGCCCCACCGAGGACGAACTGGCGCGGGTGATGGCGCAGGCCGAGGCCAACTTCATCTACCGCATCCAGACCATCGGCGGCTTCAGCGGCAAGTCGGACCAGCTCAACGCCTACAACGTGTTCCTGGGGTCGCCCGACGGGTTCGACCGCGACCTCGACCGGTATCGCCGCGCCACGTGCGCCTCGGTGCGCGACGCGGCCCGCCGCGTCCTCGCGCTGCCGCCGCCCGTCGCGCTGTGCCTCGTTCCCAACGGGCGGGCAGACCTCGCCCTCCCCGGCTCGCAGGCGGCGAGCGTGCGATGAGCGTCGATCGAACGCGGCTGCCAGACGTCGGGCCCGACCGGCTGTTCCACCTGCCCCGCCCGGTGAAGCGGCGCCTGGCGTCGGGCGTCGACGCGTGGAGCGTCGAGCACCGGGGCGTGCCGGTGTTCGCGGCGGTGCTGCTGCTGCCCGTGGGCTCGGGCCACGATCCCGGGGAGCTGCCGGGCCTGGCCGCGATGACCGCCGACCTGCTGGACGAGGGCGCCGGCAGCCGCGACGCCCACGCCCTGCACGACGCGCTCGCCCGGCTCGGCGCGCACCTGGCCATCGAGTGCACGCCCGACGCGACCGTCGTAGGCCTGCTCACCGTGTCACGGCACGCCGGCGCCGCGCTGCAGCTGCTCGGCGAGGTGTGCTTCGCGCCGCGCCTCGCGGCCGACGACTTCGAGCGCGTGCGCACGCTGCGGCGCAACCGGCTCGCGCAGATGCGCGACGTGGCGTCCGCGCTGGCCGACCGCGTGCTGCTGGCGACCCTCTTCCGGGGGCATCCCTACGCGCACCTGCCCATCGGCACCGAGGCGGCGCTGGCGCGCCTGACCCCGGCCGACGTGCAGGCCTTCCACGCGCGGGAGTTCCACCCCGGGCGCGCCACGCTGGTGATGGTGGGCGACGTCGCGCACGACGAGGCGACGGCGCTCGCCGATCGCGTGATGTCCGGCTTCGCCCGGCCGGGCGAGGCGCCGGCGCGCCCGGCGCCGGTGCGGGCCGCCGTGGCGCCCCGCGCGCCCGAGGTGGTGGTGGTGGACCGTGCGAACGCGCAGCAGTCGGAGCTGCGCGTGGGGCGCGTGGGCGTGGCGCGGTCGGTGGACGGCTACCACCGCCTGGTCGTCGCCAACGCGGTGCTGGGCGGGCAGTTCACCTCGCGCATCAACCTCAACCTGCGCGAGCAGAAGGGCTACACGTACGGCGCCCGCAGTTACTTCGAGTTCCGCGCGGCGCCGGGCCCGTTCGTGGTGCAGGCCGCCGTGCAGACCGACGCCTCGGCGGCGGCGCTGCGCGAGGTGTTCGTCGAGATGGACGGGCTGCGCGGCGAGCGGCCCGTGACGGCCCGCGAGCTCGAGCTCGCCCGGCAGGGCCTGACGCGCGGCTACGCGCGCAACTTCGAGACCGCCGAGCAGATCGCGCGCGGCATGGTGCAGCTCGCGCTGCACCGGCTGCCCGACGACACCTTCGACCGCTTCATCGAGGGCGTGCGCGCCGTCACGGCCGACGAGGTGAGCGACGTGGCGCGGCGCTACTTCGTCCCGGACGACATGCTGGCGGTGCTGGTGGGGGACCAGGCGCGCGTCGGGCCCGAGCTGGAGCAGGCCGGGCTCCGGTGGCGCGCGGTCACCCTCGACGCCATCGACGCGCCCGGGGCGTGACGCCGCAGGCCGCAGGCCGCACCGATGCCGTGCCCTCCGCCCCCGGGACGCGGTTCGTCACGCCCTCGTCACGGCTGCCGCCGGGCGCCTTGCAAAGGCGGGCGAATGGGCGCAGAGTGTGGGGCGGTGCCCGGGACGCTGGTCCCGCTGGCCGAACTGCCGCCGCCCGGCTGTCGTCCTAACACAGGCGCGCGGGCCGCCGCGGCTTCCAACCCGTCATGAGTCTGGTCAGGTTCGGCTTGAGCTTCTTCGGGGTCGTGGCGGTGCTGGCGGCCACGCTCGCCGGGGCTGCGATCTGGCTGATGCTCACCGACCCGGTGACCGTGGCCGACTCCCTCTCCAGCGGCGACGTCAGTCCCCTCGTCCGCGCGCTCGGCAACGTCATCTACGATGCCGTGAAGGGGCTGCTCGGCTACTTGTAGGTCGCAGTGGCCAGGGGCCGCCGGGCGCCAGGGCCAGCGGGGGCGCCGCGGTTCAGGGCCGCCGAACGCCGGCCCTCGCTACAGCCTCGTGCCGAGGAACTTCGTCAGCACGTAGCCATCCAGGTACTTGAACGGGGCCATGCCCGTGCTGTAGTGGCCGCACGGCAGCATCGACACCGACGGCGACAGGCCCTCGGCGTGGAAGCTGTCGATCAGTTCCTTCGACAGGTGCAGCGGGAAGCTCAGGTCGTAGCGGGCGTAGACGAGCAGCACGTCCTTGCGCCGCATGTGATCCAGGTACGTCTCGGGGCTGATCGGCCGCCAGATGCGCTGCAGGGTGGGGAAGTCCACGCTGCCCTCCAGCGACTCGCGCACGTGCTGCGTCGACAGCCCCTCCCAGACCACGTCGGCGAAACGCGGGGACACGTGGTTGAGCGCGGCCGCCTTCACCAGCGGCTCGTGCGCGGCCGTCAGCATCGCGAGGCACGAGCCGAGGCTCGTGCCGAGAACGCCGATGCGCTCGTAGCCCTGCTGCCGCAACCAGTAGATGGCGCGCTTGGCGTCGAGCACCGCCTGGCGGCACACCATCAGCGTGCGCCCGAGGTTGGCGCTGACGATGTAGTCCGCGCGGTGCAGCTCCGGCGGCATGCGCCGGTCGTGGTAGGGGAGGCTGAGCCGGAGGGCGCTGATGCCGAACCAGGCCAGCAGCTGCGCGAGGCCGATGTGCCCGCCGGCGTCCGCGTTCCACTGCGGCAGCACCACCACCGCGCGATCGACCTGCCGCTTGCCCTTCTGGCGGACCTTGCCCGGGAAGAAGCGCCCGTAGACCTCGTTGTTGGTCGGGTGGGGCGTCGCGTAGGCGCTCTCGAACGTCAGCTCGCCGCCGGAGGTGCACTCGTAGTGCGGCGCCGGGGTGGTCGCGAAGAACGCGTCGGCGTCGCGCACCGCGGCGTCGGCGAACTCCACCATGGCCGCCGGCGGATCGGGATGGCCCTCACGGCCAATCCAGTCCAGCCCCCAGTCGAACGGCCTGACCACGCGATCCGTCGTGACGGACGCGAGCCGCCGCTCCCACTCGTGAAAGAACCACGCAAACACGACCGGTGATCGTATACCAAGCGGCCCGAGGCCCGGCGACGGGGGGGCTACGCCGCGCCCCACACGCGCTCGCAGCACCCCGCCACGCGCAGCAGGTCGCGCGTCTGCCGCAGGCGGCCGACGAGCTGGGCGCCCACGGGCAGGCCCGCCAGGGTGGTGCCGCACGGCAACGAGACCGCCGGGTGCCCGGTGAGGTTGAAGAGCTGCGTCAGGCGCAGGGTGACGTTGCGCACGCTCTCCTCGCTGGCCCCGACGGGCACCGTCGCCTGGCCAAGGGGCGGGGCGACGATCGGCAGGGTGGGCAGCAGCAGCGCGTGCCGCCCGCGCAGGGCGGCCTCCACCTCGGCGCGCAGCACGCGGCGTCCGGCCTGGGCACGCAGGTAGTCCTCGCCCGTGACGTAGCGGCACATCTCGAGGCGCAGGCGCACGGGTGGGGTGTAGGCGTCGGGGCGGCGCTCCAGCGTGGCGGCGTGGTAAGCCGCGGCCTCGGCGAGCACGGTGGCGAGGTAGACCGGCGCGGTGAGCGGCGCGTGCGGCAGGTCCACGATCTCCAGCGTGGCGCCGGCCTCGCGCAGGCGCGCCAGGGCCAGCTCGACGGCGGCGCGCACCTCGTCGGCGAGCACCTCGAAGAAGTAGGCGCGCGGGACGCCGATGCGCAGCGCGCCCGGGGCCAGGTCGTGGCCGATGGGCTGCTCGGTGTGATGGGGGTAGCCGCGCAGCGCGTCGAACACGATGGCGGCATCGTCCACCGAGCGGGCCAGCGGGCCGACGTGGTCGAGGCTGGCGGCGAGGGGCACCACGCCGTGCGTGGGCACGCTGCCCCAGGTGGGCTTGAGCCCGACGAGGCCGCAGGCGGCCGACGGGATGCGGATGGACCCGCCCGTGTCGGTACCGATCGACGCGAGGCTCGCGCCGGTGGCGACGGCGACGGCGGACCCGCCGCTCGAGCCGCCGGGCGAGCGTGACGGGTCGAGCGGATGGCGGGCGGGGCCCCACGCCGAGTCTTCGTTGGTGGTGCCGAAGGCGAACTCGTGCAGGTTGCACTTGCCGACGATGACGGCGCCCGCGGCCTTCAGCCTCGAGACGACGGGCGCGTCGGCCCGCGCGCGGCTGCCGGCGCGCAGCCGCGAGGCCGCGGTGGTGGGCACGCCGGCCACGTCGATCAGGTCCTTCAGCGAGAGGGGCAGGCCGAGCAGCAGCGACGGGGCCTCGCCCCGGGCCAGCACCTCGTCGGCCTCGCGCGCCTGCGCCTCGGCCAGGTCGTGCGTCACCGTGATGAAGGCGTTGAGGGCGGGCTGCTGGCGCTCGAGGGCTGACAGCGTCTCGGCGAGCAGTTCCCGGGCGCTGACCTCGCGCGCACGCAGGCGCCGCGCCCACGTGCGGATCGAGGGCGAGGTGGACGCGGGAGGTGCCGCGACCGAGGCAGCCGGGGAGGCGGGCTGTGTCCCGTGGCTCTCACCGCCCGCCGCCTCGTCCTCCGGGGCGGAGGGCGGCAGGTCGGCGCCCGCGTCCGCGTTCCAGTCGGCCTCGCGCAGCCGGGTGAGGGCCCCGGCGAGCGATTCGAGCAGCGGGCGGACCTCGGGCAGCCCGCGCGCCTCGACGTCGGCGGCGGCCCGGGTCAGCCAGTTCTGGACGGTCATGTGGGGAGTGTAATCGTTCGAGGGGGCCGCCATGTTCAAATACAGGACCTGTCCCCCACCCGCCATCCTCGTCCCGCCAGACCTGAGCCCGTCACCACATGCGCCTCACGAGAATCATCGCCACGCTCGGTCCCGCCAGCAGCCGCCAGGAGGTCATCGACGACCTCGTGGCCGCGGGCGTCGATCTCTTCCGCCTCAACTTCTCGCACGGCGATCGTGCCGGCCACGCGCAGCGCATCGCCCAGGTGCGCCAGGCCGCCGCGGCGGCCGGTCGCCACGTCGGCATCCTGCAGGACCTGAGCGGTCCCAAGATCAGGACGGGCCGGCTCGCGGACGGGCAGCCGCTGCGGCTCGCGCCTGGCGACGCGCTGACGATCGCGACCGGTGATTTCGTCGGCGAGGCCGGACGCGTGTCCACCTCCTACGCGCCGCTGGCGGCGTCGGTGGCGGCCGGCGCCCGGCTGCTGCTCGACGATGGCTTCATCGAGCTGCGGGTCGAGGCGAGCGACGGGCACGAGATCCGGACGCGGGTGGTCAACGGCGGCCTGCTCGGCGAGCGCAAGGGCATCAACGCCCCGGGCGTGCGCCTGCCCGCCTCGAGCCTCACGGAGAAGGACATCGCCGACCTCGAGTTCGGCATCGCCGCCGGCGTGGACGTGGTGGCGCTCAGCTTCGTGCAGACCGGCGACGACGTGCGGCGCGCGCGTGACGTCGCCCGCCGGTGTGGCGGGGCGCAGGTGCCGATCGTCGCGAAGATCGAGCGGCCCGAGGCCCTCGATCACATCGAGGACGTGCTCGACGCGGCCGACGGCGTGATGGTGGCGCGCGGCGACCTCGGCCTCGAGCTGCCGCTCGAGCGCGTCCCGCACGCCCAGAAGTCGATCACCCGCGCGGCGCAGGCGCGCGGCCTGCCGGTGATCGTCTCCACCAAGGTCTTCGAGTCGATTCGCACCGAGCCGCGCCCCACCCGGGCCGAGGTGAGCGACGCCGCCAACTCCGAGGACGACCTCGAGG